>Ga0116215_1001721_pt1 | contig 14141 bp, 14 predicted proteins | sample Sb_taG_7_FD_89698 | JGI IMG/M metagenome (GOLD analysis project Ga0116215, IMG submission 89698) | Peat soil microbial communities from Weissenstadt, Germany - Sb_50d_2_FS metaG | ecosystem: Environmental > Terrestrial > Soil > Wetlands > Peat | place: Germany: Weissenstadt | collected 2010-09-21 | reverse complement strand
GATCGGAAAGAACCACGGGGCAGCACGATAGTGTGATGCCCTCTTGCGGGCGTAGTTCAGCGGCAGAACATCAGCTTCCCAAGCTGAGAACGAGGGTTCGATTCCCTTCGCCCGCTCTCAGGTCTTCCATTTTTAAGCATGTTCCTTGGGGCCGGCTCGTCGCGGCGCACGAATGCCCCATGTTCTGGTCGTGCGGTACCTCCGAGCTCGTGTCCGCTTCTCTCGGTAACCACAACAATGTCATTTGCCCTCACTGTCCTTAAGCTCCGTTAGGCCGCCCACCGACCCGTTGAGTGCTGGGATCGAATGTGGCACACGCTGCGCCTTGGCTCTGGAAGGGCTTCCGGTGCTCAGGAGCCTTGTACTGGACCGGGATAAGAGCGTCTGATCTTCTGTCAGTTGCTGAACTTCGATTCAACGATTGGTGTTCACTTCAAGTGTGACCGATGGAATACGGAGAGAGTTTCCGGGGCCGGAGAAGGCAACACGCACATCACGGGTACCCGAAGAGGATGTGGTGAGCTGGAGAGTTGTCGACACCCGAGGATAGGGTGCCGTCGACGACGTCGCTGGGAGTACGAGCCGGCCGGATGATGGAACGACCTTGACGCCGCTTGAGGAGGCTCTCCACAGCACTGTCGTGGACCCTGATTGATCCGACTGCACTCCCAGGGTGATCGCGGCAATCTTGCCGACCTGTGTCTGCACAGTCCCGCTGGGCAGGGTGTAGCCGACGGCCGGCGCGGCAAACTGGCTATACGACGGTGGAGCCGACTCCATGCTCGTTCCCCACGTCGAATTGGGAGTAGTCCCAAGCATGAAGGCAACGACTCCGCCTGTCTGCAAGAGACTGGCAGGTAACCACGGCTGATTCCATGGCTGAGGCTTGTTCGACCCGATCGAGACATTCGCAGAAGAGACATACATCGCAGGAGCTCCCTGGGCTGTCACCGTCAGCATTTTGCCCCTCGCGAGACGAATCGTGGTGGTCGGGAACATCGGGCTGGCGAGGACCAGGTTCGAAGAGCCAGGAGTCAGGGGATAGGCCCCCAGGGCGGCCCACACGTACCACGAAGCCAGGACGCCGAGATCGTCATTGCCGGGCTCGCCGGCAGAGGTCAGCGAGTAGAGGTTGTCGGCGATAGTCCGGACCTCCTGTTGGGCGCGCCAAGGCGCACCGGAGTAGTCGTACTCCCATGGTGTCCACAGACTGGGTTCGTTGCCAGGCCAATCGTAAGGACGGAACGGTCCGGTGCTGGGCTGGCTAAAGAACGAGTTCAGATTGGAAGTTGCAGCCGAATCTCCTCCCATCAGCGCGAAAAGGGTCGCGAGGTCTTGCGGGACGCTCCATGTGTACTGGATCGCGTTGCCCTCCTCAAAGCCCTCCTGGCCCTGATTTTCATCTACGAGAGCCGCGGTGGGAGTTGGGAATGCAGGTCCGGAAGGAAAGTCTCCGCCCGCAAGTCGTGCTTGTACGTATCCGGTGGCCGGGTTAAAGAGGTTCTGCCAATTCTGAGCCCGGGCCATCATCGTTCGGTAGTCAGACTGATCGCCCAAGTCGCGCGCCATCTGGGCAATGGCAAAGTCGTCGATGGCGTATTCGAGGGTCTCGGAGGCGCCAATGGTCACTCCGAGGGAGGCTTGATCTTCCACGTGTTGTTGCACGTACCCGACCTGCTTGTACTCACCGAGGTCTTGACGTTCCTGCACGAAATGTGGGCCCGTACCCGGCTGGTTAGCGCCTTTGAGCATGGCCTTGAGTGCGGCGGAGGCATCGAATCCTCGGACACCGAACGCATACGCATCGGCGATGACCGGGTCGGCAGAGTCTCCATTCATGAGCCCTGCGTCCGAGTCGGCAACCGCCCACTTGGGTAGCCAGCCACTCTGCGAGGCGTCGTTGATGAGCGATTGCACCATGTCCGACACCTGAGAGGGATCGATCATGGACAGGAGGGGAATCTCCGATCGGTAGATGTCCCACTCCGAGAAGTTCGTGTACTGCACTCGGCCATGGGTGTTGTGAACGCGTCCGTCGAAACCTTCGTACTGGCCGTTGTCATCGCTAAATGCACTGGGATCGAGCAAGGAATGGTAGAGGGCCGTATAGAAGATCTGCTCCTCCGTGGGACTTCCACCCTTAACCTGAATGCGATCGAGCAACGTGTTCCACGAGTCAGTTGCCCTTTGCTGAATCGCGCTCAAGCTCCAACCCGGGTCCTCGGCCTGGAGGTTCGACAAAGCATTCGTCATACTGACGTACGACACGCCAATCTTCATTGTCACGACTCGACTCTCGGTGGTGTCAAAGGACACCCAGGCCCCACAGGCCACCTCATACGACCCGGAACAGGTTGATGTTCCCGGCTGTAGACGACTATGTGCCCACACGCCGTGATGTTTGAAGGGGCGGTTGAACAGGGCCACGAAGTGCAGGGTGTACGCGCCCTGAGAACCACAGAAGTACCCGGTAGTCACCGACCCCGTCACCTCGTTCGCTCCCCGAATTTGTACTGACGAGGCGTGGAGCCCGTTTGTACTACCACTTACCTTGAACAACAGGTTGGCCGAGCTCGTCGGAGGAAACGTGATCTGTCCGATGCCTGTTCGCGTCGTTGCGGAGAGTCGGACAGTCGTGGCTGGTGATCCCAGACCTACCTGATAACGGCCAGGCGAGGCGGTCTCGTTGCCATGCGAGAACGATTCGGTGGCATACCCAGGATGTTGAGGCAACGCTCCGGTAGTAGGGAGGATGGGGACGTCGCCGAAAACGGAGCAGCCTGCTCCGGAGAGATGGGTAAGACTGAAGCCAGAGATGCGGTTGTCTCCGTAGCTGTAGCCCCCACCCTGGACGCGGTCGGGGGCAGTGTCCGGGCTCCATTGCACCATTCCGAATGGAAGATCGGCACCGGGGAATGTGCCGACCTCATTTGTCGCGACCGCACCGACGCCCGTTCCCACAAACGGATCGACCAGACTTGCGAGGTTGGCCTGGGTAGGTGTGCTAGGGGGATCCTCGCCGACCGGGTTAGCTCCAGACGGGCTGTTCCACACCACCGCGAGGGCCACGACAGTGACGAGTCCTGCTCCGAAATGCCAGCGTGGGTGGTGGGATGAGTTGCTGGTGGCCGACCTCCTGGTCACGAACAGTTCATGCTACTCAGACGTGGCAGAGCGTTCCTTTCAGCGAGGTAGGGCCGCATAGGCGAGCTTGTGGAGCTGTCGGTACCTTCCGACTCTCAATATGGCTTCGGACGAGCATCGTCCCGTCTTCACGGACCCATTCGGCTGGCTTCGGCCGCCATTCGGCGGAAGATGACGCCGGCAGGCTCGGTGCTGATCTGAGGCCATCCTGTTCCAGCCCATAGGTTCGGCACGCTTGCATCCCCGGCTTCGGTGGCTGCCGCACGAAGTGGGCGGGTGAGGTGGTGTATTTCGGGGTATGCCTGTGGAGCTTGCTTGTCATGCGCAATGGCGAACTCGTTTGCGAGTCCCCGGGCGAATCGACCGCTGTAGGCGCGGGTCACGATGGTGTCTGGGTAGCGCCTGTCGAGGAGGGCTCTACGGTGGGTCGGGGAGGTCCCGGCTTGCGGGGAGCAGAGGAACGCGGTTCCCAACTGGACAGCGAACGCTCCTGCTCCAAGTGCAGCCACGACATCCTTTCCAATCATGATTCCGCCCGAACCGATCAGGGGAACGCCGACGGCTTCCCTGATTTGCATGAGGAGCGACAGGAGCGGGCGATGGTTGGCACTGAGGTCGAGGAATCCGCCCTGGTGACCTCCAGCCTCAGTTCCCTGAACCACAAGCACATCCGCTCCCGAAGCCTCGGCGAGCTGGGCTTCGGCCCAGGAGGTGACGGTTACTGCCACTTGGCAATCAGTTCGGTGCATTCGGTCAACCAAATCCGAGGACGGACAACCGAAGGTGAAGCTGACCATATGGACGTGTGCTGACTCGATGACGTCCAACTTCGCATTGAAATCGTCATCGTCCCAACGAGGCTCGCCGAGCGCGACACCCCAACGGTCTGACTCGGGTTGCAACGCCTCCGCGTACCGGGCAATCTCCGCAACATCCCCTGGATCGGACGGCACAAAGAGATTCACGCCGAATGCGCTACCCGACAGAGACCTCGTGTTTGAAATGCTCTCCCGCAGTTCGTCTCCGGAAAGATACCCACCGGCAACAAAGCCATAACCGCCGGCGTTCACGATGGCGGCCGTCAGCGCAGGAGTGGACGGTCCACCTGCCATCGGTGCTTGGATGATCGGCACCTCGCTCAGTTGCATCACGGGTTCAAGTCTCGCGTCAGTTGATCCCTTGGGCACCCTCCTGCTCCGGCCAGTGAGGTGCACGACATTCACAATCCGCGAACAGCTCACTCAGAGAAGCGGAGCGTCCGTGGTGAGCGACCGTCGGGTGTCGAACGACCGTCGGCATGTCCGGAAAAGGTGCCTGGGTCTCGCTGATCTCGGCTCATACGAGACCGCTGCTGTTCGCATATGATTCCCGTTTGCCAAGCCCCTGCGCGGGTCAGACGGAGGAAGGGCACAGAGCTCTGGTGGAAATCTTCAAGGAGTTCAGCTTCGAGGCAGCCCACCGCCTTCCTCACGTTCCTGCCGGCCACAAGTGCTCACGGCTGCACGGTCATTCGTTCTCAGTGGCAGTGCACGTGGAAGGGCCGATCGATGACCGCAAGGGCTGGGTCCGTGACTTTGCCGAGCTGGCGGGCGCGATGGAGCCGTTGCTCGACTGCCTCGACCACCATTACCTCAACGAGATCGACGGGCTCGAGAACCCAACCAGCGAGGTACTCGCCCGCTGGATCTGGGACCGACTCCAACCGTCGCTGCCTGATCTATCCCGGATCGTGGTGCGAGAGACATGCACATCGGGCTGCGTCTACCGAGGCCGGGCGTGACCACCCGTCACCCCTTCGCCGTCCTCACAAGCGGCGGGGTCGACAGCGCGGTCCTGGTCGCCGACGTGGCCCGACAGGGCTGGGCCGTGCAGCCGCTCTACATTCGCTTCGGGCTCGCGTGGGAGGTGGCTGAAGAGACGCATCTTCGACGGTTCCTGGACACACTTCCGGCCAACCTCGGACCACGTCCGCTGGTCGTGCTCGACCTCCCCATCGCCGACGTCTATGGAGCGCATTGGAGCGTGTCCGGCCAGGACGTCCCTGACGACACCACCGCAGACAGCGCCGTGTACCTGCCGGGCCGCAACCTCTTGCTGCTGGCCAAGTCCACCGTATGGTGCGCACTCCATCATGTCGAGACCATCGCCCTCGGAACCCTGAAGGGAAACCCGTTCGCCGATAGCGGGCCCGAGTTCCTGTCGCTTTTCGGGTCGCTCGTGCAACTCGGGCTTGACTTCCCCCTCGAGGTGAGGACGCCGTTCGCAGGTTTGACGAAGGCACAGGTCCTCGAGCTTGGCCGCGACCTGTCGCTCGAGCACACCTTCTCTTGCATCGCCCCGATCGCGGACCGCCATTGTGGACAGTGCAACAAGTGCGCCGAGCGCCGGGAGGGCTTCTCCCAGGCCGGGATCGAGGACCACACCGTCTATTCGTCCGTATAGGTGATGCGGCGAGTGCTGGTGGCGCCTATCTCCTTCGGCATCGGGGACCTCGTCGTCTCCCTGCCGGCGATCCAGGCCCTCACCGTCGCCGGGAATCACCGGGCCGAGCAGGCCTGGCTGCTGGCCCGGTCCCCGGCACAGAGGAGGCTCGCTCCTCGCATTGGTGGCTTGGCGGGATGTGTCGATGAGGCTTCGTTCCTCTTCGACGACCGCGACCAGCTGATGGACCTCCGGGACCATCCGATTCAGCGGAACTTCTGGTGGGGATCGACGGCCTTCGAGAAAGAGTTCGGACCGCTCGATATCAACGACATCCTCCAACGGATCTGCGATGACATGGGCATCGCCGCCGACTTCTCCCGACCGATCCCTCTCGACGCCCACCCCCGGCCCGAGCTCAGCCACTCCGTGTTGCTCGTGACCGAGACCGACGGAGTGGACAAGACCTGGCCCGCCGAACGGTGGGCGGCGATAGCAGTCGAGCTCGTGAGCATGGGCCTCGAGGTCCGTCAAGTCACCCGCTCGGGGTGCACCCCCGCCATGCGTGCAACTGGGATCACAGAGCTGCACGTACCGACCCTTGGCGATGCAGTCGATGTCCTCACATCGTGCCGGGCGGTGATCGGCGTCGACACCGGGCTTACCCACATCGCCGTTCAGCAGGGCACACCCACGGTCCACATCTGCCGCAGGGGCTCCGTGTACTTCCGCCCCTGGGATCATTGCCGGGTTCTGCGCGGTGATCGATGCACCGACGAGTGCCTCGCCGGGGAGGCCGCGTACGCCTACAACGAGCGGGTCAGCCTGCGGGACTTCCGGCCCCACCCGCGGGCGTGTCCTTCGGGCGTGCCGTGTATGAATGGGACCACACCCGAGCGAGCGACCGCGCTCATTGAGGAACTGCTGTGACCAGCGGGGCCCGTCGACCGACCTCTGACGTCATCGAGGTCAACGCCGCGGCCGAGATCGGCGTACGGAACAGCCAACCTCCGGGTATCGGCCGCGTGGTCGCCCTCGGCGACCTGACCTGTTGGAACAACCTGGGTCGCAACATCGTCTTCGCCGACAGGCAATTCCGGCCCCGTGGAGTCTTCGGCCAGACGCTGTTTCCCGACCAGGACGAACCGTCCCAGTTCGACCTCGACATCCACGCCGTCCTCGACCTGCCGGAACTCGGCCTGGTGCTCGTACTGAACCATTTTGGATGTGTCCGCGGATTCCGACGAGCTGAGCTCGTCGGGCCGGGGCCACCCCGTGAGGTGGAACCGACGGCGATGACGTTCTTCGCCGCCGACGTCGAGCGGACGGTGCTGGCCGGGAGGCATATCGTTGGGTCGCGCCCGCGCTGTGATGGTGCCCAGGGGGTGCTGGTGTCGGCGCGCATCGATTCAACCGCGCTGGATGCGCCGATCGAGACCGATGTGGCTGCCGAGCGCTTCGGCGAGGTGACCGCCGTGGGCGTTGTGGACGGAGCGAGCGAACCCCTGGTGGCCCTCGGTGGAGCGGACCGTCTGGCACTGGTGCCCTTGGTCCGAGGGAGCATCCTCCGTCCCCGGTGGGAGGTCGAGGTCGGCTTCCGGGTCGCCGTCGTGGTGTGGGACGGCCGGCTCATCTGGGCAGCGGGCAGCGCTACCACGTCCCGCGTGGACGACTACGACTGGGAGGCCCTGCGCGGCGGCGGCTTCGCCGGGCTCGATCCACGGGACGGAGGTGTTGTGGCCGCCGGGGCGCTTCCCGAGGACGTTGCCTGGGGAACCGGAGGAGTCTCCGTCGTGGTCCTCGGAAACCAACTGGCCGCCATCGGAAGAACGGGTCGCGTGTACCTCCGCGATCCTGGACGCCCGACACCATGGTGCTCGACGGCCCCGCTCGCCTCGGCCTCTCTCGGGTTGGCCCACGCCGACGTGGTGGGACACCGTGTCCTCTTCGGATTCAACCGGGGCGGCTATCACCTCCACCTGTACGGATAGATCCTCGCTCGGTTCCTGGCTGGGCTGCGTAGAGCTTCTGGTGCTCGTAGGGCAGGAACCGGCGCGTGCCGGCGCGCACGTCCCGCAGGAGCACTTCCAGCGCTGCCGAGAGCGCGGCCAGCTGCCGATGCAGGCCCGGGAGCCGGCCCGCATACGTGTCCGTTCCGTCTGAGATCGACCGGGCTTTCTCCGCAGTGCGGGCAATACGGATGATGAGCACCGACAAGCGGTCAAGAACCATTCCCGGGCTCTCGGTGGCGAGGGGGGCGGAGGTCGACTGCCTCAGGTGGGCTTGCATGGCGGCATCGATATCTTCAATCAGGTGATGCCTGGTCAGGTTCAGCCTGTCGATAGCCCGCTTGGCGTCGGCGACAACCGAATCCGTCGCTCCCGGGACACGCGTCTCGTCCTCCAGGTCCCACTGCCTGACGTTCGAATCGTGAAGCTCGAGGAGCAACGACAGAAGCTGGTTTGGCGACGCCGGGCTGGCGCCGCCAAGGGCGCGCTCGAGCTCGACGACGATCTCGGCAACCGGAGGAAGGGCCGTCTCGACCATCATTGCATCGCCTCGAGGTGGCGCAGGATCGATCGAGCTGTCAGAACTCCCTGCCCAAAGGCGGTTGCCACTCGCCAATAGGAGCCAGCGACCACGTCGCCGGCGGCGAAGACACCTGGTTGTGAGGTGTGAAGGGCCACGTCAACGACGATCGCTTCCCGCCGGTCCAGCTCGAGTTGACCACGAAACACAGCGGTGCTGGGGAGGCGGGAGATCTTCACGACCAGGCCGCCTGCTGCAACCTCGCGACGCTCGCTGGTCGACGGATGCAACAGAACCACCCCTTCGAGCCCTTCGTTGCCGCGGACCGATTCGACCTCCCAGCCCGAGAGGTCTTCGATCCGACGGTCCTGGCGCACACGCTCGACAATGTCCGGACGCGCTGTCAATTTCTCCGACCGGTGCACGAGTTTGACTGAGGAAGCTGTGGCGGCAAGCTCCAGAGCGTCGAGTGTGGCGCTGTCACCACCTCCGACCACGACGACGTCACGCCCAGAGAACTGATCAGGTCGTGACTCGACGTGATAGGTAACGTCGCCACCGAAGGCGCCGTCAGGGGCAGCCGACAAAATCTGTGCGACCGATCCGGTGGCGATGACTAGCGCCTTGGCGTGAAAGCGTCCGCCACCGGCCTTCACCCAGCCTGCACGAAGATCGGCCTCAGTCACTTCGTGACCCGTCAAAATGCGGTCGTCGAGGATCGCGGTCGCTCGCTGCAACTCCGCCTCGAGTGCCGGTCCGTCCTCGAACCGGCCGGCGGCCACGTTACGGATGCTGTTGGGGATCTCCCCCAGCTGACCGCCCAACGTTGACCGCCCCTCCAACACAATCGTGTCGAGATTGATGTCGAAGCACTCGAGCGCGGCGCTCGCGCCGGCGGGCCCACCACCGATGACGACGACATCGTGATGTTGATCGGTCTGTATGTTCAGCTGACGACCCTGTCGCTTGAGTTGGGACGCTCCAAGTTAGCCGCGATCGTCCATGCCGCATCAACTGGGAAGGTAAGCGGTTGACCGATGCTGGCGATGAGATTGGGCTCCCGGCGCCATCCTCGTCGCCCTCGCTCGGTCGAGCCAGATCGGGGCCCAAAGTCTCGCTACGACTACTCCGATTGTTATCGTCCGAGAAGCCACGTCGCTGTCGCCGCGCCGCGCCGCCATGCGGTCAAAGCGAGACGATGCCCTTTGCCCATCCACCGCGAGGTAGCGGCGAACAAGCGGTGGTCGGAATCCGCAAAGCTGGAGTACCAAAACGTTCGGCTGTCGGAAGCGACCTGCGGAGAGACGCCTCCGGGATTGAGGAACAGAGCGAGGACAATCAGGGCAACGATGATGAAGATTCCGACGAGCGTGGCTGGAAGCGCGATGCTCGAGCTCGAGGCGTCACTCGCCGACACAAGCGGGCCCGAGGCGGATTGCGAGCTATTGGCCCCCGATCCGTTTGCAGGTGTGGTTGTCGGTGACGCGGTGCTCCGTGAGCTCGGCACCAGCGGCGTGACGCTGGTCGGAACGCTGGTACTGGGTGCCACGGCGTTCTGTGTCTTGGTGACGGCGGCTTTGGTTGTATCACCGGCGGATTTCGAGGTCGAACTCTGATCGGTTGCGACCGGCTGTGAGGCTGGCGCTTCGGGAACGTGTTTGCCGGCCAGCGTCGTTGAAGCCGCGTCGCCTGTTGACGTAGATGCAAGAGGGGTCGTGGTTCCGGTTGGGGCCGGGCTTGACATTGACGCACTCGCAGAGGGCGAGGAGGAGGGAGTCGGACCCACCGGTGCCGACGTCGGTGTGGTCGACGTCTGGGTCGGTTCCGTCGGGGAGGTGACAGCGCTCGAGCTCGAGTTCGTCGTTGCGGGTGTGACCGGGCCACCCGTTGCCGACGTTGGTGTGGTCGACGTCTGGGTCGGTTCCGTCGGGGAGGTGACAGCGGTCGAGCTCAGGTTCGTGGTTCCAGGCCTATTCGGACTCGACGTTGGTGCACTCTCTGACGGAGAAGAGATGGGAGCCGACCTCACCGGTGCCGATGTCGGTGTCGTCGACGTCTGGGTCGGTCCTGTCGGGGACGTGACAGGAGTTGGAGATCCGGTGGGCGGCACGGAAGCGGGCTGCTGTGGGGAGGCGGACGTCGGTGTGGGAGCCGGTGGTTGAGCTGCAGCAGTAGCCGGGGCAACGTCAAAGAGGAACGCGTTTCCGTTACTGTCGATGGCTACACAGGACGAACCGGAGAAGCACGAGACGGCGTTCAATTTGCCCAGGAGGTCGAGCAGTGTAGGCGCCGACCATGTAGTGCCGTTGTAGGTCAAGTAGTTGCCGAAGTGGTCCACCGCGGTGCAGGACGCCGCAACACACGCAACAGTCGTCAACCCCCCGAGGGGGTCGATACGGGTCAAGGTGGTCCAGGCTGACCCGTTGTAACTGATCTCATCTCCGTAGGAGTTCACGGCGACACAAAACGTGCTTGACGAACAAGAGATCGAAGAGAAGGGGAGGCCGAACGGGTCCATCGATTGCGGGGGTGACCAGGTTGTCCCGTTGAACGTGAGCGCTTGGCCCGCGTAGTCGACGGCCACGCAGAACGAACTCGTTGCGCATGAAACAGAACCGAGCAAGCCCGAGGAGTCGACGAGCTTTGGAGCTGACCAGGTAGTCCCGTCAAAGGTGAGCGCTTGGCCCGCGTAGTCGACGGCCACGCAGAACGACGGGCCGGCGCACGAGACCGAACTGAGTAAGCCCGAGGAGGTGACGAGCTTTGGAGCTGACCAGTTCGTGCCATCAAAGGTGAGCGCTTGGCCCGCGTAGTCGACGGCCACGCAGAACGAAGGGTCGGCGCACGACACCGAACTCAGGGTCCCCGAAGAGTCGACCGGTGTGGCCGATGACCAGGCCGAGCCGTTATACGACCACCCTTGTCCACCTGCGCCCAGGGCAATGCAGGTGGACATCGAAGTGCAGGACACTGAGGTCAGCAGGCTTGATCCGGAGAACTCGCCGGTGGCGCTTGCCTTAGCCGGCGTTGTCACTGTCCAAGCGGCGATGAGGCCGGCGATCAGGAGAACTCCTGCCAGCGTCCGTGGGGTACGCGCTCGCGCTCGGACAAGCTGACGGCTGTTCGATCTCCCCCCGTTCCGCATTTCGGACTCCAGTTGGCAGCCCTGTGACCGTTCGCGGCCCGGCCCAGAGTTTTGCCCCTTCTGATTCTGCAACCCCTGAAGCTTGTGTCAAGAGGCACCACCCAGGGTCCATTGGCAACCTCTCTCAGCGCGCAGCTCGAGCTTGTTCCCGTTGAGCATCCGATCTTTTGTCAGAGCATGGGAACAGCGCGGGGCGCGGTCACCGAGCGCGAGTCATCGTCCCGTTCGGGTGCGCGTCAGGTCCCCATCGGATTCGTCTTGATCACGGCGAAGGCGGCTCCTTCGGGGTCCGAGAGCACCGCGAAACGTCCGGGAGGGATGTCCATCGGGGGGGCAAGTGTCGTCGCCCCCGCTCCGATCGCCTTCGAAACGGTGGCATCGGTGTCGCCCACTGCGAAGTAAACGAGCCAGTGGGCCGGAACCTCGGCCGGCACCATGTCGGGCATCACCTGCATCCCCGCCACTGGCTTGTCCCCTAGCCTCCATTCGGTGTAGCTCATTTCCCCCATGTCCATGTCGTTTGCCTTCCACCCGAACACCTCTGTGTAAAAAGCCTTGGCGGCTGGGACATCACGGGTGTTCAGCTCGTTCCAGGCGAACGAGCCTGGCTCGTTGACCAGTTCAGCCCCCTTGAAGGTCTTCGGTTGCCAGACGCCGATCGCAGCGCCTGTGGGGTCGGCAAAGAGAGCCATGCGACCGATGTCGGACACGTCCATGGGCTCGACGAACACGGCGGCGCCTGCCTTCTTGGCCAGGTCGGTAATCGCATCGGCGTCGTCGACAGAGATGTAGCTCACCCACGCGCTGGGCTGGCCCTCCATCATGACGGTCATGTTGCCGGCTACCGTCTTTCCACCCTTGCGGAGAATGGTGTAATGCCCCATCTCCTCGCCTTGGTCCTCGGCCTCCCAGCCGAACACACCGCTGTAGAAGGAGTTGGAGGCTGCCACGTCTTTGGCGGCGTGGTCGACCCACGACGGGGTTCCGGCGGGATAAGAGGTGAACTCGGGCATTTGCGTTCCTCCTGTTGGTGGCTTCGCTGTTCTCCCCTCGGCGCAGCGTAGCAATCGCTTTCCCGGGGTGCTCGGGCGATTCGGCCGAGGATTGACCAGCTGGGCCCGGCGACCGGAGTGGCCAGAACTGCAGATCTGCACCGGCCTGACGTCGTCACGAAGCGAGGACTGAGGGGCGAATAATCGACGATCTGTCAGAAGGTGCGGACTGGTGGTCGACCCGAGATGTTTCAGGCGGAACCACTTGCGTGGAATCTCGCTATTCAACGCAACAGGCGCAGGGAGGGGCAGACCCTCGGCACGCAAGATGCCGACTCCCTGGTCCGCTACGTCATCTGCCCGAGTCGATGAGAAGTTGTCGTCAGACAGCTTCGAGTTGTGACGTTTGAGGGAGCGCAAGTCTTCTTTGTCGCCTTGTCCTCGGCCACCTTGCGATCGAAGTAGTCCGTCCCTCGGTCTTGTGACGGATCTGGACGGTGGCAATCTCGTGGATGGCGTGGCTGAGTCGTCGGTTGCCCTGCGGGATTGAGCCGGTGACACACTTTGGGACCCGCCCGACGCCTCGATGGGAGCTGTGACGAGTTGACGAGCGGTCATCTCTCAGCCCACCAGTACCCGTAGCTGCTCAACGTGGTACGCCGATCACGGGACGTGAGTCTGCGCCAGATTAGGACTTTTGTTCTCCCGTCCTGTCACCAAGAATGGGCGCAAGCAGGACTGCTGGTGGGCAATGACCCTTGGAGGGGCAAGATGAAGCGCTTCGTCGTTACGTCGGTTGCAATCGTCATGGCCACAAGTCTCGGCATACTCGGTGTGTCGAGCGGGGCTTTCGCCCACCAACGCGGCCAACACGCGCGGTTCGTCGCCCCCAAGGTGGTCTCGGTGACTCCCAACCACGGTCCGCTTACAGGAGGGACCATCGTGCAGATCAAAGGTTCGAATCTCGTGAGTGCCAGTGCCGTGGACTTCGGGACCGTGGCCGCGAGCTTCGTTCCCCGCACGAAGCACCTCATCCAGGCCGTGGCGCCGGCAGGAACGGGAACCGTGGACGTACGTGTGACGACAAACACCGGCAGGAGCGCCATCGTGCCGGCTGACCAGTTCAGTTACGTGTCTACGCCGGTCATCCAAAGCGTGCGCCCGCGAGTCGGCTCGACCCTCGGAGGCAATCAGGTGACGATCAGCGGCGCCGACTTCACGAACGTCACCGCGGTCGACTTCGGCTCAACGCCGGCCACGGATTTCCTCGTGGACTCGCCCAACGCCATTACGGCTGTGGCGCCCGCTCACGCGGCGGGCACCGTGGACGTCACAGTCACGATCTTGGGCGGTTCCACGTCGCCCATGGATTCAGCAGACGAGTACACATTTGTGCTGAACCTCCCGGTAGTGACATCAGTGGTCTTCGACGTGGGGAACGTCGCCGGCAGTGAGCAGGTGACGATCACCGGGAAACTCTTGAGCGGCGCCACAGTCGACTTTGGCTCCAAACCCTCGCCGAGTGTCACTGTGAAGAGTTCGACCATGGTCCTTGCCACGGCTCCGCCCGGTGCTGCGGGAACGGTTGAGGTCACAGTCCACACGAGCAAGGGGACGAGTGCCCTCGACCCACCGATCGACGACTACATGTACACAGCAACTGGTCCCTAACCACCGATTCGTCCGCACTGCCGGTACCCAGCGGTCACGCACCAGCGAGCTGACACTGCGGGAACGGGAACGTCACAGAGTTCACGAGATCTCGATAGCTCTGGAGTTGAGATGTGTCAGCGAGATTCGCGTCGATGCCGAGGGCGTGTTGAGCATCGAGCGTCAGGTGGACCTGCACGAGGTAGCGTTCAGCTACAACTCCGCCAGCTTGCGTAGTTGTCGTGGGATCACCCGCCTCG
>Ga0116215_1001705_pt1 | contig 14257 bp, 15 predicted proteins | sample Sb_taG_7_FD_89698 | JGI IMG/M metagenome (GOLD analysis project Ga0116215, IMG submission 89698) | Peat soil microbial communities from Weissenstadt, Germany - Sb_50d_2_FS metaG | ecosystem: Environmental > Terrestrial > Soil > Wetlands > Peat | place: Germany: Weissenstadt | collected 2010-09-21 | reverse complement strand
GCGCCCCCCGTGGTGCGGCGCGGCGGCGCGGAGGCCCCCCCCACCCCCGCTCGGCCGGTGGAGTACGAGTTCCTGCCGAGCGCGGGCGACATCCTGGAGGAGTTGCTGCCGGTGTCGTTCAAGGTGCGGCTGTTCAAGTGCTTCCTCGACGCGGCGGTCAGCGAGCAGATCGCCCGGCGCGTGACGATGAAGGCGGCGACGGAGAACGCCGACGAGATGATCAAGAACCTGACGCGCGAGTACAACCGCGCCCGCCAGGCGCAGATTACCAAGGAGATCGCCGAGGTCATCGGCGGCGCCGCGGCGCTCGAATAACGCCGCTTGCGGCTTAGCGTTCGTACAACCCCGGTGAAGCGAACGCTAAGCCGCAAGCGGCCTCCATGCATTTCCCAGCGGAGTCATCAATGGTTACCGCCACCAGCAACGGTGAGGCTCACAAGACGGGCAAGATCGTCCAGGTAATCGGCTCGACGTTCGACGCCGAGTTCGAGGAAGGGCACCTGCCGGAAATCTACAACGCCGTGAAAGTCGATACCGACTTCAAGGGCGTGCTGATCCACCTGGTCGGCGAGGTGCAGCAGCACCTCGGCGGCAACCGGGTCCGCTGCGTCGCCCTGGGCTCGACCGACGGCCTCGTCCGCGGCATGGACGCGGTCGATACCGGCAAGTCGGTGACGGTGCCGGTCGGCAAGGAGACGCTCGGCCGCGTCTTCAACCTGCTCGGGGAGCCGATCGACGGCCGCGGCCCGGTCCATGCGGCCGAGTGGCGGCCCATCCATCGCGAGCCGCCGCCGTTCTCCGAGCTGTCGTCCAAGACCGAGCTGTTCGAGACGGGCATCAAGGTCATCGACCTGCTGACGCCGCTGGTCCGCGGCGGCAAGGCCGGCCTGTTCGGCGGCGCCGGCCTCGGCAAGACGGTCATCCTCACCGAACTGATCGCCCGCATCGCCAGCCAACACGGCGGTTACTCCGTGTTCGCCGGCGTCGGCGAGCGCACCCGCGAGGGCAACGACCTCTGGCTGGAAATGCAGGAAACCAAGATCGGCAACACCGACCGCTCGGTCATCACGCAGACGGCAATGGTCTTCGGCCAGATGAACGAACCGCCGGGCGCGCGTCTGCGCGTCGCCCTGTCGGCCCTGACCATGTGCGAGTGGTTCCGCGACGCCACCGGGGCCGACACGCTGCTGTTCGTCGATAACATCTTCCGCTTCTCGCAGGCCGGCTCGGAAGTGTCGGCGCTGCTGGGCCGCATGCCCAGCGCCGTCGGCTACCAGCCGACCCTGGCCACCGAGATGGGCGAGCTGCAGGAACGCATCACCAGTACCACCAAGGGGGCCATCACCTCGGTGCAGGCGGTGTACGTCCCCGCCGACGACCCGACCGACCCGGCGCCGGCCAACGCCTTCCAGCACCTCGACGCCTTCCTCTACCTGGAACGGAAGATCTCCGAGAAGGGCATCTACCCCGCGGTGGACCCGCTGGCGTCGTACTCGAACATCCTGTCGGCCCAGTACGTCGGCGAGGAGCATTTTGCCGTCGCCAGCCGGGTGCGGCAGATCCTGCAGCGCTACCGCGAGCTGCAGGACATCATCGCCATCCTCGGCGTCGAGGAGCTGAGCGAGGAGGACAAGCAGGTGGTCAACCGGGCGCGGCGCATCGAGAAGTTCCTGTCGCAGCCGTTCCTGGTGGCCGAGGCGTTCACCGGCAAGAAGGGCCAGGTGACGCCGATCAAGGAGACGATCCGTAGCTTCAAGGAATTGTGCGAGGGTAAGTGGGACCATCTGCCCGAGGCGGCGTTCATGTACGTCGGCGGCATCGAGCAGGCCGAGGAGCAGGCCAAGCGCATGGCCGGCTGAGAAACACGACACCGCCGCTTGCGGCTTCGCATGCCCTGCGAAGCCGCGAGCGGCCCGGCGGGATCCTCCCATGCCTGACAATCACCGCACCTTGCAGTGCGTCGTCGTCACGCCCGAGCGGGCGCTACTGGACGAGACGGTCGATTTCGTGGCGCTGCCGATGTACGACGGCGAGTTGGGCGTGCTGCCCGGCCGCGCCGCCCTCATCGGCCGACTCGGGCCGGGCGAACTGCGGATCCGGCACGGCCAGCACACGCAGCGGTTCTACGTCGATGGCGGCTTCGCCCAGGTTCGCGGCGATGTGGTCACCGTGCTGACCCCTCGGGCGCAGAAGGCGGAAGACATCGACACGGCGGCCGCCACCGCGGCGCTCGACGCGGCCCGCGGCGCCACCACGACGTCCCAGGCGCAGGCGGCTCGGGTCAAGGCGCAGCAGCGAGCCCGCGCCCAGTTGCGGATTGCCGCCCGCCAGTCCGGGGGTGGTGGGGCACCGGCTGGCGGCCATTGATCGACAGTCCCTCACGAAACGCGACGGGCCCCGGCTTCTCCAGAACCCGGGGCCCGTGTCGATTCCCCAATCACCCTTGTCGATCACCTGGCCAGGGTCGGCGGGTAGGAGGCCGGCACCGTCGCCCCACCGGGGACGCCGAAAGTGGGTGTCCCGACGGGGTAGCAGGCGGCTGCCGGCAGCGCCGGTGCGTTCGCCCTTTGCTGGCAGGTCGTGGGCTTGTCCTCCGCCTTGTGGTATTTGCCTTCGAGGACCTTCTTCACGTTCTCCTCGATGTCTGCGCCCGTGACCACCTCGCTGACGACCAGTCCGTGCTTGCCGACCGTGAAGCGGCACGCGAATCCGCGGTCCTTCAGCGTGTCCTTCAAGGACGGTTTCTCCGCCGACTTCTGGCCACTCTTGCCGAGCGGCACGACGCCGAGCATCAGGCCGTCGCGCGTCACGAAATAATCCGCCTCGACGGTGATCGTCTCCTTCGCCAGTCCCTCAGCCGTCCTCACCATGCAGCGGATCGTTTCGGGCTTCACCTCGATCTTCACCTTGACCGGGTGATCGTCCACCGTCGTGGTGCGCGTCCAGGTGCCGATGGGCTTCTCCTGGGGCTCGTCGGCCCGCAGCGGGATGGTCATCGCGAGCAGCAGCGCCAGGGCCAGCAAAAGGTTCCGGGTCATTCCAAGCCTCCTTGTCGGGGGAAGGGGTCTACCGCGCTCGCCTTCTAATCACCGCTCGGGAAAACTGCAAGGGAGATGTTGCGGCGACGCGGTAAGATGGACGGCATCCCGATCGTTTGGGCAACCTGGGTGAAGCAGGAGTCGATCCGTGAGCAATATATCTCGCCCACTTCACCATGCCGCAAGCCGTTCTTCTTTGGCCCGGGTCTGATCTGCAGTTCGCGCTGGAAAAAGGACGAATATGCGAGTTCTTGCGCTTGAAGCATCGCGCCTGCTGTGAGAACGGAATCCCGGACTACGACCTTCTTGAAAGCGCTGTGCCATGAAATGAGTCTATGTCTTGGCGGAAGGCCAGACCGACGTGGACTTCCTGCGGCGAGTCCTACCGCCCGAAGTGACAAAGGACGCCGAGTTCTTCCCGGCTGGTGACAGTTCCGGCATCCCATCGCTGGCGCGCTCCCTCCTGGTTCGCAGAGGGGCGCCGGTCGCGGTCTTCATGGACTCCGATTCTCTTAATCCGGCCGTGATCGAGGAGCGCCGGGAGAGCACGGAAGAGCTGATCCGGGCCGCAGCCGCCTCCGTTCCCGTGAGGGTCGTCGTTGCCGTGCCCGAGATCGAGGCGTGGTTCTTTGCCGCGCCCGAGTCGATTGAGAGAGTGCTCGGCACGAAGATCCCCGATGATTGGGTGGCGCTCGGGAAAAGAGACCCCAGTGGCGTGCTGGAGCTGCTGGCAAAACACGCCAGTCGCCAGTGGGACACGAGTCAAGCGATCGGAGCACTGGACGCTCATGACGTGGAGCGAATCCGTGCCATCCCTGCCGTGAGCGAGTTGAGCAACTTCCTCCGAGATGCTGAACTGGTGCTGACCGCTGAAGATGTGTTCTACTCGGGCGAGGGCGACAAGAAGATGCCACGAGGCGCTGTCGAGGCGATGGAACGGTTGGGGATGAGCAGCTCGATGCTCTATCGCTCGGCCCTGCGCAGGGGTGAGCAGGCATAAGCCCGAGCGGCAAGAAGCACTGCTGCCGCCCGCCCAATACCTGAACGGGGCCTTACCCCCCTGCCGGATTCCGCAGGCGCGCGTCGATTAGGAAATCGACGAACTGCCAGAGTCGCGCCTGCTTGTCGGCCCCATACCGCTCGAAGTGGTGCAGGAAGTGCTGGAGCGCGGGATCCTGCCGCAGCGCCGAGAGCTACCCGCAGGCCAGCCGGTCGCGGTTCTTCGCCAGGTCGAACCAGGCGGCCAACTGCTTCCGCGCCGTCTGGAACGGGTCCGGGTCGCCCTCGGACGGGACGGGCAGCTCCCCCCCGGGCCGCCGCCGTACCTGCTCCTCCAGCCACGCCTTCAACTTCGTCCAGTCCACGACCTGCTCGGTCACCGGGTCGATGCCCATGCGCGCCAGCAGGCCGCCGCCGACCGGGGCGGCGACCGGCGGGGCGATCGGCACCCCGCCCAGCGCCGCGGCGACCGGCGCGGCCAACGGCGGAGAAGGCGCGGCGGGTTCCGGCCCCGGAGCCAGGGTCGGCGGCGCCGCGCCCGACAAGTCGCTCAGCCAGTCGGGAAGTGCGGAGGCGGCCGGCTGACTCGGCTGCAGCCACTCGGGGACCGGCCCCAGCGCCTGTTCCGGATCGCGGTAGAGCCCATCCATCTCGTCCAGCCATTCGGGCAACTGGTCGGCCGTCGGCGGGGGCTTGTTCGCCGCGGGACGCCGCCGGGCGTCCTGGGCGAGCCGGCGCAGGGCGACGAAATTGAGGGCCTGTTCCGCGACGACGCCGGCGCTGGCGTCGGCGCCCTCCGGCCAGATCGGATCTTGCGGCTGCAATCCCCCCGTCGCCGCGAGGTACTTGAGCTGCCGCGCGGACACCGGGCCGTGAACGTGCTCGTTGTGGGCGTAGAACCACCGGCGAGCCATGATTGCTCCTTTCACCGAGTCGGAGGGTCGCGATCGCCCGGCATCGGTTCGCTCTCCTTGCCTGTCGCCGGGGGTTTCGCCTGGCCGGTCGGGGCGTGTCCACGGTGGGAGTCGCCGCCCGTACCGCCGGTGCCTTTTTTCTTGTCCTTCACGGCCGCGCCGGCCGGGTCGTGGGCGCCGGCCGTGTTCCCGGAGTCGGCGGGTTGGGGAGCCGTGTACCAGACCAGGGGTAGCGTCACGGCGAGGGCCAGTGTGACGAACCCCACCCAGACCCAGGCGATGACGACGCCCCACGCCACGCGCCGCCGGCGCCGGCGTGCCGGCCCCGCCTCCTCGAAATCGAAGCGGTCGCCGGGCGACGGTTCGGCAGGCGGTGCCGCGGCCGCGACCGACACGCCGGCGCTGCCCAGCAGCGCCTCGGCCCGCGCCTTTTGCTCGGCGCCGAGCACGGGCAGGAGGTCTTCGGCGAGCAGGTCGGTCACCGGCGGCGCCTGGTCGATGGGATCCTGGCAGGCGAGGGCGAGGCGGGCGACGAGCATGTGGGACAGCGGGTCGGGCAGGCTCCACAATTCCCGGAACAGGGCCGACGCCCCCGGCGACCGCAGGTCGGCCTCGCGGAAGAGCAGGTTGTCGCCGTTGTCGTAGCGCTCCCACAGCGGCGGCCCGGCCGACACCAGGCAGCGCAGGGCCGTGGCGATGACCAGCAGCGGCACGCGGTCCACCTCGGGGCCACAGGTTCCTTCACGGAGTCGCTGAGGATGTTGATACGCCGGGTGGCCGACCTCCCCCGCTGGCCGGCCCGCCAGGGCCGGGACGAACAGGCCGTCGTAGTCGATCAGCTTCAGGGCCAGCGAAGTCGTCTTGCTGCCGGGGACCAGCAGCACGTTGCCGTGCTGCAAGTCGCCGTGGGCCACCTCGGCCTCGCGCAGCCGCCGGGCCATGCGCATCCACAGGCCGATGAGCCCCTCGAGCAGGGCGGGCTGGCGCAGGTAGTCGCGGACGAACTGGTTCAGGAGCACCCCCTCGACCCATTGCATTTTCACGACGGGATACCAGCGGCCATGCACCCGGATGCCGTCCTCCAGGTAGGCGAAGTCGATGGTAAACGGGAGCCGGGCGCGGCGCAGGTGGCGGCTGATCTCGTGGTAGCGCTCCTGGCGCCCGGGGACCGAACGGGTGAAGCACTTGACCGCCCAGGAGGCGGCCGTGGCCGGCTGGCGCAGGTGGTAGACGTCGGCGAAGTTGCCGGAGCAAGGGAGCGGAAGGCCCAGGGCGTTTGTGACCGGCTCCGCGGCGCGCAGGTCGGGGTCGCCGAAGCTGGCGCCCGGATCCTGTACCGCCTCGTTGTAGTCCTGCGACACGGGCCATGACACGGTGGGCAGCTCCTGGCTGGTAGTTTAGCGGCGGGTCGCAGACCCGCGCGGGTCGCAGACCCCCGCTAAACGGAAGTCATTCCTCGATGGCCGCTAGACGCCGACGAGGACCAGGGTCACGTCATCATTGCGTAAGCCGTCGTGCCGGCGCCGCTCCTCGACCCAGGTGGCGAAGGCATCGCTGGCGTCCGGTTTGGTCGGCAAACGGGTCAGCTCCTCCCACGGCCGATCACCGGCCTCGTGCCGCCGCAGGAACCACTGAGCCAGGGCGTCGGTCATTAGCAGAAAGCGATCGGCGGGCTGCCAGCCGCCGCGGCCCTCGGCGCGGACTTCCGAGGCCGGCGCGACGGGCGGCCGCGAGCCGATCAGCAGCGGCCGGTTGCCGAACTCCGCTGAACGCCGCAGCGGAAACGCCTCGATCAGGCGGTCCTGGCGCACCTGGAAGAGGCAGCTGTCGCCCACCGCCAGGGCGTGCCAACGGCCGTCGCCGACGACCAAACCGAGGAGGGTGGCGAACGCGCCGTCGTCGCGCTTGGCCTCGGCGTACCAGGGCAGGGGTTGGCCGCCCACGCCCGCCGCCCAACTCCGCCGGGCCGCATCGAGCCAACCGGGCGCGGGCCGGACGAAGCCCTCGACCAGGAGGCGGGCCCACAGGCCGGCGAAGGAACTCTCGGAGGCCCCGTCCGCGACAGCGAAACGCCCCGCCGGCGAGTCGGCCGCGAAGGCGTCCTCGTATTCGTCGGCGGCGTTGCCTCGCTTGGGCAGGGAGAGCGCCTGGCAGGAGGCCGGGGGGGATCGGCGAGTCATGGTCTGCCCCGGGCGACACGGGTGCCGATGTCGAGGAAGCGTATCACGGACACCAGGTCGGCGTTGAAGGCGAAGCCGTGGGCACCCGCGGCCACCTCGAAGCCGTCGGCGCGGGCGGCCTCCGCCATCTGCGGCGGCAGCGGGCTGGACATCTTGAACAGGTGGCGGGCGTACGGGTCGGACAGCCCTTCGACGGAAGCGGGAAAGACCACCGGGGCAGCGATCGTGGAGGAGAGGTGGGCGTTGAACAGCAGCACCGGGCCGTCGGTCGTGGCCAGCGCCCGCACGGCGGCCGCGGCCGGGCGCGGGTCGGCGTCGCTGGCCTGGCCGTCGGTGACGTTGACCACCAGCGGCGGATAACACTCCGGCGAGTGCGTGATGAATTCCTGAAGGACCTGTCCCGCCAACGTCAGCGCCTGGCACATGGGGGTCTGGCCGTCGGCAATCGGCTCGAACCACACCGGGAACTTGAACGACTGCTCGAAGACCCCGCCGGCCCCGTCATCGACCTTGCGCTTGCGCGGCTCGACGCGGAGCGGGTTGTTGGCGAACTCGCTGACCGGGACGAGGTGCCGGCCGGCGAGGGCGCCGCCGAGGGCGGATTGGACCCCCTTACCGTAGCCGATGACGCCGACGTGGAAGTAATCGCGGATGCCGTCCGACTTGGCGCACTTGAGGGCGAGGTTTTGGAGGAGGCGATTGACCGCGTCGGCGACGCCGTCGGCCTTGGTCTTGCCGGGCGAGCCGCCGAACGGCCCCGCCATCGAGGACGATTGGTCGATGAGGAAGAGGAGACAAGTCGGGTTGGTCCGGCTGATCTCGGCGACGTAAGGCACGGCAGGGCTCCCGTGAGGGGCGGGAATGTGGGTCCGCCGTCGCGCTGGCTGCGCCGGCGGCACCGCCCAATTATAACCCCCCTGGCGGACGCTCGCCATGCAGATCAGAGGGACGCGGTCGCCTCACGGCTAACGGCGCGGGAGCGGCTTCGCCAGGACGGTGAGGCAATCGAGCCGGTACTCCACCTGCTCGTCGCCGGCCGGCGGTTCGTCGGGCGGCGGTGGGGGCGGCGTCCTGCGCCGTCGCGCGCGCCGGCAGGCGTCCCAGAGCATGTAAACCAACGACACCGCGACCGTGGGAAATGCAGTTGCCATGCTGCGTACCTTGAAGAAAGTGCGAGCGAGTCCGACGTGGGTCGCGTGGCGTCCTTGCCGGGAGGCGCGGTGACGGGATCGGGTTGCGCCCGTGGCAAGAGTAGTGCGCTGCCGGGCCGTTGTCAAATCGCCGTGCGGCCGCGCGGCCGCCGCACCCGTTGATTGATCGGTGCCGGCGGGCGCCTTACAATCACCTGCACCTGCCTCGCTCCGCCCCCTGCCTCTTGTCTCGGAGTCCCGAGTTGCGCTGGATGCCTGCCCTGCTGCTGAGCCCTCTCCTGCTGCTGTCCGCCGCCCCGGCCTTCGCGGACAAACTGCGCGACGGCGAGCGCCACTGGTCGTTCCGCAAGCGCTCCCGCCCCGAAGTGCCCCGAGCGACCGACCCCGCCGACCGGGGGTGGGTCCGCACCAGCGTCGATGCCTTCGTCCTGCAACGGCTGCGCCAGGACGGGCTCCGGCCCGCCCCGGAAGCCGACCGCGCGACGCTCGTCCGGCGCCTGTCCTTCGACCTGACCGGCCTGCCGCCGGCGCCCGCGGAGGTGGCCGCGTTCGTCAACGACCCGTCGCCCGACGCCTATGAGCGGCTCGTCGAGCGCCTGCTGGCCAGCCCGCACTACGGCGAACAGTGGGGCCGGCATTGGCTCGACGTGGTGCGCTACGCCGAGACGGAGGGGTTCGAGTACGACCGCCAGCATCCGGGAGCGTGGCGCTACCGCGATTACGTCTTTCGCTCCTTCGCCCAGGACAGGCCGTTCGACCGCTTCGTCCAGGAGCAACTGGCCGGCGACGAGCTCGCCCCGGAGGACCGCGATTGCCAGGTGGCCGCCGGCTTCCACCGCATCGGCCCGGTGCGGCGCAACGCCGGCAACTCCGAAGTGGCCTTCAGCCGCAACGAGGTGCTCACCGAGATGACCGACGCCGTCGGCGCAGTGTTCCTGGGGCTGACGGTCGGCTGCGCCCGCTGCCACGACCACAAATTCGACGACTTCCCGCAGGCGGATTATTACCGGCTGCAGGCGTTCCTGGCGGCGGCCCAGGAACACGACGTCGTGCTGGCGACTGCCGAGGCGCAGGCCGAGTGGAAGGCGCGCACCAATCAAGTCAAGGAAGAGATCAAAAAACTCAAGGAATCGCTCCCCGGCCTGGACGGAGAGGGGCGGAAGCGCGCGGAGCAGAGGCTGCGGGAGATGGAGCACAGCCTGCCGCCGCCCCTGCCGACGATCCACAGCGTCCGCGACGTGGAAGCGGAACGGACGGCGGTCCACGTCCTCAGGCGCGGCGACCCGGACCGGAAGGGGAACCCGGTTGGCCCGCGGGCGCCGGGTGCGCTGCTGCCCCAGGGGACGCCCGAGTTGGCGCCGGACACCCGCAACCCGCGCACGCTGCTGGCTCGGTGGATCACGGATCCGGAGAATCCGCTGACCGCCCGCGTCCTGGCCAACCGCGTTTGGCAGTACCACTTCGGCCGGGGACTCGTCGAGACGGCCAACGACTTCGGCGTCAACGGCTCGCGCCCGAGCCACCCCGAGCTGCTGGATTACCTGGCGAACGAGCTCGTCGCCAACGGCTGGCAGCTCAAGCCGCTGCACCGGATGATCCTCCTGAGCAGGACGTATCGGCAGGCGTCGCAGAACCCCGATCCGGCGGCCGCCATCGGGAAGGACCCCGCGAATCGCCTGCTGTGGCGCTTTTCGCGGCGGCGCCTGGAGGCGGAGGAGGTGCGCGACGCGATGCTGGGCGTGTCGGGGGAGCTAAACCTCAAGGGCGGCGGGCCGAGCGTCGTCGTGCCGGTGGACAAGGACCTCGTCGGCCTGCTCTACACCCCGGCCCAGTGGACCGTCACCGAGGACGAGGCCGAACACCGCCGCCGTTCGGCGTACCTGCTGGCCAAGCGCAACCTGCGGCTGCCGTTCGCGGAAGTCTTCGACCAGCCGGATCGGCTGACGAGCTGTCCGCGGCGCGAGTCGAGCACGCACGCGCTGCAAGCGCTGGAGCTGCTCAACGGCAAGACGTCGAATCGACTGGCCGATGCCTTCGCCCGGCGGCTGGAGCGGGAAGCCGGATCGGATCGAGGCGCGCAGGTCGAGCTGGCGTACCGGCTGGCCGCGGGGCGGGCGCCGTCGGCGAAGGAGAAGGAGTTGGCGGTGAGGTTCCTGACCCGGCAACCGCTGCGGGAGTTCGCCCTGGTGGTGTTCAACCTCAACGCATTCTTGTATGTGGACTAATCCATCGTTTAGCCGCCGCCGTCGATTTTTCGTTTCGCGAAACGATGAATCCGCGCCGGTAAACGGGCGGGAGGTATACTGGCGTCGTTCCATTTCCGGCTGTTTAGCCGCGAGCGCGCTGGTAGTGACCGCATTTATGCGGTCGTGCCAGCAGAACGACCCGATAAATCGGGTCACTACTAGCGCGCTCGCCGCTAAACGTCGGTTTTCCAATGGCGATGGTATATGATGGCCGCTCACGTTGAAATCACCCGCACGCGCCGCGATTTTCTCCGGGATGCCTTCTGCGGCTTCGGCGGCCTGGCGCTGGCGTCGCTGCTGCACGAGGACGCGGCGCGGGGCAACCCGCTCGCCCCCCGAGAGCCGCACCTGCCGGCCGCCCCGGCCAAGGCGGTGATCTTCCTGTTCATGGCCGGCGGGCCGAGTCACCTGGACACCTTCGATCCGAAGCCGCTCCTGAACCGCCTCGACGGACAGCCGCGACCGACCGAGTTCGGCGATGCCAAGTATCAGTTCATCCAGAAGGGCGCCCGCCTGCTCGGCAGCCGCCGCAAGTTCCAGAAGCACGGCCAGAGCGGCATCGAGGTGGCCGATCTGTTCCCGCACACCGCACGCCGCATCGACGACATGGCCGTCATCCGCTCCTGCCACGGCGACAGCGTCGTGCATTCGGCGGCGCAGTACGACCTGTTCACGGGGCGCGTCGTGCCGGGCTTCCCCAGCGTCGGCTCGTGGGTCGTCTACGGCCTGGGATCGGAGAGCCAATCGCTGCCGGCCTACGTCGTCATGCCGGACCCCGCGGGGGCGCTGGAGGCCGGGCAGCCGATGTACGTCAACGGCTTCCTGCCCGCCGTCTATCAGCCGACGATGTTCCGTGGCGGCTCGCGGCCGGTCCGCAACCTCGACCTGCCGGAGGGGGTCTCGCCGGGGCAGCGGCGCGAGACGGTGCGCCTGATCCGCGAGCTGAACGAGGCGGCCGGCGGGGCGGATGACGAACTCCAGGCCCGGTTGAGCGCTTACGACCTGGCGTTCAAGATGCAAACCGAGGCGCCCGCGGTGTTCGACCTCGCCGGCGAGACGAAGGAGACGCACGACCTGTACGGCATCGGCGCCGGGCCGACCGACGACTTCGGCCGGCGCTGCCTTCTGGCCCGGCGACTGGTGGAAAAAGGGGTGCGCTTTGTCGTCTGTGTCGCCGGCGGCGGCGCGGGCAACTCGCAGTGGGACGCGCACGGCGACATCGAGGAGAATCACCTGCGCATGGCCGGCCGCACCGACCGTCCCGTCGCCGGGTTGCTGCACGACCTGAAGCGGCGCGGGCTGCTGGATTCGACGCTGGTGTGGTGGGGCGGCGAGTTCGGCCGGTCGCCCGAGGCCGAGGGCGGCAAGGGGCGCGACCACCACAACTTGGGCTTCAGCATGTGGCTGGCCGGCGGCGGCATCAAGGGCGGCCAGGTCGTCGGGGCCACCGACGCGCTCGGCCTGCGGGCGGTCGAGGAGCGCTGCCACCTGCGCGACATTCACACCACGATCCTGCACCAGCTGGGGCTCGATCAGGACAAGCTCAGTTACCCGCACCTGGGCCGCAAGGAACGGCTGACGCAGGTTCAAGGCCGGGTGATCGAGCAGATCGTTTAGGAGAAGAGCCGTGGTCCGAGCAACCGTTACCTGGGGCGTCGCGCTGGCAGTTTCCCTCTTCGCTCACGGTTTCGCCGTCTCGGCCGAGCCGGCGGCTACCCAGGACGACGTGAAGGCCGCACTTGCGAAAGCGCTTCCGCTGCTGAAGAAGGGGGCCGAGGGACACGTCGCCCAGCGGACCTGCTTCGCCTGCCACAACCAGGCGATCCCGATTCTCGCTCTCACGACGGCCCGGGATCGCGGCTTCGCCTTCCACGACGAGGACCTGAAGAAGCAGACGGAATTCATCGCCGCGTTCCTCGAAAAGAACCGCGACAACTACCGCGAAGGCAAGGGGCAGGGCGGCCAGGTCGATACCGCTGGTTACGCCCTGTTCGCCCTCGAAGCCGGCCAGTGGAAGGCGGACGCCACGACCGAGGCGGTGGTGGAGTACCTGCTGCTGCGCGACAAGGACGCCGACCACTGGCGCGCGACGAGCAAGCGCCCGCCGTCGGAAGCCAGCGATTTCACGACGACCGCCCTGGCGCTGCGGGCGCTGCGCCCGTGGGGCACGCCGGCGCAGAAGGGCCGCATCGAGAAGCGAATCGACGCGGTTCGCGTCTGGCTGCACAAGGCGACCGCGAAGGATACGGAGGATCGCGTCTATCGCCTTTGGGGGTTGCAGACGGTCGGGGCGGCGGACAAGGAACTGCGGGCCGCCGCGGAGGACCTGCTGCGCACGCAGCGCAAGGACGGGGGGTGGGCACAGACCACGGAGTTGGAGAGCGACGCCTACGCCACCGGCTCCGCGCTGGTGGCGCTGCACCGCGCGGGGGGCCTGGCGACGAGTGAACCGGCGTATCGGCGCGGCGTCGCGTTCCTCCTGAAGGACCGGCAGGACGACGGCTCGTGGCTAGTGCGCTCGCGGAGCAAGCCGTTCCAGACGTACTTCGAGAGCGGCTTCCCGCACGGCAAGGACCAGTTCATCTCGATGGCCGCGAGCGGCTGGGCCACGACCGCCCTGGCTCTCGCCCTGCCGCCGGCGGGTAAGTAGACTGAACGAGGAGGGCGAATAGGAGACGAGGCTGTGTCTGCCGATACGAACAACTTCCGCGAACTGGACGACGACCCGATCACGGGGCTACTCCTCCGAGGAGAAGCCAGCACGGTCCTGGAAGCGGAGGAGATGTACCTGGAGCACTGCATGCCGGAGGTGCTCCGCTTGCTGGAGAGTCCCCTGTCGGACACGGAATTGGGCCAGCACCCGCTGATGGTCCTGTTTCGGGTCCACGGGAGTCGGGGCTGGGAGGACTCCCTTCTGTGACGACGGCGTCGCGTCTGGGCGAGATCGTCACGGCCCTGGAGGCCGTGGGCCTGTCCTGCCTGGTCATGGGCGGACACGCCGTTCGGTACTTCGGTCTCGAGCGGAACACCGTCGATTTCGACCTGCATCTCGCACCGGGTAACTGGGGCGAACTCCCGTCGTTGCTCGGCCGCAGCGCCCTGGGGAGCGGGCAGCCGCTCATCGAGGGCCCGAGTTGGAGACCCCACGCCTTCCGCCGCTTCCAGGTCGGCTGCCTGCCCGACGGCCGGGAGGAGTGGCTCGAATTCTGGTCGTCCAATCATCTTCTGCCTCCTTTTGCTGAGCTTCACGCCCGCCGGGAAGAGGGGAACTACGGTGGCCGCGTCCTGCCCTTCCTGTCCTTGCCGGACCTGATTCGCAGCAAGGAGACGGAACGGGCGCGCGACTGGCAGGATGTGGGGGTCCTGGAAGAATTCCTCGATGCCCGCCTGCTCAACCAGGTGGCCGTGGGCACGACGGACCTCACCGCGGCACTGGCCCGGTTGCGGAGCCGCCGTGGCTTCGAGCGAGCCTTGCAGGAAGGATTGTTCGCCGATCGGGGGCAGGTGGGGCAGGCCCTCAAGCGGGCCACTCTGTCATTTACGCAGGCGTATCTCTTGCCCTTCCTCGAGACTACTCGCTGATCCCCACCACTTGGGGCGTGGAGGGAAGGCCACGGGCTTGCCCCGTGGATCGTTACGCTTGTCGCTACGGACGGGCCCGCCGCCGCGCAGAAGGCCACGGGCTTGCCCCGTGGATCGTTACGCTTGTCGCTACGGACGGGCCCGCCG
>Ga0116215_1001700_pt1 | contig 14278 bp, 11 predicted proteins | sample Sb_taG_7_FD_89698 | JGI IMG/M metagenome (GOLD analysis project Ga0116215, IMG submission 89698) | Peat soil microbial communities from Weissenstadt, Germany - Sb_50d_2_FS metaG | ecosystem: Environmental > Terrestrial > Soil > Wetlands > Peat | place: Germany: Weissenstadt | collected 2010-09-21 | reverse complement strand
CGGCAGGCCGGCGAGGTAGGCGAACCCCGGGGAGAAGCCGAGCACCGCGACCCGCAACGTCGCCCCCAGGAGCGCGCGGCGCACCCCGTCACGGCCGAGCCCCGTGAGCGCCCCCACCTCGTCGAGGTCCGGGCCGTCGAGGACGCAGGCGAGGTCGAAGGTCCGGCCCCGCCCGTGTGGCCGGAAGACCCGCAACCGGGCAACCGACTCGGCCACCTCGGCGAAGGCGGTCCGGTCGGGCTCGAACTCGACGAGCACCGAGTCGAACCCCGGCACCGCCTCGAGGACGCCGGCGAGCTCGGCGTCGCGCACGGCCGCCGCGACCGCCCAGGCGGCCTCGGGGGAGGCGGCGGCGATGCGCAGCGCCGCTTCGCCGAACGGGACCGCCCGACCGGCCACGACCCGCCGGCCCGGTCGGAGGAGGTTCACCCCGGGCCGAAGGGCTCGACGACCACGCCGGCCGACTCGAGGGCCGCCCGGACGGCGCGGGCGAGCGCCGGCGCGCCGGGCGTGTCGCCGTGGATGCACACCGTGGTCGGCGCGAGGCCGAGCACCGAGCCGTCGGTCGTGCGCACCTCATGGTCGCGCACGAGCCGGAGCGCGCGCGCCGCCACCTCGTCGGGGTCGGTGAGGACCGCACCCGGCTCGTGGCGCGCCGCCAGCCGGCCGTCCGGCGCATAGGCCCGGTCGCAGAACGCCTCCTCGGCCACCGCCATCCCGAGCGACCGCCCGACCGCGGCGGCCACCGAGCCGGCCGGGGCCACCAGCCAGAGGTCATCTCGCACGTCCCGGACGCCCTCGCACACCGCCGCCGCGCAGTCGGCGTCGACGGCCATCGAGTGGTAGAGCGCACCGTGAGGCTTCACCGACGCAAGCCGCGCGCCAAGCGACCGGGCGATGCCGTCGAGCTCGCCGACCTGGGACAGCACGACCGATCTCACCCGTTCGCGCCGGAGCGCCATCGGCCGGCGCCCGAAGCCCTCGCGATCGGGATAGGACGGATGGGCGCCGACCGCCACCCCCCGGAGGAGCGCCGCCGCCACCGTCTCGGCCATCACCGCCGCGTCGCCGGAGTGGACGCCGCAGGCCACGTGCGCGGTGGTCACCGCATCGAGCACCGCCTCGTCGTGGCCGGGTCGCCAGCCGTCGTAGCGCTCACCGAGGTCCGCGTTCAGGTCGACGCGCAGCGGGGCGCCCATCGGTCCAGTATCCCGCGGGTCGCGCTCAGGCCGTCGTGGCCTGTTCCTCCACGACGACGCCGCCGCGGGAGGCGACCTGGCGGTGCCGAATCGCCGGCACCCGGCGGCCGCCGAGCACGGTCCCGGTCAGATTCAGCGGATCGGCCGCCGCCACCACGACCTTGCCGCTCGCGTCGTCGTCCCGCCGCTCGGCGTTCAGCATCTGGGCGGCTTCGGCCAACGCGTACTGCTCGCCCGCCAGCCCGGCCACGAAGCGGCCGCCCAGCGCGAGGCCACGCGCCTCGAAGCGGCGCAACGCCCGGATGACTTCGCGCCAGGGGATCCGGAACGACTCGCGGGACCAGAGCTCCCAGGCGACGATCCCCCACCGCTGGAGGAGCTGCCAGGCGACGGCCTCGGCCAGCTCGTCCACGGCCGGACCGAACTGCGGGTCGCCCTCGATCGCGCCGCTCGGGAGCAGCGCCCACCGCCCCTCCCCGGTGCCCGAGCCGACCGAGGTGCGGCGCCGGGCCAATGCGAGGTGCCTCGCCCGCGTCCGGGTCTGCGGGCCGCCCCGTCCCCGCCTCGCCCCGAGCAGCGACCGGACCGCCGAGAACGCGTCGGCGGTGACGAGCCCCCGCGCGACGAGGTCCCACAGGCCCTCGTCCACCTGTGCGGTGAGACGGCCGGTCACCGAGGGGAGCTCCGAGCGGAAGCAGGCTCCCCGGGCGCGGAGCACTGCCAGCACCTCGGCGGCCGCCCCAACCGGGGGATCAGTCGCCGGTTCGCCCAGCCGGACCGACGCCAGCAGCCACTCGAGGTCCTCGCGCGGCGCCAGCGTGAGCGGGGTGGAGGGTGAAGGTGTCGAAGCCCCGCGGCGGACGCCTTCACCGGCCTCGGCGGCCTCCGGGCGCGGGGTGAGCCGTCCCCAGGCCACCTCGCCGGAGAGGCACAGCTCGTCGAGCCACCGGGGCTGGTAGCCGGTCACCCGGGCCGGCAGCAGGTGCGCCTCCCACTCGCCGGCACCGGCTTCGAACCCGGCCAGCTGCTCGACCACCTCGAGCAGCCCGGCGCGCCCCTCGAGCTGGGTCCCCGGCGCGACGTGCTGCCAGCGCGCCAGGAAGCGGACGAACTGGGCGATGCTGGCCGGCTCGACGCGGCTCCGGCGTCGCGAACGGCTGGCCGCGTGCATGCGGACGAGCAGGTGGCGCGCGCACCAGCGGCCGCCCGGAAGCTGGATCGCGCTGCCCGCGCCCTCCAGGCGGGCGAGCGCCGTCTTGGTCCTCGCCGGAGAAAGTGGCACGCCCCGCACGGTCCCCACCGCGAGCGGCGACTCGGAGGTGAGCTCTTCGATCGTGACCGGCCCGGCCATCTCGAGGTGCCCGAACACACAGGCCGCTGCGGCCTCGTCGTCCTGGATGAGGTCCGACGCCATCGCGACGCGCTCGGTTACCGCCCAACATCCGTCGATCGTCTTCGCCCGGCCGGTGTGCACGAGTGATTTGAAGTGGGTCTGCCACCGCGGCACCTCGCGCGTGAGGACGAGCGAGAGCAACAGGTCGTGGAGCTCGTCGGGGTCGCGGGGATCGGGCGCGACCTGTTCGAGCACGAGGGCCACCGCGGCCGGCTCCAGCGGGGCGAGCTCGTCGGGTTCGACCGTGAGCTCGGGGCCATTCGGCAGGACGCGCGGGATCGGGACGGCCCGGGACCGCCGCTCCTCGAGCGGCGCGCCATCGAGGTACGTGTAGGGCCGGCCGGTCAGGATCCCGTGGGCGAGGGGGGACGGCTCCACCGACTCGACGAAGCGCACCTCGATCGCGTGCGACTCGATGCGCTCCAGCACGTCGACCAGACCGTCGACATCGAGCGCCTCGTGGAGGCAGTCCCGCACGGTCTGCTGGGCCAGCACGTGATCGGGGACGGTGATGGGCCCGGCGGGCGCGTTCTCCTGGCAGGCGGCCAGCGAGGGCCAGGTCGCCGCCAGCAGGTCGTCGGCCTCCATGCGCTGGAGGTGGATCGGCCGGCGCTGGCCGTTGCGGGCACGCGGCACCACGAGGGAGCGGTTGAGGTTCCACCGCCACCGGGCCGCGAACATGGGGTGGGCAAGGACGGCCTGGGTCAGAGCCTCCTCGGCCCTCCGGCTCGGGAGCATCGTCGGCACCTCGGACAGCGGGAAGCTGTGCTGGGGCCCGAGCGAGAGAGAGACGGTGTCGTCGTCGGCGGCCGCCTGCAGCTCGAAGTCGAAGGACACGCAGAAGCGCTTGCGCAGCGCCAGCCCGAAGGCGCGGTTCACCGCGCCGCCAAACGGGGCGTGGATGACGAGCTGGGTCCCCTCGCTGTCGTCGAAGAACCGCTCGATCACGATGCGGTCCTGCGTCGGAAGGGTCCCGAGTGCCGCCCGTCCAGCTGCGAGGTAGGAGACCACCTGGTCGGCCGCCTCGTCGCTGGTGGCGGCGCGGTCCCGCACGAGCTCCCGGGCCGCGGCCTCACCGTGCTCGATGAGGCTGGACTCGACGTCGGCTCGGAGCCTGCTCACCTCGGCCGAGAGCTCCATGGTTCGTGCCGGTGCCTCGCCCAGCCAGAACGGGATCGTCGGTGGGAGCTGGCCCGCATCGTGGACGCGGACCGTTCCGACCTCGACCTTCTTCACCTGCCAGGAGTGGGTGCCGAGCAGGAAGATGTCGCCGATCGTCGCCTCCACGGCGAAGTCCTCGTGCACCGACCCGACGGTCACCCCGTCGGGATCGAGGACGACCCGGTAGTCACCGGTCTCCGGGATCGCTCCTCCGCTCATCAGGGCGGCCATCCGGGCGCCCCGGCGCGGCCGCAGGAGCCCGTTCACCCCGTCGCGGTGCACGTGCGCGCCACGCCGGCCTCGTCCGGTCACGATGCCCTCGGACACAAGCTCCACGACCGAGCGGTACTGGTCGTCGGTCAGGTGCTCATAGGGGGCGGCCCGCCGGCACACCTCGAGCAGTGCCGATTCGCTCCACTCCCCTTCGCCGGCGACCTCCGCCACCACCTGCTGGGCGAGCACGTCGAGTGGGCGGTCCTGGGGCCGGAGGAGGTCCAGCTGACCCGAGCGCACCGCACAGAGCAGGGCCACGCACTCGACCAGCTCGTCGCGCGTCATGGGGAAGAGCCGGCCGGCCGGCGTGCCCTCGAGCTGGTGGTTGGCCCGACCGACCCGCTGGAGGAACGTGCCGATCGACCGTGGCGACCCGATCTGGCAGACGAGCTCGACCGGTCCGACGTCGATCCCGAGCTCGAGCGACGCCGTCGCGACCAGCGCGCGGAGTGAGCCGGCCCGCAGCCGTGCCTCGACCAGTCGGCGGCGCTCGGCCGAAAGGCTGCCGTGGTGCGCGGCGACCACGAAGGGGTCCCCGTCACCGTCGGGACCCGACTCGAGTCGCTCCGCCAGCTGGTGGGCCACGCGCTCGGCGAGCTTGCGCGTGTTCACGAAGACGAGGGTGGTCCGGTGCTCGCGGACAAGCGCCGCGATCCGATCCAGAATCTCGCCGAACTGCCCGCCCGGCGCGACCGCCTCGAGCTCCGCGTCGGGGAGCTCGATCGCGACGTCGAGGCCGCGCCGGTGTCCACAGTCGACGATCTCGGGCATCGGTCGGGTTGGGCCCACCCCGCAGAGCAGCCGGGCGACGACCTCGAGCGGCTTCTGGGTCGCCGACAGCCCGATGCGCTGCAAGCGGCCCCCCTCGGACTCCACGAGATGGGCGAGCCGCTCGAGGCTGAGGGCCAGGTGGCTCCCGCGCTTGTCCCGGGCCAGCGTGTGGACCTCGTCGACGATGACGGTCCGGACGTTGCGGAGCATCGAGCGGGACGAGGCGGCCGTGAGGAGCAGGTACAGCGACTCCGGCGTCGTCACGAGAAGGTTCGGCGGCGACTTCTGCATGGCCCGACGCTCGGCCGGCGGCGTGTCGCCGGTCCTGGTGGCGACGGTGACCTCGGGGACCGGTAGTCCGAGCCGCTCGGCTTCGGCGCGGATGCCGTCCAGCGGGACCAACAGGTTCTCGTGCACGTCAGCGGCAAGAGCCCGGAGCGGCGACACGTAGAGGACCTGCGGGGCCGGTCCTGGCGATCCGGGGGAGGAGGCGGACCGACAGGCCTGGTCGATGGCGACGAGGAAACCGGTGAGCGTCTTCCCGGTGCCGGTCGGGGAGGCGACGAGCACATCCTTCCCCGATGCGATCAGCGGCCAGGCACCGACCTGGGGCTCGGTGGGGCCGTTCGGGAACTGGCGTCCGAACCAGGACGCGACGACCGGGTCGAACAACCCGAGGACGTCGCAATCGGCGCGGTCGACCGACGTGGTCACGGCCTCAGTCCAGCACCGGGATGTGACCCGAGGTCGAGTCGAGCACCCGGGCGACCTCGGCCCGGCCGGCCTCGATCAAAGCCGGCGAGGCCCCGAAGTCCCGAAAGTCCTCGGTGATCCGGCCGGACCCATTGAAGACGAACACCTCGATCTCTTTGCCCACTTGCTCGATCTCCCGGTCGAACCGAGCGTGCACGCTCGTGAAGAAAGCCGAGATCACCGCCTCGATCGGGCGTTTGGAGACCTGCGGGACGTGACGGCGGGGGCTGCACAGCATGACGTAGAGGCGCGTCGCTCCCTCGGCGAGAGCCCGGCTGATCGGGACGTTGTTGACGACGCCGCCGTCGATGAAGAGCTCGTCGCCGATCGCCACCGGCGGGAAGATCCCCGGGATCGCCGCCGAGGCCAGGACCGCCTCGATAAGCGGGCCACTTGTGAACCAGCGCTCGGAGCCGTCGGTGAGCGACGTCGCCACCACCCCCAGGGGCACCTGGGCATCCTCGATCCGATCGAGCGTGGTCCCCGACTCGAGAACACGGCGGAGGCCGCTGTTGGCGTAGACCGAGGAACGCTGCTGAAAGAACAGCCACGGCCCGTGCACCCGGTTCCTCGGGAAGATGTCGTCGGGACGGAGGTGCGCCCAGATGTCCTCCAGGCGCTTCACTCCCTCGATCGTCGGGTCTGACGCGTACGCGGCGGCGTTCACGGCGCCGACCGATGCTCCGTAGACACGGTCGGCCCGGATCCCGCGAGCGGCGAGCTCGGCCAGCATGCCGACCTGCGTCGCACCACGGGAACCTCCCCCGGCCAGGACGAAGGCGTTCGACCCTCGGGGGGTTCGGTGCCGCCGGAACCACGAGGGGCGCGGCCGATGGCCCGCTGGGGGGTGCGCCGGGCTCATGGTTCGGGCTGCGACCGGATCGGCCCGTCAGAGTGGCCCCCCGGCTGCGACGGACCCGGGGCCTCCATCCGGCGACGTCTCCAGGCTTCCCGGCCGGGCCGATCGCGACGCACCCCCCATCGGATGGCCACCACCGCGAGCACCGCCAGGGCCAGCACGAACACGCCGAAGACGACCCCGAAAGCCACGTCGGCCGAGAGAGCGGGACCAAGCAGAGCCACCACCGAAGACTAGAGCCAGCTCAAATTCGGAATGTCACAGCGGTCCCGCATGCTTGGTCCATGTCCACTCCACCGTTGGCCGAGGCCCCGATCCCTGGTGTCGGCCGTCCTCCTGGGAGTGACGACGTGCTCGCCGCCATCCGGGGCGAGCCGGCCACCCGCCGCCAGGTCGACCCCGGCCTCGCTGGTGGGCTCCGGGAGTGGCTGGAGGACGGCCTCTCCTCGTTCTCGGCTGGCTCCCCCGTGGTCGTGACGAAGCAGAAGATGCGGGACGCGCTCAGTGACCGTCCCCGCCGAGCCGACGATCACGCCATCACGGTGGCGATGGCCTTGGGGGCGCTTATGGACGCGCTCTTCCGTCAGTTCGTGACGACCGGACGAATCGAAGATCCGATCAGAGAGGCACTGGCTGCCTTGGAAATCGATGATCGGCGCTCCGAGCTCGTCCGGTTCGTCCGCGCACTCTCGCCCGATGCTCTGGCTGGGCTGGGCGACGAGGTGGAGACCCAGTGCGCCATCCTCGTGAGCAGATGGCCGCGGCTGGCCGCGGCGTGGATGCCGCGGACCCAGGAGTCGATCGCGATCCCGCTCGCCGGTGGCGAGGTAGTCCTCATCGGGGTGATCGACTTGTTGATCGGCTCCCCATCGACCGGTCGATCCTCGACCGGGATCGTCGATGCAAAGTCCGGTCAACCCCGGTTGGTGGACCGCGAGGATCTGCATTTCTACGCGTTGCTCGAGACGCTCAGGAGTGGTGCGGCCCCGTTCCGAGTCGCGACCTTCTATACACGCACAGGCGAAATCGACGCCGAAGACGTCACCGACGACATGCTGACCTCGTCGGTGCGGCGGGTGCTCGCCGCGGTCGAGCGGATGGGAGAGGGAGTCCGATGACCGTTGCAACGATCGACATGGCCGCGCTGCCCAGGGCCGCCGGATTGACCTCCGCTCTGACCTCCCCCCCCGACGCCACTGTTTCTCACACCGACCTGCTCGAGGTCCGACTCCGGCTCGAACAGGAACTCGGCCGACTCACCTCTGGGCGGTCGCTCGACCAGCGCATCCGGATCGACAGCTACCAGCTGCGTCCGCCCCCGCCGGAGACGCCCGAAGAGCGGCCTTTCGCCTGGTCGCCCTTGACCGCTCGTCGCCAGCTCGGTCTCGAGTGCGTGCGGGCCTGGCTTGGTCGCCAAGACCTGGTGCCCGCGCGCGCCAGCGAGCTCGCGATCGCCCGTCTCCTGAGGCGGGCCGAAGACGACTCGCGGCCTGGAGGGATGGCGATGTGGCTCGCGGGGTTGGACCCGGGGGCACTCGCCGTCGTGCGAGCCGAGGCGGTGACATGGGCGACACAGCTGATCCACGCACTCGAATGGGCGAGGCTCGCCCGTCCGGTCGTCGGTGACGACCACTCGATCCAGTTCGAGGCCGTTCCGCAGGTCCTCCTACGAAGCCGTGGCGACGTCGTCAGTACGCTCGCCGACCAAGCCGCTTCAGGACGAGGACCACGCCGGCTCTCGAATGCCGTCTTCGTGGTCATGACTGGACGGCCCCTCTCGACCGCCCGCGACGAGCTCGGCCTCGCCGCGCTCGGAGCTGCGTTCGACCCCCGGAGCCGTGCCGTGCCCGCCCGGGTGGTCGGCTGGTGGCCCCAGTGCGGGCGATCGATGGTCATTCCGGTCACCGCATCAGTCCTGGAGGTGACCACCGACGCCGTGTTGGAAGCGGCGAAACGCGCGATCGCCGCAGCGCCACGAGCGGTCCCGGCCGAACAAACCACAGGCGCTGCCAGGCGATCACGCCGCGTCGCGCGTCAGCCCGACGCTAACCCCGTCATCGAACGGATGGCGTCCTAGCCGGGTCATCCAACCGCCGGCAATTGGAGACCGCGCCAGCGCCACGTTGTCCCAAGACGTGGCCGGAAAGTGGTGTTCAAGGCCTATCGGCGGAGGGAGTGGGATTCGAACCCACGGGAACCGAGGTCCCACGGCTTTTCAAGAGCCGCGCATTCGTCCGCTCTGCCATCCCTCCCGGATCGATCAGGTCGGGGCGGGCCGTGCCCCATCTCCCCCAATCTGACCACGAAGTGATCGGATCCACTCGTCCGCCTCGCGCCACGCTTGCTCGGCCTCCCGCCGCCGGCCCGGTCCGTGGTGCCCGGCCGCCGGGTACGAGCCGAGGAACTTCAGGCGGAAGAGGCTGGCGTGGAGGTCTCGCAAGCAGTCCGCGACGATCTCGTCCCCGATGTGCCCTTCGAGATCAATGACAAAGCAGTAATCACCGAGCCCCTGTTTCGTCGGGCGCGACTCCAACTTCGTCAGGTTGATGTCCCGCGCCGAGAACTGGCCCAGGATCGAGTGCAGGTTCCCGGGATGGTCTGCGCTCTGGAAGCAGACGATGCTCGTACGGTCGTGTCCGGAGACCTTGGGGATCCCACTGCGGGCCACGGCCACGAAGCGCGTCTGGTTCTCCGGATGATCCTCGACGTCTTCGGCGAGGACCGTCAGCCCGTAGACCTCTGCGGCGGGAGGCGGCGCGATGACCGCTGCGGTGCCGTCGGGATGCTCCCCGAGCTCCCGCGCCGCGTCAGCCGTCGAAGCCGAGCCCCGGATCTCTGCGTTCGGCAGATGCGCAGCCAGAAATTTCCGGCACTGCGCGAGCGCGTGCGGGAAGGACGAGACGAGCTTCACGTTCTTGAGCGACGTGCCGGGGTTGGCCATGAGCGCCAGGTGGATATCCAGCACAACCTCGCGTTGGATGAGCAGCTCGAAGTCGAAGACGAGGCTGTCGAGGGTGATGGGCACCGATCCCTCGATCCCGTTCTCGAGCGGGACGAACCCGAGGTCGACCGACCCGGTGCTGACCGCCTCGAGCACGTCGACGATCGTCGGCAACGGGCGCCGAACGGCCGCGGCGTAGTCGGACTGGGTCAGAAGGGCCTGCTCGGTGAACGTTCCGGCGGGCCCGAAGTACCCCACGGAGGTCGCAGAACGGGTCACAGGCAGGCAGGATAGTGAACGACATGGATGCGCCCGCCCTCGAGCGCCTGCTCGCCGACGTCTCAGCGGGCGTCTGCACGGTCGAGGACGCGGTCCGCCAACTCCGGCGTCTTCCGTTCGCCGACCTCGGGTTCGCCCGTATCGACCACCACCGCCAACTGCGCCAAGGACTGCCGGAGGCCGTCTACGGCCCCGGGAAGACGCCCGAACACTGTGCGGCCATCGTGGTCGAGCTCCTGGGTGCCTCGAGCGCACCGGTGCTGCTCACACGAGCGGATCCCACCCAGGCGGAAACGGCCGTGGAGGCGGCCATCGGTGCGGGCTTCTCGGAACACACGGTGACCCCGACGGGCGCACTGTCGACCGTCACCTGGCGTCATGCCCAGTCGCGCCCCGGTCGGATCCTCATCGTGACCGCCGGGACGGCCGACCTTCCGGTCGCCGACGAGTGCAGCGCGGTGCTGAAGGCGCTCGGGTTCTCACCGAGCGTGCTGGCGGACTGCGGCGTGGCCGGAGTCCACCGTCTTCTCACGTCGCTCGACGAGGTCGCCGAGGCCGACGCGATCGTGGTCGTCGCCGGGATGGAAGGGGCACTCGCCAGCGTCGTCGGTGGTGTGGCCGCGGCACCGGTGGTCGCCGTACCGACCAGCGTCGGATACGGCTCCGCCTTCGGGGGCATCACCGCGCTGTTGGCAATGCTCGCGTCGTGCGCGTCCGGAGTGACCGTGGTCGGCATCGACAACGGGTTCGGCGCGGCGTACGCCGTCTCGAGGATGCTGCCATGACCACCTCGACCCGCACGCACAACATCGCGTGGTTCCACTGCTTCTCGGGCATCGCCGGCGACATGGCGCTCGGCAGCCTCATCGACGCCGGTGCCGACCTCGAGGAGGTCCGCCAACTACTCCGGCGGGTGCCCTTCTCGGGTTGGGAACTGCGGACCGAACCGGTCCTCCGCGGTGGCATCGCCTGCACCCGGGCGGTCGTCTCTGCTCCCGACGACGTGGTCGTGCGAACCCACGCGAACATCGTCGACCTCGTGCGCGGCGCACAGCTCCCGTCACGCGTCGAGACCCGTGCGCTCTCGGTGTTCGCCGTTCTCGCCGAGGTCGAGGGCCGCCTCCACCGTCGCCCGGCCGGACAGGTGCACTTCCACGAGGTGGGCGGACACGACGCCATCGTCGACGTGGTCGGCACCGCCTCAGCCTTGGAGATCCTCGGGATCGACGAGGTCCAGGCGTCAGCCGTCGCGACGGGGTCGGGAATGGTTCGGACGGCTCACGGCATGCTCCCGAATCCGGCACCGGCGGTGGTGCGGCTGCTCGAGGGGGTCCCTTCCTACGGGCGGGACGTCGCGGTCGAGCTGACCACGCCGACCGGGGCGGCGATCCTCGCCGCGCTCGCCTCGTCCTTCGGACCGCTCCCCGCCATGGAGGTCGGAGGGACCGGCTTCGGGGCGGGGACCCGCGACCTCGACGATCTCCCGAACTGCACCCAGGTGGTGATCGGCGCGACCGGTCCGGCGCCGGCCGCCGAAGCCGGCGGCCAGCCCGTCGTGGTGCTGGAGGCGAATCTCGACGACGTCACCGGTGAGCAACTGGCCCACGCGCTTCGTTCCCTCCTCGACGCCGGCGCGCACGACGCTTGGATCACCCCGGTGGTGATGAAGAAGGGGCGGCCGGGTCACACCATCCATGTGTTGGCCGATCCGTCGATATCGGAGTCCCTGCGCGACCTGATCCGCCTCACGACCGGCACCTTCGGCGTCCGCGCGCTCCAGGGGGAGCGGTGGCCGGCCGCCCGCACCATCGAGCCGGTCGACGTGGCCGGCCACGCGGTGCACGTGAAGGCCGGTGGGGGGCGGATCAAGGCCGAGTTCGACGATGTGGCCAGGGTTTCAGCCCAGACCGGCATGGCCGTCTCTGAGGTCGCTTCTCGAGCGGAGCAGGCCTGGCGCGAGATGGCCCCGGTCGACTCCGGGTCCGCCGACGCCACCACGCCGCCGGGCCTGCTGCCCTCCGACGACGAACCGGCCTAGCCCGCTCCGCTGAGCGGCCGAACGAGAAGTACGGCTCATCGGGCCTGGTCAGCGGGCCGCGAGGGGGAACGGAGCCACTACGCTGGGAGCCATGGCGAGAAGGGGCGAAGAGTCCGTCGCGCCCCCGGCGCGCACGGGGGCCTGGTCACCGCCGCGCTCGCCCGACGACGTGGAGCGGGCCCTCGAAGCCGAGGGCTACCTCCCCGGCGAGGGCCTCTCGACCGCCGTCTTCCTCGCCATCGAGCTCCGCCGGCCCCTTTTTCTTGAGGGCGAGCCGGGAGTCGGCAAGACCGAGGTCGGCAACGTGCTCGCTCGGTGGTTCGGGACCGAGCTCCTGCGGCTCCAGTGCTACGAGGGGATCGACGCCCACCAGGCCATCTACGAGTGGGACTACCAGCGCCAGCTGCTGTACCTCCGGGCCCACGACCGGGGACCGGGCACCCCGCCGGTCGGCGAGGACGAGCTGTTCTCGGAACGGTTCTTGATCAGGCGGCCGCTCCTGCAGGCGATCGCCGGGGCCGAGGGGCCGGACGCCGCGCCGCCAGTCCTGCTCATCGACGAGATCGACCGGGCCGACGACGAGTTCGAGGCGTTCCTGCTCGAGATCCTGGCCGACTTCACGGTGACGGTGCCCGAGGTCGGGACCTTCCGGGCAGTGGTGCCGCCGGTCGTGGTGCTCACCTCCAACCGCACGAGGGACGTCCACGACGCGCTCAAGCGCCGGGCCCTGTACCACTGGGTCGAGCACCCCGACTTCGACCGCGAGGTCGCGATCGTGCTGCGCCGGGTCCCCGAGGCCGGGCTGCAGCTCGCCCGCCAGGTGACGCGGGCCGTGCAGGCGCTCCGCACGATGGGTCTGTACAAGACGCCCGGGGTCGCGGAGACGATCGACTGGGCCCGCGCGATGCACGCCCTCGGACGTGACGTGCTCGACGAATCGAGCGTCGCCCGCACGCTCGGCGCCGTGCTCAAGTACCGGGAGGACGCCGAGCGAGCGCGGGCCGAACTCGGCACGCTCGTCGAGGTGGCCAGTCGTGACTGACGCCGACGTCCTCGACCCTCACGCGCCGACCCGGTCGGTCGTGTCGTTCTGCCGGGCGCTCCGGGACGAGGGTCTGAGCGTGGCCGTGTCCGAGGTGAGCACGTACGTCCGCGCCCTGGGTGTGGTCGGCGTGAGTCGGAACGAGGACGCGTACTGGGCGGGGCGGGCGATCCTGATCCGCCGGCCCGAGGACGTGGAGGTGTACGACCGGGTGTTCCGGTCCTACTTCGGCCGGGACGAAGCCGAGGACCCCGAGTACCTCGACCTCAGCCCGGTGACCAGGCTTCGGCTCTCCCCCGAGCAGGCCGACGCGATCGAGGGCGAGGAGGGCGACGCGGCCCTCCGCTACAGCGCGGTCGAGGTCCTGCGGGACAAGGACTTCGCCGCCTGCACCCCCGAGGAGCTGGCCGAGGCGCTCGAGGTGATACGGACGCTGCCCGTGACGACCGTGGTGCGGCCGTCGCACCGCTGGCGGGGGTCGCGGCGCGGCGACCGGCCCGACATCCGTTCGACCGTCCGGCGTTCCATGCGCCAGGGCGGTGAGATCGCCGCCCTCGAGCGGATGCGCCGCGTGCCGCGGGTCCGTCGGCTCGTGCTCGTCTGCGACGTGAGCGGTTCGATGGAGCCCTACGCCCGGGCGCTCTTGCGGTTCGCCCACGTGCTGGTGGCCGGGCGGACCAGTGTCGAAGCCTTCGCCCTCGGCACCCGGTTGACCCGTCTCACCCGCCAGCTGTCCTCGCGTGACCCGGACGCGGCGATGGCCCAGGCGGCCGCGGCCGTCCGCGACTGGTCGGGCGGGACACGCCTCGGGGAGGGGCTGCGCGAGTTCAACGACCGCTTCGGCGTCACCGGCATGGGCCGCGGGGCGCAGGTGGTGGTGCTTTCCGACGGGTGGGACCGGGGGGACCCGGCGGAGCTCGGTGCCCAGATGGCCCGGCTGCACCGGGTCGCGCACCTCGTGGTGTGGGTGAACCCGCTCAAGGCATCCCCTGACTACGAACCGCTGGCCCAGGGGATGGCGGCGGCGCTGCCGCACGTCGACCGGTTCCTCCCCGGCCACAATGTCGCCTCGCTGGAGGCGCTGCTCGAGGTCTTGGCGGCATGAAGGGAGCCCGGTGAAAGAGATCCTGGACGACATCGAGCGCTGGCGGGACGCCGGCCGGCGGGTGGCGGTGGCCACGGTGGTCGACGTCCGGGGTTCGGGTCCCCGGGGCCCCGGCGCCACCATGGCGGTGAGCGAGGAGGGCGAGGTGGCCGGGTCGGTCTCGGGGGGCTGCGTCGAGGGCGCGGTCGTGACCGCGGCGCTCGAGGTCCTGGCGACCGGCCAGCCGAGGATGTGCTCCTTCGGGTACTCCGACGACGAGGCCTTCGCGGTGGGGCTCACGTGCGGAGGGACCATCTCGCTCTTCGTCGAACCCCTCGCGTGGTAGCGGGCGCGCCATCGGGCGGGGGCGCGCCCCTCTACGAGACCCTCCGCGACTGCCTGCGTCGCGACGAGCCCGTCGCGCTCGGCACGGTCGTGGCGGGCGCGGAGGGGGTCGCGCTCGGCGCCAAGCTGCTCGTGCGGCG
>Ga0116215_1001682_pt1 | contig 14331 bp, 12 predicted proteins | sample Sb_taG_7_FD_89698 | JGI IMG/M metagenome (GOLD analysis project Ga0116215, IMG submission 89698) | Peat soil microbial communities from Weissenstadt, Germany - Sb_50d_2_FS metaG | ecosystem: Environmental > Terrestrial > Soil > Wetlands > Peat | place: Germany: Weissenstadt | collected 2010-09-21 | reverse complement strand
GTCCGTGGAGGAGGGCAACCCGCTCTCCGGCATGGATCCCGAAATGGCCGCCCACCCGCAGCCCGTCTTCAAGCTCATGCGTGACGACATGCCGGTCATGGAGATGGACATGGGCTCCGGCCGTGGCGTACTGCTGTCGCGCAAGGAGGAGATCGACCAGGCTCTGCGGCACCCCGAGACCTTCTCCTCCAACATGGACGCCGTGGACCTCAAGAACAAGCGGCCCATGATCCCGCTGCAAATCGACCCTCCGGAGCACAAGAAGTTCCGCAAGCTGCTCGACCCCCTCTTCGCCCCGCGCAAGATGGCCCTCCTCGAGGACGAGGTCTCGGCGCTCGTCAACCGCCTCATCGACCGCTTCAGCGATCGGGGTGAGGTGGACTTCGCCAAGGAGTTCTCCATCCCCTTCCCCTCCCAGGTGTTCCTGACTCTCCTGGGTCTGCCCCTCGACGAGCTGGACCGGTTCCTCGTCATGAAGGACGGGATCATCCGCCCGGACCACGTGACCGGGAAGCCCTACGGGTCCCGGGCGGTGAACGAGTACCAGCAGAAGGTCGCCGACTCCGTCTACGAGTATTTCGACGAGATCCTCGACCAGCGCGAGGTGGAGCGGCGCAGCGATCTGCTCTCGCTCTTCCTCGATGCAGAGGTCGAAGGTGACCGGCTCAGCCGCGAGGACATCCTCGACATCTGCTTCCTCTTCCTCATCGCCGGGCTCGACACCGTCACCGCCACACTCGACTGCATGTTCTCCTTCCTGGCCCAGCACCCCGAGCATCGCCGCCAGATCGTCGAGGACCCCGGGGTGATCCCGAACGCGATCGAGGAGCTCCTGCGCTGGGAGACGCCCGTCATGGGCGTGGCCCGGGTCGCCGTGGAGGAGACCGAGCTCGGTGGGTGTCCCATCCACAAGGGGGATGCGGTCATGATCATGCTCGGGTCGGCGAACACCGACGAGGCTGAGTTCCCCGATGCCGACGAGGTGCGCTTCGACCGGGAGGTCAACCGCCACATCGCGTTCGGCGGCGGCATCCACCGCTGCCTGGGATCGAACCTGGCACGGCTCGAGCTGCGGGTCGCGCTGCGGGAGTGGCACAAGCGGATACCCGAGTACGAGGTTGAGCCCGGCCACACCCTCGTCTACACACCCTCCATCCGCTCCATCGAGCACTTTCCGATGCGCTTCACGGCGTCCGCGTAGCAGCCTCCGAGCTCCGCCTTCCTCCGTCGCCGACGTATTCGGTCCAGTGGCCGTCGTGCCAGTAGCGCTGCTCGTGCCGTCCCGACGGGTCGGGGTACCAGCCTGAAGCGGCGACGCCACCGCCACCGGCGGACGCGCCGGGTGCGGGTTGGTGGTGCAGCCGGGCCAGCCGGCTCAGCTCGGAGAGCTCCTCGACCAGCCGGTCCGCCTCAGCCACCTCCCGGTCCCTGAACTCGGCCCGCGCCCGCTTCCCGGCCACGTCGACGTGGACGGTGGCGAGCCCGAGCGGCCGCTGCAGGGGGCCCTGGACCCGCCGGATGCTCTGTGACTTCTCGAGGGGGACCCAGGTCGTCGCCCGGTTGATCCTTCCCGTCACGCAGACCGCGTGCATGCCGTCGTGGCCGGCGGAGAGGAAGTGGAAGCTCAGCGGCGCCTTGAGCCGGGCCCGTCGCGGTGGCGGTGTCCGCTCCGGATCGGGTGCGCCCAGCAGGCGTGCCAGCAGGTGCCAGGAGTCCTGTTGCGAGCCGACGGGCAGCAGTGCCTTGCGCACGACAGCCGTCCCCTCGCCGCGCTGGTTGCGCGCGGTCGCCCCTGCGATGTCCACCTCGAGGCGGCACCAGCCGAAGGGCCGCCACAGCAGGGGCTCCACCTGGCGCACGGCCTGGATCCGCCCGTAGGGGACGGTCTCGGAGATCGTCTGCAGGAGCCCGCGCCGGATGCGGATTCCCTCGGGCCCCTCCACCGCGATGAACGCGTACTGGCCCGAGAGCCTCCGCCAGATCACGCCGGCGAAGCTCAGGAGATACACGGCCAGGAATCCCGCCACGGCGGCGGCCGTCCTCGGCTCGAATTCGTCCAGGACCGCCAGGGTCGCGATGGTGCCCATCAGGATGATGCTCACGAGCGAGAGCAGGACCGAGCCGAGAAGGCGACCCGTCGTCACCATCGCCATGGGGAGGCCCGTGTTGCTCGACACCGCCACGTCGGTGTCGTGGTGCCCGGCCAGCAGCGCCAGCCGGAGTTCGGCTGCTTGCGCCTCGGCCAGGTAGGCCAGTTTGCCGTCGGTCGATCCCGATCCGGCCACCCGGATCCGCAGCTCCGACACGCCGAGCATGCGGGCGAGCAGGGGGCGGACGATGTCGACCGCCTGGATGCGGGCCAGCGGGAGTCGGCGCGAGTCCTTCCTGATGAGCCCCGTCTCTATCCGCAGCGTGTCCCCCTCGAAGCGCCAGCGCGTGACCATCCAGTGCACGTAGCCGTAGACGGCGGAGGCCAGCGTGATCACGACGAGGTAGTCAGTCTCCGCCCGCCCGTTCTCCGCCTTCGAGTGGACGGTCGAGACGAGGAACAACAGGACGATGGCTGGCACGAGGCGGCCCACGCGGGCCACCGGTGAGAGAGGGTGGAGGCGTTGCCACCCGTCGTCGGGGAGCCCCGCCTCGGGTCGGTCGATCGTCACATGCCCGCCGCCATCGACTCGCCCAGCTCGGTGAGGCGGTCCCGGAGACGAGCCGCCTCGGCCACCTCGAGGCCGGGAATGCGGGCGTCGCTCGCGGCGGCGGCCGTGTGCAGCTTGACCGTCGACAGGTGGAAGAGCCGCTCAATGGGGCCGGCGGTCACCTCGACGAATTGCATCCTCCCGTAGGGCACGACCGAGAGGCGCCGCACCATGACGCCGCGGGCCACGATCAGGTCCTCGTGGCGCTCCTGGTAGCGCCATGCCCGGTAGCGGCGGCGGACGAACCACGAGAAGCCGGCGCCGATCGTCAGCATGACGACGACGCTGATCACTCCGGCCGACGGCCCCTTCGCGGCGAGGAAGACGACTCCGAAGAACGCGGCCAGCACGACGGTCACCGTGACCACCTCGGCCCGCCGCATCAGCCACAGCCCCGGCGAGGGGTGGAGCCAGGCCTGTTCCTCCGACACCGTCATGGTGAAACGTTACGGGGAGCGAACCCGGCGTAGGGTGGCAATTGTGTCCGAGTTGCGTGGCTCCAGGACGAGACGGTTGGCCACGGCCTCGAGCCTGTCGCCGGCCAGGTGTACTTCTCCCCCGAGTGCCATGCGGGCTACGCCGAGCTCGGGTTCTCGCCCAGCCCGGGCACGCTTGGCGGCGGCGTGCAGCTGCCGGATGGCCCGGCCTACTTCACGAGCCGAGGCTCGGTGATGGGACAGGTCCCTGGCCAGGTCGTGGCGGCCGCCTTCGCGGTGTTCAACCCCGACGCCGTGGTGCCATCCGTCGAGCTCGGGTGGACCAAGGTCGACGCGGCCACCATCTGCGCCGCCCGGACCCGGGGGGCGGTGGGCCAGCTCGTGCGGGTCCTCGGGGCCGAGCCCGAGGGGTTGCACCGGACGACCGGGCTGCTCGCCGACGCGGTGGCGCCGCTGCGACCCGAGGGCAAGCCCCTGTTCGCCGGTCTCCTGAGCCTCGGCCTGCCGGGCGATCCGATGGGCGACCTGTGGCGCCTGGCCGACATGCTGCGCGAGTACCGCGGCGACGCGCATACCGCGGCCTGGACGTCGGCGGGCCTCGACGCGACCGAAGTCGGCCTGCTGACCGAGCTCTACTGGGGTCTCCCCATGCGCAGCTACATCCGTACCCGCGCCTGGTCGGACCGGCAGCTCGACGAGGCCGAGGCCCGTCTCGAGGCGAGGGGTTTGGTGAGGGAGGGCGGGCTCACCGACGACGGGCGGGCGCTTCGGGAGTCGATCGAGGTGGCCACAGACGCCCAGTGCGAGGTGATGGTCGACGCGCTCGGCGACCGGTTCGACGACCTCATGGAGGTGCTGACCCCGTGGGGCCGGGCCCTGCGCGAGGCCGGCGGCTACCCACCGCAGGGCCCGCACGACCTCGCACCACTGCGCTGACCCCTAATAGAGCGGGGACCATTCGGCGCTGCGCAGGATCCGGCTCTCCCAGCGGTCGCGCACCGCCAAGGCGTCGTGCATCCAGGTCCCGGGCGCCGTGGCCTGGGGCGGGAGGTCGTTGGCCAGCATCCACAGCAGCGCCTTGTGGTTGACCACCCGCTGCCACAGGATCACCTCGTTGGTGCGGTGGGACCCGTAGACGGGTTGGAACGCCGCCTCGAGCTCGATGATGCCGGTGCCCTCGCGCTTCTGGGAACCAAGCGTGCCGTCGGCGTACAGAGTGCCGGCCTTGCCCAGGTAGGCCGTGAGACCGCCGGGGTAGGGCCAGGCGGTGTCCTCCATGAACAGGCTGAGCTCGTGCGGGGCTCCCGTCGTCGGGACCGCCGCCAGGTCGATCTGCTGCAGGGGCGACCACGAGACCGGGGTGAGGATCTTCGCCTCGCAGGCGTGCCGCATGGCGTCCACCTCGGACGACCACTCGACCAGGTCGCCCTCGCGCATGCGCTCCGCCAGCTCGGCCCACGCCGCCGCGTCGCGGCAGCCGATGATCGTGACCACCGTGTAGGCGGGGCCACTCCCGTGGGCTACCCGGAGGAACCACAGCAACCGGCAGCTGTCCGTCGTGGCCAGGGTGGGGAGGAGCTCGTCGCGGTAGGCCGCCTCGAACATCTCTTCACGGGCACCGGCGACCCGGTGCACTTCATGGAGCAGCAGCACGTCGTACCCCCTGATCCTCTCTAACGGGTGGTGGCGATGCCTCCGTCGACCGGGATGATGGCACCGGTCAGGTAGGCGCCCGCCCGCGACGCCAGGAAGATGGCGGCGCCAGCCATGTCGTCGGGGCGGCCGATGCGCTTGAGCGGCGCGCCCGCCTCAATCTGGTCCTTGAACGCATCGAGCGTGGCAGCCATCATCTTGGTCTCGAAGGGGCCGGGTGCGATGGCGTTCACCGTGATGGTGGGGGCCAGTCGCTTGGCCAGGTGGCGGGTCATCTGGTGCACCGCCGCCTTGGACGCCGAGTACGAGTAGGTCTCCAGCGCCGGCACGCTGATCGCGTCAATGGACCCGATGTTGATGACGCGGGCGGGCTCCTCCTGGGTCCCGGCCTTCTCCAGGAGCGGGACCAGGAACTTGGTCAGGTGGAAGACACCCTTGACGTTGAGGGCGAGGACGCGCTCGAAGGCCGCCTCGTCGAAGTCAGCCAGGGGTGTGCCCCAGGTCGCGCCGGCGTTGTTGACCAGGATGTCGAGCTTGTCGACGCGCGACTCCATCTCGTCTGCCAGGCGTCGGCACTCCGCCTCCGATGAGAGGTCGGCCGGGATCGCGACGCAGGTGCCCTTCTGCGAGAGCTCGGCCGCCACCTGCTCGCATACCTCCGCCTTGCGCGACGAGATGTACACGGTCACGCCGGCGTCGACGAACCCCTCGGCGATCATCCGCCCGATGCCACGGCTGCCGCCGGTGACAAGTGCCGTCTTGCCGGCGATGTCGAAGAGGTCGGACGCCGTCATCGGCCCATTGTTGCCGCTGGGCTCACGGCGCGGCCAGCGCCAGCGCGCTGCGCACCATGACGCCCGCCCCGACACACAGCGAGGCGTCCTCCACCGAGAAGGTCGGGCTGTGGTGCATGCCGCTCGAGCCGTCGGCCGCGGCACCCCCACGAAGAAGTAGCAGCCGGGCAGGTGGTTGAGGAATTCGCTCACGTCGTCGCTGGGCGACGAGGGCGGCATGCGGAACACCTGGTCGGCACCCAGTGCGGCCCGGGCCTCGGTCTCCACCAGGTCGGCCACCGCCGGGTCGTTCACCACCGCCGGGGTGTGCTCGGGCACGTCGAGCGTGATCAGCACCCCCTGGGCGTCGGCGACCGAGGCGCACAGTGCGCGCAGCCGGTCGAAGGCCTCCCCGCGCTGGTCCGCCGTGAAGGTCCGCAGGGTGCCCGTGACCCTGGCCGAGGTGGGGACGACGTTGACGGCGGTTCCCGCATTGAGTGTGCCCGCGCTGCACACGCAGTTGGCACCCTCGAAGGACAGCCCGACGGCCACCTCGCCCAGCCGGTTCACCAGCTCAGCGGTGGCCCGGATGACGTCGCCCTGGCCCGTCGGGATGGCACCGTGGCCGCCCGGGCCCGTCAGCGTGATGCGCAGCGAGTGCGCCTCGGACATGGTCACGCCGCCCCGCACGGCCACCAGGCCGGTGGGGATCTGGGAGGTCACGTGGAACCCGACCAGACGTGACCCTCCCATGACCGTGAGCGCGCCGCCCTCGACCATCGCCTTGGCTCCGCAGAGCGCCTCCTCTCCCGGTTGGAAGAGGAACACGAAGCGTCCGGGCAGGTCCTCACGCCGCGAGGCCAGCACGGTGGCCGCCCCGAGCAGGGCGGCCACGTGGACGTCGTGCCCGCAGGCGTGCATGACGCCATCGATCTCGGAGTGGCCCGCCCGCGCCGCGTCCTCCTGGACCGGCAGCGCGTCGATGTCCGCCCGCAGCACCACGCTGCGTCCCCTCCGACCTCCCTCCATGGCGAAGATCCCGCCCGTCTCGGTGACCCGGACCGCCTCCGCGATCCCGAGCGCGCCCATGTGGTCCCGGATCAGCTCGGTCGTGTGGTGCTCGGCGAATGCCAGCTCGGGCCGGCGGTGGACCTCACGCCGCAGGTCCACCATCTCGTCGTACACGGCGTCGCCGGGCGACGTCCCGAGCAGGTCGCTCACGTCAGCGCCCGAGGAGGTCCCGGGCGATGTGAGTCACCTGGATCTCGTCCGTGCCGGCGTAGATCTGGAACACCTTGGCGTCGCGGGCCAGCTGTTCCACCCGGAACTCGGACATGTACCCGTTGCCGCCGAAGAGCTGCACCGCTTCCATGGCGACCTCGGAGGCCGCCTGGGCGGAGTAGAGCTTCATCGCCGAGGCCTCGGCCAGGGACAGGCTCTTGCCGGCCGAGCTCATCTCGATGTGCCGGAACACGAGGTTCTCGACGTTGAGCCGGGCGATCTCCATGCGGGCCAGCTTCAGCTGAATGAGCTGGAACTCTCCGATCGGCCGTTCCCACAGCAGCCGGTCCTTGGCGTACTGCACGGAGAGCTTGAGGCACTCCTCTATGAGGCCGAGCGACATGGCGGCGACACCGGCCCGCTCGGTCACGAAGTTGCCCTTGGCGCTCTCGCGCCCCTCGCTCCCGCCCGGCGATCCCTCGGTCTCCCCGAGCAGCCGGTCCCGGCCCGCCCGAACCTCGCTCAAGAACAGCTCGCCGGTCGGCGACGAGTGCAGGCCCATCTTGCGGAAGGGCTTGGACTGCTCCAGCCCGGGCATGCCACGGTCGAGGATGAACGTGAGGACCGGGCGCTGGCGCAGCGGCGTGTCGCCCCCGTCGTCGAGCTTGGCGTAGAAGACGATGGTGTCGGCGTAGGGGCCGTTCGTGATGAACGTCTTGTTGCCGCTGATCACGTACTCGTCGCCGTCCCGCACGGCGGTCGACTTCATGCCGCCCAGGGCGTCGGAGCCCGAGTCGGGCTCGGTGATGGCCCAGGCGCCGATCGTGTCCAGCGTCAGCAGGTCGAGGCCCCAGCGCTCCATCTGGGCGGGGGTCCCGCTCTTCATGATGGTGCCCGCCGCCAGGCCGGTGCTGACCCCGAGCGCGGTCACGATGCCGGGGCAGTAGTGGCAGAGCTCGATGATCGGGATGAGCGTCAGCGCGGCGTTGCCGCCGCCCTCGGACCGCTCGGCGGGCGGCGTGCCCGACGTCTTGCGCTCCAGCGCCCGCTTGAAGGAGTCCCGGGCCATGGCGTCCAGCCCGAAGGTCCGGTACAGCTTGCGGATCACCTCGTACGGCGGGGTGTCGCCGTGCTCGAGATCCTCGACGTTGGGCTTGACCTCTTCCTCGACGAAGCGCCGGACCGTGTCGCGGATTGCCAGCTGCTCCTCTGACCACTCGTACATGACGTGCCTCCCTGCGGCCTCGTGGGCCCCCGCCGCACCGACCCTACAGGGCTGCGTCAGCCCCCCGTCGCCGCTGCGGTCGCCCGCGTGGACGGGCCTTGGGGGTCACCGGCGCAGGTCGACCAGGTCCAGCGGCTCGCCGGTGGGCTCCGGCCGCCGCGGCCGGCGGCGCGACCGGGTCCGCGTGCGCCCCCCCTCGGCGTGCCGCTGTGTCCTCGACACGATCATCCGACTGACCACGAGGAGCAGCAGCACGATCACCACGAGGATCAGCGCCGCGTCGAAGGCCAGGTAGTGGTACTGGGTCTCGGGGGCGTTGTAGTAGGCGTAAACGACGTAGGTCAGGTACGGAAACTGGGCATGGGTCAGCGAGTGCGGCAGGGTGGGTGAGAACCCGGCGGTGTAGATGAGCGGCGCAGTCTCGCCGCAGGCGATGGCGAGCGCCAGCAGGAGCCCGGTGACGATGCCGGGCAGCGCGCTCTTGAGTACCACCTTGCGCAGGCCGTAGCCCATCGACATCCCGAGGGCCTCCGCCCCTTCCCGGTAGCCCGTCGGGACCTGTCGCAAGGAGTTCTCCGTCGTCTTGGCGATGTAGGGGATGACCATGATGGACAGGATGATCAGTGCGGCCAGAAGTGAGAAGCCCCAGTGCAGGCCCACCACGAGGGCGGTGTAGCCCACGTAACCGAGCACGATCGACGGGAATCCCGTCAGGATGTCGGAAGAGGTCCGCAGAAATCCGCCGCTGGCCTTTCCGCTCCGCCGTCGGGGGCGCGCGAGCTCGGCCAGGTGGATGCCGGCGAGCACCCCGATGGTCCCGGCGATGATGAAGACGCCCAGCATAAGGATCAGGGTGCCCACGATCTGGTCGCGCAGCCCGCCCCCGGTCGGCGTGAGGGTCGTCCATAGGACACTCCACTGCCAGTGGGGAGCGGCGTGCGCGAGCACACTGACGAGGAGCCATGCCGCCGGGGCCATGATCAGGACCAGCGCGATGTAGGTCAGCACGCGCCAGGTGATGGTCGAGACGCGGCGGCGCCTCGTGGAGGGCCCGGCCGACAGCGAGGTGGTGGTCATCAGGCTCCACCCACCGGCGCACCGATGCGGCCAGTACGAGAGATGATGAGTCGAGCGATCAGGTTGACGGCCACCGAGATCACCGCCAGCACGAGCGCCAGCTCGGCCAGGGTCGCCACGGCGAAGCCGGTCCCGTCCGTCAGCGCGCCGTCGAGCTGGGTGAGGATCGTAGCGGCCACCGTGGTGAACGGCTGATAGATGTTGATCGGGATGTGCAGGACGGCCCCGCCGATCATGGCGATGGCGATCGTCTCGCCGAGCGCCCGCCCCAGGCCGAGGATGGTGGCGCCGATGATCCCCGAGCGTACCCAGGGGAGGGTGACCTTGTTCGACACCTCCCAATCGGTCATGCCGAGGGCCAACGCGCCCTCCTTCGGGAGCGGGGGCACCTGCAAGAAGAGGTCGCGGGTGGTCGAGGTGATGATGGGCACGATCATGAGGGCCAGCACGATGCTGGCCGAGAGCAGGCCCTCGCCGGAGCCGACTGGGTTTCGGAAGTATCGGAGCACCGGGACGTTCGGCGCGTGGTCGGCGATGATCGGATAGACGTTCTTGGCCAGCCACGGTCCGAAGGTGAGGATCCCCCACAGGCCGAGGACGACGCTCGGGATGCCGGCGAGGATCTCCACGGCGAACCCGAGCGGACGCGAGATCCAGCCCGGGAGGCGCTCGGTCAGCGCGAAGGCCGCCCCGATGGAGAGCGGGAGGGCGATGATGATCGCGATCACCGACGACACCACGGTGCCCCAGAGGATGGCCCAGGCACCGAACTGCGCCCCCGTGGGATGGGCCACCCCGTCGGTGTGCACGACGGCGCCGTAGCCGTTGCCGTAGGTCCAATTCCGTCCGTAGAGGAAGTACCACCCGTTGACCCGCACCGCGGGCCAGGCCTTGATGACCAGCACCGAGACCGCGAAGACCAGGGCGGCGAGAGGCAGCACGACGGCTACCCAGGCTGAGCCTCGCCAGGCACGCTCTTCGTTGCGTCGGAAGAAGCTCCCTACCCGTTTCCAGGGTGGGGGCTTGCCCATCGACTCCGCGTGCGGCGTGGCGGGGATGCTTCCCGCCACGCCGCCAACGGATGTCACTACTGGATGCTCAGGATCTGCTTCAGGGACTGCGCCACCACCTTGGACGGCAGGGGCTGGAAGTTGACCTGGGACAGGTAGGACGAACTGTTCCCGTATTTGCTGTTGATCGCCCACTCCAGCACCGACCGGATGTTCTTGGCCGTTGAGGTGCTCGACTGGTGGGTCGAGACGATGGCGTACTCGTAGTTGACGATGGGGTAGCCGTTGTTGATGTTGCCGTAGATCAGCGAGATGGTCCCGTTGGCCGGGGTCTTCTTCACGAAGCCAGCGGCCTCCGCCGCGATCGACGTCTGTGTCGGCACGACGTACTGCCCCTTGCCGTTGCCCAGAGCGGAGTACGCGAGGCCGGCCTGCAGCGTCTGGGTCAGGTAGCTGATGCCGATGTAAGCGATGCAGCCCGGCGTGGCCTTGCAGCCCGACACCATGCCCGAGTTGCCGTTCTCGCCCAGCGCGCCCGGTGCGGCCGGCCACGGGACGGTGGTGTTGTACCCGACCTTGGCGCCCCAGCCCGAGGGGTCGGCCTTCGAGAGGTACTGGGTGAAGATGAAGGTGTCACCGCTGCTGTCCGAGCGGTGCAGGGCGACGATCGGAATGTTCGGCAGGGTCACGCCCGGGTTGGCGCTGGCGATCTGCGAGGCGTTCCACTTGGTCACCTGGCCCTGGTAGATCTCCGAGACCAGCTTCCCGCTCAGCTTCAGGTGGGAGAGCACGCCCGGGACGTTGTAGGCCACCATCTGCGCCGAAATCGCCGTCGGGATGTTTTTCAGGTCCGGGTTCGCCGACACCACGCTGGGCGAGAGGTAGGCGTCGGAGGCGCCGATGGCGATGGTGCCGTTTTCTGCCTCCGAGATGCCAGTTCCCGATCCCGTGGCTGCCGTCTGGATCGTGCTGCTGGGGAACTTGGTGTTGTACCCGCCGGCCCACAGGTTGAAGAGTGGGTACATCAGGGTGCTCCCGGTCTCGGTCACAGTGCCGCCCGACGGCGTCTCCACGCCGCTCTTGGGCAGCTTGGCGCTGGCCGAGGCGGCCGAGCTGATCACGACCGAGCTCAGCGCGAGCCCAGCCACTGCGGTAACGATCGCGCCACGCTTGAGTCGTGTAGCGCGCATCAGTGTTTTCACGGGTTCTCTCCTTGTGAGGTGGTTGGTATGTGCTTCGGTGTTGCTTTTGGATGACCTACCGCAAAAGGGTGGGAAGCCATCGGGTCGTGCGCGGGTGCGCCTCTACCCCATCCGTCCGGTGACATAGCGCTCAGTGTCGGGGTGCTGTGGCCGGTTGAAGAGGTCGTCGGTCGCGCCGTGCTCCATGAGCTGGCCCTGGTAGAAGAACATCGTGCGGTGCGAAACCCGCATGGCCTGGCCGAGGTTGTGCGTCACCACGATCAGGGTGAGTGCGGGGGTCAGCGTCTTGAGCAGCGACTCGATCGCCTCCGTCGTCACCGGGTCGAGCGACGACGTCGGCTCGTCGAGCAGGAGCACCTCGGGACCGACCGCCAGGGCGCGGGCCAGGCAGAGCAGCTGCTGCTGCCCACCCGAGAGCCGGAAGGGCGAGTCGTTCAGGCGGTCCTTCACGGCGTCCCAGAGGCCGACCTCGGTGAGCCGGCGCTCGCACACGACGTCGAGCTGCTTGCCCTTGGCGATGCGGTGCGCCTTGACCCCCGCCACCACGTTGTCCTTGATCGACATTGGGAACGGGTTGGGGCGCTGGAAGACCATGCCGATCCGCCGGCGCAGCGTCAGGAGGTCGACACCCAGCCCCCACAGGCTCACGTCGTCGAACGTGATGTCACCCGTGCGGGTGAATCCGGGCACGCGGTCGTTCATGCGGTTGAGCGTGCGCAGGAAGGTGGACTTGCCCGAGCCGGTCGGCCCGATCAGCGCGGTGATCGTCCCGCGCCTCAGCTCGACGTTCACGTCGCCCAGGACGATGCGACCCGAGAACCCGAGGTTCAAGCTGATCGACTCCATCACGCACTCGGGGCGCGCCGCGTCAGGGTCGAGGGACTTGAGGGCCTCGTCGATATCGGATCGCATCTCGGTCGTAACAGGATCGTTACGAGTCTCCATTGCTTCACTGTCAGCCACTACCTGGACCGTAGCCAGGCCAAGTGAACGCCCGGCTACAGGAACGCAATCTCAGGGTGAACTGTTGCTAAGGAAGATAAGAACTTCCGGCCGAGCACGGAATCGGGAGCAACGTCCTTGCCGGTTCCCTTTGTCCGCCCCTGGCTTCGGTCAGCCCTGAAGGGCTCCTGCGGACTGCCCCTGTCGCGCCATGACGTCCCGGTGGGCGGCTGCAATGGCCGTCACGATCCCCGGAGCCCAGGCGATGACGGCCAGGCAGGCCAGCGCGGCCGGTATGGAGAGGGCGAGCGCCGCCCCGGTGGAGAACAGCGCGCAGATGCCGGCCGCACCGCTCACGGAGACCGCCACGAGCCAGGCGATCCACCACTGCAGCACCCGCGGCCGGTGGGGGTCGTCCGGCGGGAGGCAGTCGCGGATGGCCGAGTAGGGCACCCACAGGTTGACGACCGGCACGAACCACGAGCCGACGCCCCAGGCGGGGGAGCGACCAGAGGGGATGCCGAGGGCTCGGGCGGCCGACGCGGCCCGGTGCTGCCAGATGCACGCCACGACCACGGCGGCCAATGCGAACAACCCGACGATGAGACTGACGGGGCTCAACCCGCCGGAGCCGTGGTACGGCGGTGGCGTGATGCCGTTCTGCGCGTCGTGCCAGTCCACCCGGAACTGGTGGCCGACGGAGCGCAGCTGGTCCGCGTTGATCCGCTGCACGATGAGGTTGACGACGTAGTAGACGGCCGGCATCACGACGGCAATGCGCGTCACGGGCACCATCGCCAGCTCGTGGTCGACCAGACCGCTCGTGTTGAACGTCGTCAGCCGCTCCGACGCCACCGCCCACGGAGCCACCTGCGACGCGGGCACCGTGGGCGGGCTTGCGCCGGCCCACGGCGGAGGCGGCGGGTGCGCGGGCAGGACCGTCGCCTTGGTCCAGGAGTACCCGTCCCACCACCGTTGCCCCGGGCCACCGGCCGGGTCGGGGTACCACCCCGGTGGCGCCCCGGGATACCCGCTGTGCTCGCTCACCCTCACATCCTGCCAAAGGCCCGGGTGCGCACTGCGCACGCGTAGCCTCGGCTGCATGCGGACCTTCGTGGCCGGAGGCACCGGAGCCATCGGGCGCCCCCTGGTCACCGCCCTGGTGGCCGCGGGGCACGAGGTCACCGTGTTCTCCCGCTCCGAGGGCCGGGTCGCCGCCCTCGGAGTCCCCGGGGTCGTCCCGGCGGTCGGCGACGCCCTCGACCAGGACTCCCTGACGCGCGCCGTGCAGGCGGCGGAGCCCGAGGTCGTCGTCAACCAGTTGACGAGCCTCGCCCAGTCCGCCAACCCCGTCGCGCTGAAGCGCGGATTCGACACCACGAGCCGGTTACGTCGCGAGGCGTCGGTCACGCTCACCGCCGCTGCCCGCCGCGCGGGGGCGCGCCGCGTCGTCGCCCAGAGCATCTCGTTCGCCTACCGGCCCGGTCCCGGCGTCCGCACCGAGTCCGATCCGCTGTGGACCGACGCCAAGGGACAGATCGGCGCGCTCGCCGGGTCCGTCGCCGCCCTCGAGGCAGCCACCCTCGGTGATGCCGCCGTCGAAGGCGTCGTCCTGCGCTACGGCTCCTTCTACGGCCCGGGCACCTACTTCGCGCCCGAAGGTCTCTACACGTCCATGGTCGCCAAGCGCCGGCTGCCCATCCCCGGCGACGGCGGCGGCCTGTTCGGCTTCGTCCACGTCGACGACGTGGCGGCGGCCACGGTCGCGGCACTCCGCGGCCCGACGGGCACCTTCAACGTGGTCGACGACGTGCCCGCCCCGGCATCGGAGTGGGTGCCGTTGGTGGCGCAGCTGGTCGGTGCCAAGCCACCCCACCGGGTGCCCAAGGTGCTGGCCCGGGTCGGGGCGGGCATGTTCCTGGCCTACCTCATGTGCGACCAGCCGGCCGTCTCCAACCAGCGGGCCCGCACCGAGCTGGGCTGGTCGCCCCGGTACCCCGACTGGCACGACGGGCTGCCGGCCGTGCTGGGGGGGTCGTAGGCACTCGGGCCACCGGCCGGCGCACCATAGCGGCACAATTACGGCACAATT
>Ga0116215_1001676_pt1 | contig 14378 bp, 9 predicted proteins | sample Sb_taG_7_FD_89698 | JGI IMG/M metagenome (GOLD analysis project Ga0116215, IMG submission 89698) | Peat soil microbial communities from Weissenstadt, Germany - Sb_50d_2_FS metaG | ecosystem: Environmental > Terrestrial > Soil > Wetlands > Peat | place: Germany: Weissenstadt | collected 2010-09-21 | reverse complement strand
GCGATCTGACAGGCGCGGGAACCGTTCGAACGCGCAACGCTCGACGTGTCGTCGCCCCGAACCGCTGTGCGTCATGACCCAGAGGTTCTCCCGCACGGTCAGGTTCGGGAACACGCCGCGGCCCTCGGGAATAAGGCAGAGCCCACGGCGGGCCAACGAAGACGTCGATCCCACACGCACCTTTTGACCGGCGAAGCGGACCTCACCCTCACTCGGCCCCATGATGCCGGCCGCCAGGGCGAGGAGGGTCGACTTTCCAGCACCGTTTGCCCCGAGGACAGCAGTCACCACACCCTCTTCGAACGTGGCGTCGATCCCGTGGATCACCTCGACTTCCTCGTAGGCCGCCCGCACGCCCCGGAACTCCAAGAGGGGTTCAGCCATCGGCCACAGCTGCCGATACGGTGCCGAGATACGCGGCTTGGACCTCGGGGTCGGCCCGGACCTCGGCCGGCGTGCCGGTGCAGATGATGCGGCCATAGTCGAGGACCACGACGGTGTGGCAGACGTTCATGACCAGTTCCATGTCGTGTTCGACCAGCAGAATGGCGAGTCCGTCGTTCGCCAAGTCGCGCAGAACCTCCGAGAAGCGCTCTGTTTCGTCCGTGTCCTGGCCCGCCGCCGGTTCGTCGAGGAGGAGCACCTTGGGCCTGGTGGCAAGAGCGCGTGCCAGCTCAACGAGGCGACCGGTCCCCGTCGGCAAAGTGTCGGCTCGGTCATTGGCCACGGGCGTCAGTCCCACACGGTCCAGCAGCTCCTCGCGGATCTCGTGGATCGCTCTCGACCTGGCCTTCACAACCCCTCGCTGCGCGATGGATGCGGCGACCCCGATGTTCTCGGCGACGGTCAGGGTCCCGAAGAGCTCCAAGCGTTGGAACGTGCGGCCGAGCCCGAGCCGGGCCCGGCGATAGGACGAGAGCCCGCGCAAATCCCGGCCGTCGAGACGCACGGCCCCCGCATTGGGGCGCTGCATCCCCGTCACCACGTTGAACAGGGTCGTCTTGCCGGCTCCGTTCGGCCCGATCAATCCGGTGATGACACCCTCGGCAGCGCCGAGCGACACTTCGGACAGCGCGGCCAGGCCCCCGAATCGAACCGAGACCTCTTGGATTTCAAGCCCCACTGGTGCCTCCGGCCCCCGACATCGTGGCGAGCGGGTCGGCCGACCCGACAGGACCCTCGTCCGACACCGCCTCGGCGAACCAGGCATCCCTCTTCTCCTTCGACCGGCGCTCCGGAAGGCCGAATGCGGGCGGCGCGATCCTCGCCCGGTAGTCGGCGACGTAGGCCGGGACCGGGAACAGTGCGAGGTCGATCACCATGATGATCGTCATCGTCCAGTTGCTGATCGCCCCGCTCAGCCGGAACGCCCAGGCAGCCCCGACCACCGCCACGATCAGGGCCACGAGCCAGCGGCGTCGCGCCACCGATAGATAGACCGGGCGGATGCTGCCCGGGATGGTCCCGTTGGGCGTGGTCCCCACGCCGATGCCGCCGAGGCCGACGAGGAGCAGCGGCAACTGGGTGAGCGATGGGAAGAGATTGGTGAAGAGCGGCGATCCCTGGTAAAGGCCGTTCAACCCCGCCGCACCGAACGAGGTGATCCCCATGATGACCATCACCAGGAGCACGGAGAGCCCGCTGAAGAACTGGAAGACGTCGGGTGCCGCGCTGCCGAGGGCCATGCCGTAGATGCCGCCACCGACCCCCGCCAGGGCGGCCGAGAAGGCGAACACTCCGATGAGCGACGCCCGGCCGTTCATGCCCAGCGTTGCACACGCAGCGGGACTGTCCTTCATGGCCAGGAGGCGTTGCCCGAACTCCGATCGCCGCAGGGCGACGACGAGCACGACCAGGATCACGAAAGCCACGGACCCCGCGATGAACTGCGACGTCTTGGAGTTGAGCGCGAGAGAACCGATGCGGAAGGGAGCAAAGACGAGCGACCCCGAGCCGAAGGGCGCGTAGGGATGCCCGAAGAGGTTGAAGGACGGAAGCACGAACACCCAATTGTCCATGGTGATGGCGAAGGCCGCGGTGGCCAGTGCGAAGTAGATTCCCGAGAGTCGCAAGGCGGGGATGGCGACGATGACGCCGATCACTGCGCACACCCCGGCTGCGGCCAGTAGGGAGAGGGGGTTCCCCTGGGCGCCCAGATGCCCCACCATCGTGGCGCCGATGCCGGCGAAGGTCATCTGGCATAACGACAGGCGCCCCGCGTACCCGACGATCGGGATGACCGAGAGCCCGACGATGGCCAGCCCCCACATGCGATTGAGGCTGAACAGGTCGGCGGTCGAGACCGTGGTGGCCAAGAAGACGGCGGCGATGATCGTCCCGGCACAGAACAACCCGGTGCCGTTCCAAGTGGGGCGGAAGGCGAGCTCGCGGCTCCGAAGCTGCCGGTGCCCACGCAGGCGCGACTGGGGCAGGACCAAGAGGGCAATGAAGAGGATGATCGCAGGCACCGCGTTCTCGAACCCCTGGATGTAGGGGTTCTGGGGCAGATAGGCCACCGAGTACGCGATGGAGAGGCCCAAGATGATCGCACCCACGAAGGTCATCGGAATGGAGCGCAGGCGCCCGATGACCGACGCCGCGTAGGCGTTGACGATGAGCAGAGTCAGCGCGGAGGCCGACAGGGTGAGGGTCGGTGCAATGAGGATCCCCGCCAGTGCGGCCAGCATGGAGCCGATGATCCAGGCGTTGCGTGCATTGGTAATGGCGCTCGACCCGTTCAGCGAGGTGAGCGTCCGGTCGTCGACGCTGGCCCGCATGGTGACGCCCATCCGGGTGTGGTAGAGGAACAGGCGCAACCCGATGGCGACGACCAGGGCCAGGATCAAGACGGTCACGTCGTTGTAGGAGATCCTGATCGACCCCAGGACCAAGGTGTCGTTGTTGAAGAGGGGGGGCAGTGCCCGATAGGTCGTGGGATCCCAGATCCATTGCGCGAGACCCAAGAGCATGAGCGCGATGGCCAGCGTGACGACCAGTTTGGATGCCTCCGAGACGCCTTCGAGCCGGCGCATCACCGCCGCTTCGATCACGATGCCGATGGCAGGCGCCAGCACGAAGAGGCAGACGAATATCGAGACGAGCGTTGGCCAGCCCCAGCCGATGCTCATCTGCCAGTAGGCGAAGGCGCAGACCATCCCGATGGCGCCGTGCGCCCAGTTGAAGATCCCGGTCGTCGTATAGGTGAGGGTGAGGCCGCTCGCCGTTATCGCGTAGATGCCCGCTGCAGCCAGGCCGCCGATGGTGAAGATGATGAACTCATGCACGGCCGGCCCCCGACAGAACGATCAGTCGCCTGCCCGGGCAAGACTATGCAGTCTGCACCCACCCTCGGGGCCTGCCGAACCCATGCTCACAATGACGCCAGTTGTTTCTGCTCTTGCGAGGTCAGGTGGACCACGTTCTTGGGGTTGCAGTTCCAGATTGACTGCGTGGGCTGGGTGATCGCCTTGTCGTAGGTGATCCCCTTGGGTCCGACCTTCATGAGGAGGAAGCACGGCGAGGGCTGGGGGTTCTCGTTGGAGAGGGTCAGGTGCGCAACCGGCGCCTCAATGCCTCCGGCGTCCCAGTTCGTCACGGCTGCTGCGTGGTTCAGCACACACGTCACCGTGAGGCTGGCGCCGCAGGCCGAGGCCGCTTTGGCCCACAGGAGCCATGCCTCGGCCCCCTCCTCGTCGTCGAAGTCGACGGAGTCGCCCTTGGCGTAGGTGTGCATGACGTTGACGAGCTGCTCGGTCGAGGGGTTTTGCGAGGCCATGGAGAGTGGCCACCACGACGTCTCGACGTAGACGGGGGGCAGACTGGGGTTCGCGGCCACGGCTTTCTGCGTCATGGCGTTGGCGAACTGGGTCCCCAGCGCGATGAAGGCGGGGTGGTAGCCGGCAGTCGTCATCGCCTGGGTGAAGGGAGTGAGGTTGGCGGTGTCGGCGGGCCACAGGGCCTCGACCCCCTTGCTCTGGTAGTCCTCGACGTAGGGCGCCCAGTTTTCCACCGTGACCGGGGGTTCGAGGAAGTCGACGACGTGCCAGCCCTGGGCCTCGGCGCCGAACTCGAACTTCGTTTCGGGCTCGAGGATGGAAGGGGTGTCGCCCCCACCCATGCCGGCCTGCTTGACCGCCTGTGGGTAGGCCTTGGCCAGCGCCCCGAACCATCCCGAGCTCACCGAGTCCGTGTTGATGCCGCTCGGGTCGACTTGGTCCGAGGCAAGATCGGAGGCGTCCGAGACGACGTAGCCGCTGATCTGGCCCAGCCCGCACTGCTCCCGGATGGGGACGGACGGCTGGTCGAGGGCCATGCCGCCGCCGACCGCCATGAAGTCGCTCTGGCAGGCCGCGGTTGCCTGCTGCGCTGCGTTGAACAGGGCGGCGTCACGGTCGTCGATCACGATATGGCGGCCGTCGATGCCCCCCGAGGCGTTGCACCAGTCTGCGAACGCCTTGGCCTGCTGGACGAACTCGACCTCGAGTCCCGGCTCAACGGTGTTGGCGGCGTCGTTGAACACGGCGATGTTGATGGTCTTGGATCCCACCCCGCGTACCGAGGAGGCGCCACCCGGTCCCGGTTCGCAGATCTTGCCGACCCCCGGCCAGACACCGTTGGTGGCGACGCTCGACGACAACGTCCGACTGGCCGACGTCGCCGCGGCAGCGGTCGTCGATGAGAGTGCCATATACGTCCCGGCAACCATCACGGTCACCATTGCTAATGTCAGCGCCGACCTTCGAAGCTCGGCTAGTCCTTTGCAGAACATCTCACACCCTCCCCGGAGCAGTTTGCGATCGGGTCATTCAATCAGCACCCCGACCGGAGCGGGGATCGGGCCGCAGAGGCGAGCCGAGAGAAGATGCACAGAACCGGACCCTCGGCTGTTGGTACCCCCCGGAAGTTGCGATCATTCTGTCCCTCCCTGAGCCGAGGGGCGAGAGCCCTCGTCTGATGACGCATGCCAGAGCGGCGCGATTGCGTACGACCTGCATCTCAGCATGCGGTCACGGACCCTACACGGTGCACTAATATCGAATATAGTATACGAACGAATGTTTTCGGGGGAGTCGCAGGACAACGGGCCGTGGGGAGCGCCCGACGGGCCTGGGTCGCCCGGTGACGTTGCGCGTCGACCGGAAACCCGGCACGTGGGCCGCGGTCCAGAGGGCAGAGTCTCGATATGCCTGCCGGCGTTCGATCCTGCTCCGGCTCGGTAGGGAATCCGACATCCCTATGAGCGGTTTCAATCTGGCCGACCTCTGGGAGGCGGTCGCCGACTGCGTGCCGGATCGGGTGGCCCTTCACTGTGGTGAACAGCGGCGGACCTACGCGCAACTGGAGGAGCAGTCCAACCGATTGGCCCACTGGTACCTCGAGCAGGGCATACAGCCCGGAGACCATATTGGCCTGTATCTGCAAAACTGTGTTGAATACGTGGAAGCCACGTTGGCCGCTTACAAGGTCCGAGCCGTGCCGATCAACATCAATTATCGGTACACAGCCGGGGAGCTGGAGCACCTGTTCAACGATGCCGACCTCGTAGGCGTGGTCCACCAGTGGGGCTTCACGAACCGGGTGACCGAGGTGGAACCCCATGTCCCCACGTTGCAATGGAAACTCGCCACCGGTTCGACGTACGACGACGCGCTGGCCTCGTCGTCGCCGGCTCGGGACTTTGGCCCTCGGTCGGGGGACGATCACTACATCCTGTACACCGGCGGCACCACAGGTTTGCCCAAAGGCGTGGTGTGGCGACAGGAAGACGCCTTCTTCGCCTGTATGGGGGGAGGCAATCCCGCCCTTCCCGAGGTCACGTCGGTAGTGGAGCTGGTCCAACGTATCGCGCCCGATCAGAGCACCTTCCTGCTCCTCGCTCCGTTGATGCACGCGGCAGGCGCATGGGTGGTGCTGCTCCACCTCTTCAGCGGGAACAAGGTCGTATTGTGGTCGGGCTCGCTCGACCCGCGCGAGGTATGGCGCACGATCGAGCGAGAGAAGGTCACGGCCACCAGCACGGTTGGGGACGCTGTCATGCGACCCTTGCTCGACACGTGGGACGACTTCGATCCAAAACCCGACATCGAATCGCTGGCCGTAGTGAGCTCGGGCGGAGCGCCGCTGTCGACGGCGTTGCGCGACCGGTTCCTCGCCACCTTCCCTTCCATCCCGCTCTCCGACGGCTACGGATCGTCCGAGACCGGGATTCAGGCCGGACGTATCTTCGTGGGACCGACGGTGGACGAGCCGGAGCCGCAGTTCACCGCCCAGCAGGCGGTCGTGATGGATGAGGCGACCCGCCGACCAGTGGTACCGGGTTCGGGCATCGTCGGTCGCGTGGCTCGCACCGGGCGCATCCCCCTCGGGTACTACAAGGACCCGGCGAGATCCGCCACGACGTTCGTCGAGTGGGACGGGCGCCGATGGTCGCTCACCGGGGACATGGCCACGGTCGCGGCGGATGGCACCATCACGCTGCTCGGGCGGGGTTCCCTGTGCATCAACACGGGAGGCGAGAAGGTGTACCCCGAGGAGGTGGAAGGCGTGCTGCGCCAGTCGCGCGCCGTCTACGACGTAGTGGTCGTCGGCGTGCCCGACGAGCGCTGGGGTGAGCGTGTGGTCGCCATCGTTCAGCTGGCGCCCGGGACGGAGCCCACCGAGGGCGAGCTGATGACTCTGGTGCGGGCCTCGCTGGCCGGCTACAAGGTGCCGAAACAGGTGGTCTTCGTGGACGAGGTTGTCCGGTCCCCGAGTGGCAAGGCCGACTACCGGTGGGCAGCCGAGGTGGCGGCCTCAGCCTGAACCCGAACAGAGCTCTCCCTGTCGCGCAGCACGACCTCGGCGCTGCGTCACAGACCCGTCGGGAGCTCGCCGATCAGGCCGGATTGCCGCAAGCCCTCGATCCTTGCGGGCGAGTAGCCGAGGTCCTCGAGGACCGCGTCGTTGTCGCGGCCGAGGGTCGGCGCCGGCAATCTGAGCCAGCGAGCCACCCGCGAAAAGCGAAAGGGCAGCGTCGGGATCTCATGGGCTCCGGTGACCGCGTGCTCCTCCACTTCGAAGAGGGCCCGATAGCGGAGTTGCGGGTTGGCCGCGATGTCGCGGGGAGGAACCACCACCGCCGACGGGATGCCCACGTCGAGGAGCATCCGAGCGGACTCCTCGGCCGAGCGCCGGCTGGTCCACGAAGACAGCTCACGGTCGATGTCGTCGTGCGCGGCGCGCCGGCCGACCGAGTGCGTCAAGGCTTCATTCCGTGCCCACGGCGGGTCGTCCAGCAACGACCGCAGAGACCGCCAATGGTCGTCATGTGCGATGGCAATGGCGACCCACTGGTCTTCTCCGGCACAGGGGTAGACCCCCTGGGGAGCGGCCTGCGGACCCCGGTTCCCGTCACGGCAGAGCAACGTCCCACTCGAGCCGTACTCGACCACCTGTTCCGCTGCGGCATTGAGCACGGACTCGACCATGGCTGCCTCGACCAGCGTGCCGCCGCTGCCCTGATCGCGCTCCATCAGCGCAAGCATGGTGGCAATGACCGCGTGCATCCCCGCCAAGGGATCGCAGGCCCCTCGCACCAACACTGGGGGTCCATCGGGGAACCCCGTCAACCAGGACATGCCGGTCAGGCATTCCATGGTCTGGGCGAACCCCGTCCGATCCCGCCAAGGTCCATCGAGGCCGAATGCCGGCATCCGCACCATGATCAGCTGGTCGTTCAGCGCGTGGACGCGTTCCCAGTCGAAGCCAAACTGCTCCATCACCCGGGGCGTGAAGTTCTCCACCAGGACATCGGCAGTCTGCAGGAGGTGCGCGAACATCTCGGCTCCCTCTGGACGAGACAGATCGAATGTCACTCCACGTTTGCCTGCGTTCGCGGCGTGGAAGATCGGGCTCCACTCCCACCAGCGATCATGGGTCGGTGGCCGGGTGCTGGCGAAACGCATGTTGTCGGGTCTCGTGACCGATTCAACCTTGATGACGTCGGCTCCCAGACCGGCCAGGGCGGCAGTGGCCACGGGACCGGCCCACCATGCGGTGCAGTCGACGACACGAATGTCGGCAAGAGGGAGCCGCCAGCCATCGGCGGCGGCGTCGCCCTCCGAGGCCGTACCGCGGCCAGCCGGACCGGAGCCGTTCGTCCGAGGGGGCCAGTGGATCGAGCCGTCGTGCTGACCAAGGCTCGGAGCAGGCGCGAACGGGCGCGGCGACGCCCCTGAGATGCGATAGGGAACACGGGGTTGGACGAATCGACCGGAGGGATTCGGCACGAAGACACCGCGGGTCACGAACTGCTCAAATTCGGTCATGGTCGACCCGTTGAGGAGGGGGCCCGCCGGGATCCGGAACAAGGCGGCCGCCTCCAGGATCTCCTCTGTGGTGTGGTGTGTCGTGAACTGGTGGACGGCGGACAGGAACTCCTGGCGGCGACGGAATCGCTTGGCGACCTGCGGCAAGTCGGGATCATCCACGAGGTCGGGCCGCTCGATCATGAGCAGGAAGTCCCGGAACTGTTGAGCGCTGTTCGTGGTGACGACGAAGTATCCGTCCCGCGTGGGTTCGATGGAGGGAACCTCGATCGTCCGGCCCGTCCCCGCGACCGTGGGCCACCCCGCAAACGAGGCGAACACCGAGGGGTATGTGACCATGGTGACGGCCATACAGTCGAGCATCGCCACATCGACCAGCTCCCCACGGCCAGAGCGAAAGGCCTCGCGGAGTGCAGCGATCGCCCCCAGCGCGGCGTAGGTGCCCGACGTCCACTCGCCCAGACGTCCGCCGGCGGCCAGAGGCGGCTGTTCCGGCAGGCCACGCTGCCCGATGGACCCGCATGCAGCCTGCAGGGTGAACTCGGTGCTCGCATGACCAGCCCACGGTCCCTCGACACCGAACGGTGTGATGGTGACGACGACCAAGGACGGGTTCTCGGCCCAGAGCGCGCCGGCGTCGACGGGCTCGTTGCTGACGAAGAGATCTGCCGCGGCCAGCAAGTCCCCGGTGCCACCCCGAACCGAGCGCTTCGACGTGTTGAGGTACTCGAAGAGAGCGCCCGAGCCCCAACGCCTCAGAGGGTCACCTTCGGGTGGCTCCACCTTGACCACGTCCGCACCGGCATCAGCCAAAAGTTTGGAGCAGTAGGGGCCGGCAATTTCGGTGGTGCAGTCGACCACCCGGACGCCGGTGAGCATCAGGGTGCAGCCCGTCGTGTCGCTGTCGAGCGGGGGTTCCCTGACAGCGGAAGGCGCATGAGAGACTGAATATAATATGGAGATTGCCAACGGGCACGCGCGTCGGCGTGCCCGGATCCAAGGGGGCGCCGATGAAGGCAGATGACATGATCCTCATCAGCGTGGATGATCACATAGCGGAGCCAGCGGACATGTTCGAGGGTCACGTTCCCGCAAAGTACCGACACCAGGCACCCCGGGTCGAAACAGACGAGCGCGGATTCCAGCAGTGGTGGTACGGCGACAAGAAGGGTCGGAACCTCGGGCTGAACGCCGTTGCCGGCAAACCGCCACAGATGTTCAACGTCAACCCGACCAGTTACAGCGAAATGCGCCCGGGTTGTTACGACGTGCACGAGCGAGTACGTGACATGTCAGCGGGGGGCACGCTCGCGGGCCTCAACTTCCCCAATTGGACCGGCTTCTCGGGTCAGGTGCTGAACGAAGGACCGGAGCCGGCCGTGAACGAGGTCATGATCAGGGCCTACAACGACTGGCACATCGATGAATGGTGCGCCAGCTATCCCGATCGGTTCATTCCCTGCGGGATCCTGCCACTCTTCGACGTGCACAAAGCGGCGGACGAAGTTCGTCGGCTTGCCGGCAAGGGGTGCCATGCCGTCACGTTCTCGGAGAACCCGGCGGCCCTCCACATGCCGTCGATCCACTCAGGCCACTGGGATCCTCTCTTCGCGACGTGCTCCGACGTTGGCACGGTCCTCTGCCTGCACGTCGGGTCGTCGTCCAAGGCCGCGTCGACCTCCGCTGACGCACCCGCCTCGGTGGCGATGGGGCTCTCGTCGGTGATGTCCGTCTACTCGCTGGGCGATCTGTTGTGGGCGGATTTCTGGTGGCGCTTTCCTGACCTGATGTTCTCCCTCACCGAGGGTGACATCGGGTGGATCCCATATTTCCTCCAGAGGGCTGAGCACATCCAGCACCGTCATTCGGGCTGGACCGGGCAGCGATTCCCCGACGGCATGGGACCTGCCGATGTGTTCAAGCAGAGGATTCTCTGCTGCTTCATCAACGATCCCGTAGGCGTGAGCCTCATCGACCAGTTCAATATCGACAACGTCTGTTGGGAGTCGGACTTTCCTCACTCTGACAGCTCATGGCCCCAGGGGCCCGAGGTGAACGAACGGCAGTTCGCCACGCTCTCAGACGAGCAGATCAACAAGATCACCCACGAGAACGCGATGCGGCATTTCTCGTTCGACCCGTTTGCAATCAGGCCAAAAGAGCGGGCGACGGTTCGCGCTCTCAGAGCGGAGGCCACAGACGTCGATACCGTGACCAGAGTGGGGAGAGCACCTGATCAGAGTGACCGCGACTACTTCATGAGTCTCGGAGCACGGCCGCCGACCGCAGCGCCGGCGACCCTTCCCTGATCCACGCCACCTGATGGAAATACCGGCCAACAGGGACGAGTGGGCCCCGCTGCTCGACCAGCTGGCCAAAAAGCGTGCCGAGGCGACTGCCATGGGCGGCGAGGAGCGGGTGGCCCGACATCGAGCAGCGGGCAAGCTCGACGCTCGGGAGCGCATGGAGCGGCTCTTCGATCCGGGGACGTTCGTCGAGCTCGGCGCGCTGGTCGGAAACGAACCCGAAGCCGGTGCGCCGCATGCCCCGGCTGACGCGCTCGTCGGCGGGATCGGAGTGATCGATGGGCGCCCGGCCATTGCCGCAGCAGAGGACTTCACTGTGTTGGGTGGCTCCATAGGGACGGGAGCGTCGGACAAGCGGTATCGCCTGGTGCAGCTCGCCGCTCAGGAGAGAGTACCGATCGTCTTCATGCTCGAGGGAGCCGGGCATCGCGTCACCAACGCACCGGCCGGCCGTCGACCCAACGATCTCCAGGCGCTGGCGGATCTGTCTGGGCATGTGCCGATGGTCTGCCTGGTTCTCGGAGCATCGGCCGGACACGGAGCGCTGACAGCTCCTTTGTCCGACTTTGTTGTGATGACACCGTCGGCGTCGTTGTTCACCGCCGGACCTCCGTTGGTCAAGGCTGCTCTGGGCGAGGATGTGACGAAGGAGGCGTTGGGTGGCCCGAACGTCCATGTCGAACAGTCGGGCGTGGTGCACAACCTCGCGGCCGACGATCCGGAAGCAATCGACCTCGCCCGGTCGTATCTTTCGTACTTCCCGTCCAATGCCTGGACGGCACCACCGGTTATGGAGACTGGCGACATAGCTCGCCGCGACCTGGGCGAGATTCTCGACGTCATCCCACCCAACCCGCGCCGCCCCTACAAGATGCGTGTGGTTCTCGACATGGTCGTCGACGGAGGAACCCTGCTCGAGGTACAGCCCGCTTTTGGTTCTGCAGTCGTGACCGCGCTGGCGCGAATCGGCGGGCACAGTCTGGCGATCGTGGCCAATGATCCTTCTGTCCTCGCCGGCACTATCGATGCCGACGCCGCCGACAAAGCCACCCACTTCCTCGGCGTCGCTGACGCGTTCCACCTCCCCGTCGTGTTCCTGGCGGACAACCCGGGCGTCATGGGCGGCTCCGTCGCAGAACGTTCCGGTGCCTTGCGGCACGTGGCCAGGATGTTCGTCGCCCAGCACCGCATCAGCGCGCCCAAGTTCCACGTCACACTTCGCAAGGCTTTCGGCTTCGGATCGACGATCATGGCGATGAACCCCTTCGACGGACAGACGTTGACTCTTGCCTTCCCGGCCGTCACGCTCGGCGCATCGCCCGCGGCGAGCGTGGCGCAGTCGTCCAAGCTCGACGACGAAGCACGAGAGCGGGCCATTGCTGAGCAGGCGGCCGGGTCCTTCCGAGCGGCCAACACGATGGGCTACGACGACGTCATCGATCCCCGACAGCTGCGGAACGTGATCATCGATGGACTGGCACTGAGCGACGCCCGCTCGAGCGGTCCTTTCCTGCCAGCACCGACCTACGGCATCCTGCCCTAGGGCGTGGCCATACCGGGCGACCTCGAGACATCGACGACGCGGAGCGGCGCATCGGCCGACCTCCACGTATCGACGCGGCCACGATCGCGGACCCGGTACTGGAGGTTGGCCTGGAAGAAGCAACGATGCGCAACGTTGCGGCGCTGTTGGGAGTCAGCATTCGTGGCCTCTACCACTCCATCGGGGTTGACCGGAGGCTCACCGGCCAGATCGAACATCCCGGCGAGCTCCTCCATCCAGGCAGTGCCGCGATCGGCAAAACCGAGATCCTCCATCAGCGTGTCTATCTCGACCAGGTCTGCAGTCCGCGGCCCTGTGTGCCGAAGATCTGGCTCGCGATGACGTCACCCACCTTGGTAGCGTCCCAACGCTTTCCCGCGTTCGAAGCCGATGCGCCCTCCTGCCAGCCGCGCATCAGGTGGATATGGTCCCCGATCACCCGGATGACCTGGCCGGTGACGTACTGCGCCTCGTCTGAGGCCAACCAGGCGACCACCGGAGAGCTGCCGGCGGGATCCAACGGATGGAAGGAGTCCTCGGGTATTTCGTCCGGCTCCACGACGGCGGGGGCATTGGGCATGGTGCCCGTGATGCGGGTGGCTCCGGCAGGTCCGATGGCGTTCACTGTGACTCCCAGACGGTTCAACTCCAGAGCCAGGGTCAGCGTGAGCCCCACGACGGCCGCCTTGGCGGTCGCGTAGTTCGTCTGGCCGAAATTTCCAACGAGCCCGGCTCCCGACGTCGTATTGATGATCCGGCCCCGGCTGTCCCGGCCCGCTTTGTCAAGTGAACGCCAATGACGAGCTGCGGCACGGCTGGTCAGCCACGGCCCTCTGACGTGGACTCCCATGACGGCGTCCCAGGCCGCTGTGGTGAGATTCCAAATGGCTCCGTCGCGAACGATTCCGGCGTTGTTGACAAGGATGTCGAGGCGCCCCCATTCGCCGATGGCCCGCTCGACCATTGCCTCAGCATCGGCTTCGTCGGCAACATCGCCGTAGTCCGGAATGGCGGTTCCCCCGCGTGCAGCGATCAGTTCGACGGTCAGGTCCGCGTCCCTGCTGGAACCCTCACCCGTCACCGAACTCCCCAAATCATTGACTACGACCCGTGCGCCGTGCCGCGCCAACTCCAGTGCATGACCGCGACCGATGCCGTGGCCCGCCCCCGTGACGACGGCAACCTTTCCTTCAAGCATTTCGCTCATGCGTCCGTGGCCTCGCAGCGGTCGAGAATACGATCGGATTGGACGGGGACGAGAGTGACCCCGTCTCAATGTCCCGCATATCATATACAAGACGACTACAGACCACGACGCCGCGCCTGCCGATCCGACAGGCAACGACGCACCCGATCGGCCGACCTCAGGTGGTCGGTCGGGTCAGCGGCCAGCCGTTCTCGGCCATCACGGTGTGGATCTCGTCCTCGCTGAAACCATGTCGTCGGAGGTCCAACGCGAAGTCGCGTGGCTCAGCCAGGCCTTCGGCGTGTGGCCAATCCGAACCGAACAGGATGTGCTCCGTGCCGATGAATTCCTTCAGCTGAGCCAGATTGTCCTCGTAGAACGGCGCGACCCACACGTGCTGGCGTAGCTTCTCGACCGGGTCAGACTGGAATGAGCCCGGCATCTGACTGTACGCCCTCTTCAGTTTCTTGATCAGCACCGGTACCCAACTTGCGCCGGACTCGATGCTTGCGACCCGCACCCTCGGGAAGCGGTCGAAGAGACCCTGGCACAGCAACGCTGCCATCGTCTCAAAGGGCGGACGGTCCGAACTGAGGACCGTGCGGAGGGGTGAATAGCGAAAGGCCTCGAAGTCACCAACGGGCTCCCAGTCATTCAGGTACCTTCCGTAGCCGGCGTCACCTGAGTGGATCCCGACGGTCACTCCCGACTCGTTGACCAGGCCCCAGAAGGGGTCGAAGCGGGCGTCGGCTGGAGAGATGAGACCACCTGGCATGTGCGCCGGCCCGCCCTTGACGCACACGATCCGCGCATCGGCATCGAGGACACGACCGAGCTCGGCCACCGCGGCATCAACGTCGATCAGTGTGATCATCGGCGCCGCGAAGATCCGCTCCTTGTAGGCATAACCCCAGTCGTCCTCGAGCCACCGGTTGAACGCTTCGAAGGCCGCCACCAGTGCGGCCGGATCATCAGCAAGCGCCTCCTCCATCCCGACGCCAAGCGTTGGGAACAGGAAACAACCCGAAAGGCCCTGG
>Ga0116215_1001674_pt1 | contig 14399 bp, 10 predicted proteins | sample Sb_taG_7_FD_89698 | JGI IMG/M metagenome (GOLD analysis project Ga0116215, IMG submission 89698) | Peat soil microbial communities from Weissenstadt, Germany - Sb_50d_2_FS metaG | ecosystem: Environmental > Terrestrial > Soil > Wetlands > Peat | place: Germany: Weissenstadt | collected 2010-09-21 | reverse complement strand
CGAGCAGGATACCGAGAGAGATCTCGGTCATGGCCTGCATAGGAGCCGCCATCGCGGCGTGGCTTGCCGCCAGGCCCATCACCGCCTTCCAGGCAGCCGGGCAGTGGCTCGCCTTGATGTAGTAATTGATCAGACCCGCGTAACCCGCCGGTGTGTAGAGGCCTTTCCCCAGATTCTCGAAAAAGACCCACACGAGCATCGCGCCGACCGTCACTCGCACGATTGCCAGACCGTTTGCTGCTTGCGGTGGGCGGGCCACTGTGGTTGCTTCACTTCGCGGTGAGGTTGCGATCGTTGTCATGGTGAACCTCGTCAGTGGATGCTATACCAGATTGGAAATATTCGACAAATCTTGTCTTAGCGAAGCAGTTGAGTAATGCTCCCAGGTGACAGACCAGTGTTCATCGGGCCGAGCCGACCTGATGATCAGGCGCCCGTCTCCGGTGAACTGGTAAACGCGAGGAAGGTCCTTGCCGACGAGGAGTTCGCGCGTAAGCGATCCCTGCACATGATGGGTCAACGTGTGCGTCGCTTCATCAACGTCGTATCTCCCGAAGGAAGCCTCGTAGCCATCTTGGACGTACTCATTGGATTGAACACTTGCCGACTTGGGATACATGAGCTGCACTGACATATGGCCGTCACGCGTGTAGATCAGCATGCCTTGCGGCTGAGGGATGGGAATCGGCCTGCCATCCGGTCCTGGCGCATCTATGTGCAGCAGATGCCACGCTCCGATGAGCTTTTCCCTTGCTGAGCCGGGGCCTGCTACGTGCTTCTCTGCAGATTGAGCCTGAGTGAAACAAGCAATTGTCGCAAGAAAAGCTAACGCGCCACAGTACAGAGGTTTCATTCTCGGTTTCTCCTGCCGATTGCCGATCACCGGCCTACTAACTGTTCGTAGAACTTCGGATAACGAGCCCCTTCGAGCTTGATCTTTGACGATGCGTCTTCGAGGGCCCGCACATCATCCGGGGTTAGCTCAACGTTCAACGCTCCAAGATTCTCCTCCAGTCGAGCCAGCTTCGTTGTGCCCGGGATAGGAACAATCCATGGCTTCTTTGCAACTAGCCAGGCGAGTGCAATTTGCGCCAGGGTTGCCTTCTTTTTTTCCGCGAAGGAGCGGATCACATCGACCGATGGCAAGTTTGCTTTAAGATGCTCGGGACTGAACCTTGGCACGCTGCTGCGGAAGTCGGTACTGTCGAACTTCGTATCTGCGTCGATCTTGCCTGTGAGGAAGCCCTTGCCAAGTGGGCTAAATGGAACGAAGCCAATCCCAAGCTCCTCAAGGGTGGGCATCACCGTTTCTTCCGGCTCTCGCCAGAAAAGCGAGTACTCGCTCTGGAGCGCAGCGACGGGCTGAACTGCATGGGCGCGGCGAATGGTTTTCGCGGACGCTTCCGACAGTCCGAAGTGCTTTACCTTGCCTTCCTGAATCAGATCCTTCACAGCGCCCGCTACATCTTCGATCGCAACATTCAGGTCGACACGATGTTGGTAGTAAAGATCGATGGCATCGACCTTGAGCCGCTTGAGCGATCCCTCCGCCGCCTGTTTGATGTGCTCTGGCCGGCTGTTTAGAGAATTCCACTTGCCTCCGTCATGGGGATTGGCTTCCCACCCGAACTTCGTCGCGATCACGACCTTCCCGCGAAAAGGAGCGAGGGCCTCACCGACAAGTTCCTCGTTCTGCAGGGGGCCGTATACTTCGGCGGTATCGAAGAATGTCACACCGCGCTCCACGGCAGCATGAAGCAGAGAAATCATCTCCTGCTTGTCCTTTGCAGGCCCGTAGGACCAATTCATTCCCATGCAGCCGAACCCGATGGCCGATACTTCCAGATTGCTGTTTCCAAGCTTCCGTCTCTGCCCGACTTTCCTCCTCTTGGCTATTGATGTTTGAGCAAAGCAGTTTGTTTGTTCGTTTCCTCGTCCCTCGCGTGTCTCTCAGCTTATCTCACTCGGGAATCCGAGCGACGGAATCCGGGGGCCGCTAGAGCGGAAGCGAGACAGGTCTCGCGGACGCTGATTGTTGTGGGCCTGGAGGTTCGGAATGGGTCTCAACCTTGGGTGAACCCTCTGCTTAAAGCCGTCACTCGTAGTCCTTCCATATCACGTCGGAATTTGCGACAATCGCAGCTTTATTGCCGAGTACGCGCCATTGGAGAGCACACTGTCGGTTCAAGGTGAGGAATGATGCCGGAGGGCGTTGATGCGACCAACTCGCACTGGCTGCGCGTCTTTCTTTGCCACTCGTCAGCCGATAATGCGGCGGTACGCGACCTCTTCCATCGATTGCGCCAAGATGGCTTTGATCCCTGGCTAGATGAAGAGGCGCTGTTGCCGGGCCAGGACTGGCAAGAGGAAATTCCCAAAGCGATTCGCGCCTGCGATGCCGTGGTGGTGTGCCTTTCCCGGAATTCCGTCAGCAAGGAGGGCTACTTACAGAAAGAAATTCGGGAGGCGCTCTCTGTGGCGGAGGAGAAGCCAGAGGGCAGGATCTTCATAATTCCGGTGAAGCTGGAAGAAGTCGAGGTTCCCAGGAGATTGAGCCAGTGGCAGTGGGCGGACTTATACCGCGAAGGCGGATATGCACGCCTCGCGAATGCGCTGAAGATCCGTGCGTCCCAAGTTGCGAGTCCGGCTGCTCGGCCAGTACTCGAAGCAGTGAGCCGTAGGATTGGGCTGGGAGAAGAGGCGCCGGTCAAAAAGGATGATCCGGCGAAGAGGCCTTTGGTGTCACGACAGGTCTGGCTGACTAGCGTTGCCCTGGTCTCGGCTATTGCCCTTTCCTTCGGCGTTTGGTCCCTCACGAATAGAGGCAACATCAGGCGAAATCCGAAGGACGGACTGAAGTATGTCCGGGTCCCAGCCGGCACATTCGTGATGGGCTGCTCGCCCGCTGACGGCGCGTGCAGCGCCAATGAGAAACCGCCGCATCGGGTCACAATCGGTGCGGGGTTCTGGCTCGGACAAACAGAAGTGACCGTGGGGGCGTACAAACGACACATCGGGACTTTGATGCCAACCGCCCCCTATTTCGATGCGGGATGGAGCAATCTTGAGATGCCCATGGTGAACGTAGACTGGGATGACGCATCGGCGTACTGCCAATGGGCCGGAGGGCGCCTGCCTACCGAAGCCGAGTGGGAGTACGCGGCGCGTGGCGGAAACCCGTCAGTCCGCTACGGCACGCTGGATGAGATCGCTTGGCATTCCGGGAATAGCTATGGAAGAGCGCATGAGGTTGGACAAAAGCGCCCAAACGCGTTCGGCCTGTACGACATGCTGGGGAACGCTTCCGAATGGGTGAGCGATTGGTATGGAGAGCACTACTTTTCGGAGAGCCCGGAGCAGGACCCCCAGGGGCCTGCAAACAGCCAGGAAAAGGGGCACGTTTTGCGGGGTGACTCGTGGTACTTCCCGTTTGTGCCCGGTGTCCCCCGCGTTTCCAGCCGCCACTTCTATTGGCCGGACTTCGGCCCGAGCGTCGGGTTTCGTTGCGTATTAAGCAAATAACATCTCTGTTAGCTCACGTAGCCAGCTTCAGGGCGCACAAGCAAATTCCATTCTACAATTTAGCTCACACATGGAACCGGGGCGTTGGTAGGATCGCCAGCAAAACACCATGGTTGTTGGCCGTTCAAGAGTTGCCATCAATTCAACTTCGCATACTCGGCTTTGGCTTGTTTGAGGACGGGAATATCGGGGTCGGCATCTTTCCAGAGTTCGAAGAAGTCCTGGAACGCTTTTTTCGCTCTCGCTGTGTCGCCCGCAAGCGCGTAACCGCGCGCCATTCCCAGATAGGAGAGCGAGTAGCGCTGTCCCCAATTCGGGTGGACCCAGGTCGCTCCCCAATTGGCGCCCTTGTGGTCCACGATTTTCTGAAACTCAGCCGCTGCTTCCGCGCCCCTATGCATTCTCAGGTAAGCCAGGCCACGCACATAAATCGCATCGGGGTAAGCGCGTTCGTATGGCGAGGCGGATGCCAGCAGTTCAACGCTCTTGGCAGGTTCATCGCGGTGGAGCGCGATCATGGCTTGAATCTCTGGTAGCTGTACGGCATTCCAGATTGTTCCGCTTGGAAGAGCTTTCGAAGTCTCCGCGGCGAGCTTCTCCGCTGCGGCCGCTTCGCCACACATCGCCATTGCCAACGCAGGACGCCCCAGCCGACGCACAGTCTGACAATTGCCCGACAACGCGTCAGCACGCGCATCGGCTTCCTCGTACTCGTCAGCGACGTACCGGAATCCCAGATGCCGCGCTGTGTCGGCGGCACGCTGATACAACTTATGCGACTCACGACGCTGCCCGTGCACATTCAGGTCGGCCGCTTGCAACACGAAGCTGAGGTACTCTTCCGGTTTGCCTGCGAACCATTGAATTTCCTTGGCAACGGCTGCTTTATCGTCCTCGACATAGGCCAATTCGAGGAAGCGCTGGTGGATTCTCGAACCGTCAATTCCAAGCGCCCGCACTTTCGCCGCTATCTGGTCCGCTTCCGGAAGGCGATCTAGGCAGATGTAGGCGTCCAACACTCGACGATAGGGAGGCTCGACATTGGGCTGCAGCCGAGCTGCCTCAAGACCCTCCTTCAGCCCCTCTTCAAATTGCCCCATGTCGATGTAGGTGAGGCTTATTTGGTTATGGAAGCTCCACCTTCGGGGATAGTTGTTCCGGACAGCCAATTGATATGCATCAATCTCTTTGTCCAGCTCGCCAGTAGCCCTGTAGTAGTAGGCAGTGATCTCGGTTCGCTCGGTCTCGGATACGCGATCCACCATACTGAGGGCCCGTTTCGCATATTCCGCGCTCCGTTCCGTATCCCCGGTCTGTTCATACGCGATGCCTAGAAGGTAGTAAGCCATCGTAAAATTCGGATCGATTGCGATGGCGCGCTCAAACAGCGGAACGGCGGCCAGAAAATGGCCTTGACCCATTACGGCAAGGCCCGCGGTGTAATTCTGAAGAGCGTCTAGCGAAGGGGTAGTCGCCTGCTCCAGCGGCCGATTCAGCTGCTGGATCGAATTGAGCGACTCTCCAAGCTTGCTGCGCATGGCGGTCGTCGCGCTTCCCAACGCGTTCAACACGTGCTCTTTATCTTCGGCCTGGATCTGCTCCCGGGCGAGCGTTGCCCCGTCCTGACACGTAATTGCCTGCAGGGTGATGACGTAGCTTTTTCCCAGGCTTGCGATGGCGCCGTCGATTGTGGCGGCGGCTCCTTCGCGGACACAGACGTCGTGCGCGATCTGATTGGTGATGCGGGTTCCGGGCTGAACATTCATCAGGCGCAGATCGCGCTGTAGCTGCGCATCATCCATGATTCTCAGGAAAGGCGACTGTTCCAGTTCCACCGCCAGGCCTTGGCGCAAAGTGCCATCAAATACTGGGTCGCCGGTGGAATTCGCGAAGTCGGCGAGCACGACGCTGTCTTTTTCGGTGAGAGCAGGGGAGCGGTGGACAAAGAGCTTAAACGTGCCAACGGCCACCGCGACCAGCAGGACCGCCGCAACAGTGATCCATTCCCAAGGCCTGGTTTCTTTCACCTGTACCTGCACCCGGGAGTGGCTCGCGGCAACGATGTTCAGTTCCTTTTCCGGCACGAACTGAACTTCTTCCGCAAACCGGTAGCCACGCCCGGGTGCGGTGACGATGTACTGGTGGTCCTGCGGACTCTCCCCCAGTGCCTTACGCAGGAGGAAAATGTTCCGGCTAAGGTTGGTCTCTTCGACGAACGTATCCGGCCAGACGGCTTTCAACAGTTCATCTTTTGTGACGACCTCCTTCTTGCGGCGCATCAGCACAAGCAGGACCTGAAAGGCCTTAGGAGCAAGTGGGATGGCTTCGTTGTCGCGTAGCAGCAGTTCCTTTTCCGGGTCTACGCGAAAAGGGCCAAACTCGTAGAGTTGCCTGGTCTTCGGATCTGCGCTCGAGGCCATCGGTCACCCTGCTCCACGATCGAGCCGTGGAACTGCGGCAAAACCAGAGCGTGTGTGACCTGCTCAGTCGCTGGCGAGAGTGACTTGATGAGTCGTCCCTGCCTGATGGTCACGTCGCAGAACCAGCCATTGAAAAACCAGCCTGGTTTTGCATTAGGAATCGGATTCTAGCACGGTTTTACTCTGACTCAGACACCAGGCCCCGTCAATCGCTTCCGCAGGAAGTTGCTTTGTTTTCTGCTGTCTGGGCAAACGCGAAAAATAATCAGAAATAATCACGGCTTTTGAAAAGACTTCTGACCCGCCTTTCGGGCAAGCTTCCACCCTGTTCGACCACGAAAGCGCTGTTCAACAAGCGGTCTCACGGGGCAAGTAAGAGTGAGGGGTTATGGCAAAGCACACGAAGATCACGATTGAAACGGACTCGTTGCTGGTTTTACGAGGACGAAAAGCATTGCGTGCGTGGTGCCCGCAATGTGCCGCCGAGAGCGAAATGATCCCTTTCGGGGGCATTGAGGTGATCTCGAACCTGTCGTCAGCGGAGGTAGAAATCTGGCTTGAGTCCGAGGCAATCCACCGCTCGCAAGCGACTGATGGTACTTCGATGATTTGCCTTAATTCGCTGCTCAAACGGGTCCAGAAAGCGATGTCCGCCAGGGAATAAACGCAACTTAACACCAAAAGGAGGAAAAAATATGAAGTCCAGAGTCTTGTGGTGGTTCAACGGCGGGTCTCGAATGATCTCGCGAGCCCGGTGGAGTCATCGGTTACCATCGGCCGGCATCGCCTGCCTTGGCTTAGCGCTCGTCGGCTTCGGCGGGCTCTCACCCGCACAGTCGCAGGAGCGGGACCAAAATGGCGCCCAGAATGTGGGTTACACAATCCATGATCTCGGTGTTGTTGGAACCAATCCCAACCAGCCTGGCCAGCCGTTCGTGATCTCGAACGGCGGTTGGGTGAGCGGGGGCGCCGACGTCGGTGCGGCCCTGCATGCCGTTCTATGGCGTGGCGGAAAGATGATCGACATCGGAAACCCCGGCCTTGGCGGCAACAGCATCGCGTTTGGCGTAAACAAACGAGGACACGCAGTTGGAGAGGCAGAAGATACCTCAGCAGATCTTTCGACGACTGAAGACTTCTGCGGATTCCAAGCGATGGGCTATTCTTCCTCGCCCACGCCGTGCGTCCCGTTCATCTGGAAAAAAGGCAAGATGGTTCCGCTCACAACGCTGGGAGGCGTGAATGGGGTCGCCAATCAGATCAACAGCTGGGGCGCGATCGCCGGCTACGCTGAAAATACAACGAAGGATCCGGGTTGCGCTTCGCCACAGATCTATCAGTTCAAGCCTGCGGTCTGGTTCGGAAACTGGATTCAGCCGCTTCCGACGGGGAGCGACCCGGAAGGCGTGGCGTTTTCGATCAACGACCTGGGCCAGGTCGTCGGCACGTCTGGAAGCTGCGGCCCGTTCAATCCAATATGGCTGTTCAATCTATCACCTGTTCATGCTTTGCGTTGGCAAAGTGGAGTGGCCACCGACCTCGGAAGTCTGGGAGGGGTGACTAACAACATGGCTCACGACATCAACAATCTCGGTCAAGTGGTCGGTGGCTCCGATCTGCCCGGCGACCAGACGACTCACGCATTCTTGTGGACCCCGCAAACCAGGAAAATGAAAGACCTGGGTGTAGTCGGTGACGACTTCTGGAGTTTCGCGCTCGGCATCAACGATGAAGGTCAGATCGTCGGCGCTTCGGCAAACGCTGACTTTAGTGTCCTGCGCGCGTTCGTGCGCCGGAAGGGAGCGCTCGTCGATCTCAACAGTCTCGTAGCCGGAACCACCGCTCTGTTTTTGGAGACCGCCTGCTCGATCAATTCCAGAGGTGAAATCATCGGGTTCGCATTCGACCCGAACACTGGTTACATACACGCTTATCTGGCAATTCCAACCCGGCAGCCTAAGCCAGCAACTCGAAGTGTCCGCAAGCCTGTGGTGCTCCCAGATTGGGTGAGGGCAAAGCTCGGGTTTGCGACGCCCATTTAAGCCCGCTTGATACGGCCGGATCGCGGAGATCCGGCCTTCGCTTTCGCGAAGGTTTCCGCGCCCGTGGTAAGGCCTGTACCGGTATTTCCGATTGGGAAGAGCAAACCTGCGCCCCGCTGATTACTTATCTTGTGATTCCCTGCAGGTTTCTATGCATGGAGGCACTTTTGTTTCAAGGATAATTCGCGACTTGCACCCTGGAGTTGGTTCAGGGGCGATGGGTGAGAGCAAGCAATCGGTCATCGTCCACAGGACGATGCAAAAACATTCGGAGGACAAAATGAAAACAGATATCCGGCCAATCAGTAAGGGATCGCAGTTGTGGCGTTGGGCAGCGGGGACAACGTTTTTGTGCTGCCTGTTGGCGATGGCCTCAACTTTGGCCCATGCGCAAGGCGGAGTTGTGAACTCGACACAAAATCCTCAGTTGTTTTGCGCACCCTCTTAATTGCACTTGGCCATTTGGGGGGAATTGAAGTACGAGTTCGATCAGTTGTATGCCGAAGCTGCGACACGCCGCCGTATGATGTCTGTGAGTGCGCGCGACCGCATTACTGGTCGTCCGGCTCGAACCAAGGTCTTGGAAGAGTTCATTGTGTATGCCAAGAAACAGCCGGGCGTCGTATTTCTGCGCAAGGACGAGATTGCTCGATTCGCCCTTGAGAGTTCGGCCACGCCACGCGAAGGTTCATTGGCCAAACCGCTCGCAGCATAATCGGCGGAGCTCCGTGTCTACTGAACGGCCCGTCGGCACATTCTGAGGGACGGGCCCTAAGACTTCTCGGAACTACAGACTCGGTTTTCTGGTTTTCTTTGGATTACTTCCTGCTTGCCGACAAACCTTCCGGAGCCTTCGTTCCGTATTTCCCCAAGCCCGTTTATTGGGATCAATCCGAAAGATGCCCGGACGGCCTATGAATTGGACGCCATCTGTTCGCCAGAAATCGCTAAACCGGTATGGCGGCTTGTAAACGAAACCCGCCAGCTTGGACTGGCGGGCGTGAGGAGCCCATTCCCACCTCTTTGTCCACGTACCGCTAGACTACCGCTTTCGAGTCGTTGCCCAGAGCGTAAAAGTCTTCCACCAGGCGTGCCGCGCAGCTCGACTCGTCAGTCTCAGTCAAATTCAGTATGCACGCGCCCCACTCGCTATTGCCCAACTGCACAGGTGCATTCTCACTTAGCCTTTTGACAATTTGTTGACGACCGGTGACAACTGCTCGCCTCCGCCAAAGCTAGAGTGCTAATCGCTCGATGGTGGACCCAAGATCGAATCAGTATGGGGAGCGTCAAATGAAACGCTTGACCAAGCAGGTTTCGAGAAAAGCAATTGTCTCAGCAGCTACCGCGTCAGTCCTATTCAGTGCCATACCGCTAGCCGCGCCAACTAAGGCGTTTGGCTCCGGCGGCAGGGTACTGCCTTCATTCGGGCAAGCCACTGCCGGAATTATCGCGGCGACGCTCGATAGTGAGGGCAGGCTCGTGGCGGCGGGGAACGTAATTATCCGGGCAAATACCACGAGTCTGGCGGTAGCGCGGTATCTCACGCAATAGAGGTTCGCAATGATCAGATCGCTAGCCGTGCACAGCCTGCGGAGGCGAGGATTGTCTACGCGCCCACTCATCACGAGATTAAGCACCTCGGCGACACAGAGAGGAAAATTGAGATGGGACAAATCGGCAGAACACACACACGACAGGTAGGTCCGTTGCTCTCGCACCTCTGTATCACAGGGTTGTTGGCTATGGTTTGGGTAACAACCATCCCGGCCCAACAAGTCCAAACCGGCGCGCAGCTGGCCACCGGCAAGGAGGTCACGCGGCCCTCTTTGCCAACGTCGGTTTCATCGGCATTAGCAAAATGGATCCGGCCAAGCCCGAATGGTCGATCCACTCCGGCATGAGTCCGGGCAACAGCGGCAAAATAATTGCGTCTGGAAGGGCGAGCAGAGGAACGGCAAAGCCGACTGGACGCAAGGCAAAGTTGTTCGGTCAATATGAGTTGATCGAGTACACCGTGGCGGTGAAGCTGCCTAAGGCGGTCACGTTGCCGGGCGGGAAAATGTATTGGGAGTCTGTGGTACCCCCTTGCACCAACACCCACGACTCGGCCTGTCTGCAAACGATTCTTTACTATGAGACCGACACTTACGACAACACTCACACCAAGCAGGGCGCACACGCCTTCGGTCCGGTGCCGCCGCTGGGGTTGGCTCTCGACAATTATCCCTATATGAATTTCCATTTTTATCCGGTAGGCCCTGCTTTTTGCGAGTTGAACGGTTATCCGGGCTATGCCTGCTACTTCTGGTCGGCGGGCGTGATTGGCACGCAGAAGTGAGCAGTCTTCGGGTGGCGATGGTTGACTAATAATGCGAATTCAACTCGAAAGAGGTTTATAAGCAGAGGCTCACACGTCACTCGCCCCTTATTTGTTTCCGCACTCGCGCTTTGTCTGTTTTTCCTGACCGCCAGTTTCGCCTCAGCGCAGAGCACGTCGTCGGTGGGTCAAACGCTAGACAAAAAATCTTCCACGTCGTTACTGACCGCAACTGGCGTCGCCGCTGATGATGTCGTGATTACCATAAACGGCTTTTGCGACGCGGGGCTCCTGGTCGAGGGCAGAACCGCCTCAACCCATCCGGACCGACCCCCGTCGAACCCAGGGGGACTGCCGGCAACAGGCCAAAATCCGAGTGACACGCCAGCAGAGGTTCACCAGAATACAGATTGCAAAACCGAAGTCACACGCGCTCAGTTCGAGAAATTGATCGATTCGCTGTCCCCACAAATGGATGGCTCAAGCCGAATCAGGATTGCTGTGCTCTATCCGGAGATATTGCTTTTTGCCAGCAAGGCACGCGCGTTAGGCCTCGATCAAAGTCCGAAGTTCCAAGAAAAAGTGAAATACAACTACCTGCAGTTGCTGTGGAAAACCTATGAGGAATACTTGGCCCAGCAGTATAGTGCCATTTCTGACTCGGACGTCGATGAGTATTACAAGGAACATCCAGAGACATTTTTAGAACTGAACTTGCGGCGGATTTTTGTGCCCAAAAAGAGAAAGCATTCGCAATTTCCAGCCTCGCCCGCGGAAATCGAACCAATGCGCTCAGCGGACGAAGCCGTGATGAAGGCCGAGGCTGGGGAAGTCCGTCGCAAGGCGCTGGCGGGTGCCAACTTTGAAAAGCTGGAAGCGGATGCTTATAAGTTCGCCGCTTACGAAGCTGACGAGGCGCCAGACGTGAACTTGGGCCCGACCAATCGTGTGGAGATGCCGATGGAGTACGCGCAAGTAGTGTTCAAGCTGAAAGTGGGGCAAATCTCAGAACTCATTCCCGCGCTTGAGGGTTGGCACATTGTTAAGGTTCTCTCCGAGCGATCCATCCCCTTAAGCGAGGCGAAAGACCTCCTTGCCCAGATACGGCTGAAGGATTCTCACGAGCTGCTGAGGAGAACACTTAAGTCTAAGTTCAACGATGCGTACTTTAATACACCCCGAGGAATGGACCCGGCCCAGCCCAGTACTTTTGTAGGCAAGTGAAAGTCGCACCGCATTTCAATGGCCGGCTGGTGCTAAACTTCCATGGCATCGCAGAGGTCGTCGGTTCGAACCCGACCCGGTCCACCAAATCCTTCCCACAACTCGAAAGGAAGTAGGGCACAAGTCGTTGGCGCCGATTGTCAATGCGCAGGGTATCTCGAAAGCGTTCGGATCGACCCTGCTTTTCCAAGGTATCTCCTTCACCATTTCCGAGGGCGATCGCATCGGGCTCATCGGTCCAAACGGTTCGGGGAAATCCACCCTGCTTCGAATTCTCGCTGGCGACGAAGATCTGGACAGCGGCGAAATCGCAGTTCGCAAGCGTGTCCGGCTTACCTGCGTGCGGCAGGACTCGAAATTTGCGCCTGGGGAAACGGTTCGGTCGGTGGTCGAGAAGGCGCTGGACCGCGCCGCGGTGACTGCGACTGAGCGCGGAACCCGCTTCGCCGAAACCCTTGGTCGTGCCGGCTTCGACGAACTCGAAACACCGACGACCGCATTGTCGGGAGGCTGGCAAAAGCGCCTGGCCATCGTCGAAGCACTGGTTCAGGGGCCGGACATCCTGCTACTCGATGAACCCACCAATCATCTAGACCTGGCTGGAATTGAATGGCTCGAGGCACTCCTTCAAGACGCAGCCTTCGCCTGCGTGGTCGTGAGTCATGATCGCTACTTTCTTGAGAATGTTGCCACCGAGATGGCCGAACTCAATCGCACGTATCCGAATGGGCTGCTGCGCGTGCGCGGGAACTACGGTACCTTTCTGGAAAAGAAGGAAGAGTTTCTGCACTCGCAGGCGAAGCGGCAGGAAGCGCTGGAAAATCTCGTTCACAATGAAATCGCATGGCTGCGTCGCGGGGCCAAAGCCCGGACACGCAAATCCAAAGCCCGAATCGACAAGGCCAGCGACTTGATCAGCGAACTCGCGGACCTGAACCTCAGAACCCACACCGCAACCGCGAACATTGATTTTTTCCCCACCGACCGAAAAACCAAACGGCTGATCGAACTGGAAGAAGTCACCTGCGAGATTGCCGGCCGCACACTTTTCGACAACCTTAACTTCGTGGTCACCGCCGGGATGCGGGTCGGACTAGTCGGGCCGAATGGCAGCGGCAAGACAACGCTGCTACGTCTGTTGCGGGGAGAATTAGCGCCGACTGCTGGACAGATTCGTCGAGCCGACTGGCTGCGAATCGTGTACTTCGATCAAACTCGTGAACTCGATCCGGATGTAACTCTGCGTCGCGCGCTGGCTCCGGACGGCGATTCGGTCGTCTATCAGGACCGCGGGATTCACGTGGCATCGTGGGCAGCCAGATTCCTGTTCACCAGCGAGCAACTCAATCAACCTATCGGACGGCTCTCAGGAGGCGAACGGGCACGCGTGCTGATTGCGCAGCTCATGCTTCAACCTGCTGATGTGCTTCTGCTCGACGAACCCACCAACGATCTCGATATTCCAACCCTCGACATCTTGGAAGAAAGCTTGCTCGAATATCGCGGAGCGTTGGTGCTGGTCACCCACGACCGCTACATGCTTGATCGCGTCTCCACGAACGTGCTTGGGCTGGATGGGCAAGGCGGCGCAGAGAGCTTTGCGGATTACTTGCAATGGGAGTCGTGGCAAGCGGCAAGGAAGCAGTCAGCGAAGGCCACTCGCTCCTGCGCCAACCAACTTCGGCGTACAACCACTGCTGAGGCATCAGCAGCCAAGAGGCTCTCGTATCTGGAAGCGCGCGAATATGCAACCATCGAGCAGCGCATCGCCGAAGCTGAGCAAGTGCTGCAGGAGAAGCATGCCCAACTCGAGGATCCCGCGATCGCCAGCGATGGACCCCGTCTTTTACGTGCCCATGCCGAGATGGACGAAGCTCAAAAGACGGCGGATGAGCTTTACTCGCGCTGGGCGGAGCTCGAACAGAAAAAAGGATGAACCCCGACCAGGCGAGATAGCGGCTGGTTGAGGCGAGAGGCAATCCAGCCTCTGGTCGTGATATCCTAAATGGCAGCAGCTGCGTTCCCGCCTTTTGGGCAAATTTCCGCAGTTCCCTTGAGAAATCATGATTTCAGTTAGCAACGTTTCCATGCGCTACGGTGCCAAAGTTCTGTTTGAAGATGTGTCGACGGCCTTCACCCCGGGCAAGCGCTACGGCCTTACCGGGCCGAACGGCGCCGGCAAGACGACTTTCATGCGGCTTCTGACTGGCGAACTCGACCCGCAGAAGGGAACCGTAGTCCGCCCCAAGAAGTTCGGTGTGCTCAGCCAGGACCAGTTTGCCTTCGATGCTTATCGCGTGATCGACACCGTGATGATGGGCAACAAACGTCTGTGGGCGGCAATGGAGGAGCGCGACCGCATCCATTCCAAGCCGGAACTCACGGATGAAGACGGAATGAAGCTCGGCGAACTGGAAGGCATCGTCGGCGAAGAAGACGGGTACACTGCCGAAACCGACGCTGCGATCCTGCTGCAAGGGCTCGATATTCCCGACGAACTCCATGAGCGAAAAATGGGCGAACTGCAAGGTGGACAAAAAGTTCGCGTGCTGCTGGCGCAAGCCTTGTTCGGACATCCACTCGCGTTGTTGCTCGACGAGCCTACCAACAACCTCGACCTCGACTCGATTCACTGGCTGCAAGGGTTCCTGAATAACTATGACGGCGTACTGATTGTGATCTCGCACGACCGCCATTTTCTCAACAGTATTTGTACCCACATCGCCGACATCGACTACCAAACCATCATTACTTATACCGGCACTTATGACGACATGGTGGTGGCGAAGACGCAGATCCGTTCGCAGATCGAGGGGCAAAATGCCCAACGGGAAAAGAAGATCGCGCAACTCAACGAATTCATCGCGCGTT
>Ga0116215_1001663_pt1 | contig 14480 bp, 11 predicted proteins | sample Sb_taG_7_FD_89698 | JGI IMG/M metagenome (GOLD analysis project Ga0116215, IMG submission 89698) | Peat soil microbial communities from Weissenstadt, Germany - Sb_50d_2_FS metaG | ecosystem: Environmental > Terrestrial > Soil > Wetlands > Peat | place: Germany: Weissenstadt | collected 2010-09-21 | reverse complement strand
ATCTGGTACAGCCCCGACGTCCCCTTCGGTGGCTACAAGCAGTCCGGGATCGGGCGCGAGATGGGCGTGGCCGGTTTCGAGGAGTACCTCGAGACCAAGGTCGTGGCGGAGCCGGCATGAGCACCGAGAGGCGGCCGCCGCACCCGGACCGGGCCAAGGGCATGGCCAAGATGCAGGAGGTCTACAACTTCTCGGTCGACCCCGATGCCGTGCCCGGCGACTTCGTGGCCTACACCGTGGACCACCTCTTCGGCGACGTGTGGTGCCGCCCCGGCCTGTCGGTGTTCGAGCGGCGACTGGTCACCATCGGCGTGCTCGCCGCGCTGGGGAAGACGGACCTTCTCGACGTCCAGTTCCAGAGCGCCCTCGACAATGCCGAGCTCGACGAGGACCAGGTGCGCGAGTTGGTCGTCCACCTCACCCACTACGTGGGCTGGCCCCTGGCGACGGGTGTGAGCGAGGCCGCCGAGCGCGTCATCGCCCGTCGCCGCGCCAAGCCTGCCGGTGACGGCGCGTGAGCGCAGACGAGTTCGTCGGCAAGGTTGCCGTCGTGACCGGCGCGGGCCGCGGCATCGGCCGGGCCTACGCCGAGGGTCTGGCGCGGCGCGGCGCGGCCGTGCTCGCCGCCGACATCGACGAGGCGGGCGCCACGGAGACCGCGCGCGCTGTCATGGCGGCAGGCGGAACGGCTGTGGCCGCCCAGGTGGACATCGCCGATCGCGGCTCGGTGGCCGCCATGGCCGACACTGCCACCGAGCACTTCGGCGGCATCGACTTCCTCGTCAACAACGCGGCGATCTTCGGGGGCATGAAGCTCGACTTCCTCCTCACCGTGGAGTGGGAGTACCTCGAGCGCTTCCTCGACGTGAACCTGCTCGGGGCGCTGGTGTGCACCCGGGCCTGCTACCAGTCGATGGCGGCGCGGGGAGGGGGCGCCATCGTGAACCAGTCCTCCACCGCCGCCTACCTGTACGCGGGGTACTACGGCTGGGCCAAGGCGGGCGTCAACTCCCTCACCCAGCAGCTCGCCCACGAGCTCGGCGGGATGAACATCCGGGTGAACGCCATCGCGCCCGGGCCCACCGACACCGAGGCGGCCCGATCGGTGGTGCCCGACCAGTACATGCGGGACCTGGTGGGCTCGCTGGCGCTCAAGCGTCAGGGGACCCCCGACGACCTGGTGGGGATGTGCATGTTCCTGCTGTCCGACGAAGCCCGGTGGGTGACGGGGCACATCTTCAACGTCGACGGTGGACAGGTCATGCGCCCGTGACCCCGGACGCGCCGAGCGGCCCGGGCCCGGTCGTCGTGGTCGAGGACGACGCCGCCGCCGCGGTGCGGATCGTCCGGTTCAACCGGCCCGAAGCCCGCAACGCCTTCGACGCCGCCCTCTACGACGCCGTGACCCAGGCGATCACGGATGCGGCGCTGTCGAGCGAGGTGCACGTGGTGGTGCTGACCGGGACCGGCTCGGCCTTCAGCGCCGGCCAGGACCTCAAGGAGATGGCCCGCATCGTCACCGGACAAGCCACCCCCGAGGCGGCCAAGGGTTTTCGCGGGTTGCTCGACGCCGTGGGATCGTTCGAGAAGCCGTTGCTGGCGGCGGTCAACGGAGTAGGGGTCGGGCTCGGGTTCACCTTGCTGGCCCATTGCGACCTCGTGCTGATGGCGGACGACGCCCGACTGCGCGTGCCCTTCGCCGAGCTCGGTGTGCCGCCCGAGGCGGCGAGCAGCTACCTCTTTCCCCGCACCATGGGGTGGCAGCGCGCCGCCCATCTCCTGTTCACCGGGACCTGGATGGGGGCCCGGGAGGCCGTGGACGCCGGCATCGCGCTGGCGCACCACCCTGCAGAGTCGTTGCTGGCCGAGACCCTGGTCATCGCCCGCGCCATCGCGGCGGCACCACTCGAGGCCGTCATGATGGCCAAGCGGCTGCTGCTGGCGACCCGGTCCGCCGAGGTGGCCGCGGCCCGCGAGCGCGAGGACGTCGCCTTCGTCGAGCTGCTGGGCTCCGCCGCCAACCTGGCGGCACTCGAGCGGTTCGGCTCCCACTCCGGGTCGTGAGGGCAGGGGCAGGGACCGGCGGGGTCGGGGTAGGATGACCGGCCGTGCCCGGAGCGGATCGCGCCGCCGTCCCGGTGTGTCACCGGCGCTTGTAGCTCAATTGGATAGAGCATCTGACTACGGATCAGAAGGTTGGGGGTTCGAGTCCCTCCAAGCGCGCTGAGTTGGTCCCGGCGCTCTACATCTACGTCGTCGCCCGCGCGCACCGCCCGTCACCGAAGCTTCGACGTCGGGGACCGCTCCGTCGGAGCGTTTTGGCAGGTTCGAGGGGTGTCCACCGTGGCGACTCCGTTCGCTCCGCTCGTGACCGCGAACCAGCCCCTGAGTGCGAGAAGCCGATAGTCGCGAGAAGCCGATAGGCACGAGAAGCCAATATCAACAGCCAGCACGGCTGCCACCATCGTCACATCCGGGGGCGAGTCGGTGCGATGCGAGCCCGTTGCACGACTCGGCGATTCTTGCCATGCTTTGGCCAACCCGGGGAGGCGGACCGCCTCGGGGATGGCGGGGTGCGGGGGACGTGAGGACGATATGACAGAGCGCCGCGTAGGGCCTCGGTGGACGCGTCTCGCCTTCGGACTCGGCGTCATACTCGTCGGATCGGCTTCGATCACCGTGGCATCTGCGGGGCCGGCATCTGCGGCGATCAACTGCCACGCTGCGCCGGCGCCAAATCTCAACCTTCGGGGGTGCTCACTCAGGGACGCCAACCTGGCCGGTGCGAACCTGACCGGCGCCAGACTGATCCACGCCGACCTGAGCGGCGCCAACCTCACCGGTGCCAACCTCAGCGGGGCGAGGTTGACCGGAGCCACCGTCGCCGGGGCCGACCTCACCAACGCCAACCTCAGCGGCGCGAGGTTGACCGCGGCCAACGTCGCCGGGGCCAACCTCACCAACGCCAATCTCACCAACGCCAATCTCACCAACGCCGGTGTCTCTGACGCCAACCTCACCGGCGCCGATCTCGTCAAGGCCCATCTCACCGGCGCCGATCTGTCGGGCGCCACGCTCAACGGGGCCAACATCTTGCGTGCCAATCTCAACGGGGCCACGCTGGCTGGGGCCAAACTCGTCTTAGCCAAACTCGTCGACGCCCGTCTCGTTGCGGCCGACCTCTCCGGCGCGGACCTCACCAACGCCCACCTCGAGGGTGCCAACCTCATCCGCGCCGACCTCTCCGACGCGGAGCTCCCCGGTGCCTCGCTCTTCAAGGCCAACCTGAGCGACGCCAACCTCAGCCACGCCAACTTCAGCGACGCCACGCTCGTCCATGCCCATCTCGGCGGCGCCACGCTCTCGGGTGCCGTGTGGACCGGTGCCGCATGCCCGAATGGTTCAGTGGCGGGCCCTTCAGGCTGCCAGTGAGCTGAGGGTCGGTGCGGAAGGTAGCGCTTGCTGTCGTCCTGGCCACCGTTGTGTCGACGTTGGTGGTGTGCGCAGTACCGTCGGTGGCCGATGCGGGGTGCATCGGATGTCGTCCGCTGATCCACTCGGTGAGCTTCTCGGGTTCTCCCGGCAACTACACCGTCATCGTGAAGGGGCACGGCTTCGGTGGATCCACCGTGGCGCTGCCGTTCTCCGGAGATGTGTCCAACTTCCGTATCGGGGACAACGCCCAGCTGGGCCGGGGAGAGTGGGGCTACACCGGGGACGGCCACGCCCTCCGCTACATGGTCTGGACCCCCTCCGAGATCGAGGTCGGCGGCCTCGGGGCAAGTGCCGGTGATGCGCTGGTCGTCGCCCTGTGGAACGCCGTGACCAGGAGAGGGGTGACCTGGGGCGGCAACATCCCGCCCGTCGCCGCCGGCACCCCCACGATCAGCTCGGTGGGATTCTCCAGTCTGGGCACCCCGGCCGACCTGCACATCGTGGTGAACGGAGACGGCTTCGGTCCTGCCCCCAGGGTGCTTCCCTATTCGGGAGATCTCAACTCGTTCTACTTCTGGGATGGCCGCGCCCGTTGCGGTTCGAGCACGGCGTTCACCGCGGGTGGGAGGTACTTCGGTGACGCCCCGGCTGATGCGGTCACCCTTCGGTACCGGTCGTGGACCAACACGAAGATCGTGATCGCCGGCTTCACGGGCGCATACGGCACCGGGTGCAGCGAGGTGCGGACCGGGGATCCCGTCGCCGTGAGCGTGTGGAACTCAGCCGACGGCTCCGACACGGGGCTGCAGACCGCCAAGCGGGGCCTGATCCTCTACGGGATACCGGGGAACTGAGGTTCAGCTAGATCGGGGTGCCGTGGTAGCACCCGACCGTGTAGGGATACTCGAGGGTGGCGTCGTAGTGGTAGATGCGGGTCTCTCGACCGTTCCACATCACCTTGCTGGTCCGGCCGTGACACTTGTCGAGATGCGCATTGGTCAGGAGCGAGCCGTTGGCGTTTCGCTCCACGTAGATGCCGTATCCGTCGACGGCGTACCCCACGAGGGTCGACCGACCGGTGGCCTGGTCGAGGATGCAGGGCGGGACGTCGTGATGGTGGTACCGATCCGCCTGATCGGGATGTCCGCCGCAACTGTCGAGGACTTCATGGGCGGCGGCGTCTCGGCCGTTGGCGTCGAGGGCGTTGTACAGGACGACCCCGTCGTTGAGCACTCCGATCGGACCGAGGCTGGTGCAGGTAGGTCGTCGTGCCGCCACCGGATCGGCCGGGAGATTCCACGTGATCAGGTCGGAGGCGATGTGGTTGGGGTTGGGGTCATAGGCGTGGGCGGGGTCCGAGCCGGCGATGGGGAAGACCCCGGTGGTGTGGTCGACGGGGAGGTCGTTGGTCCTGATCTCCCGGGTCGTGCCGGTCACCGTCACCGAGTACGAGGCAGTGGGCCAGCTGACCGACCCCTCCACGGCAACCTTGGTCTGCGAGTTCCACGTGCGGTTGCCTGTGTCGATCCACGGTGGGGTCGGGGCCGGTGGCGCCGGGGGGAACGTCGTGCTGCACGAGTCCACGTAGCCCTTCCGGGGGGAGCTCGAGACGTGACCGTCCCCGAGGGGAACGGCCGTCGGGCTCACCGTGGCATTGGTGTGGGAAGCGGCATTGGCGTGGGAGGTGGCGTAGGCGACGGTCCCGAGGCCGAGGCCTGTCGCCGCCACGAGGCCGCCGATGAAGACGAACAGGCGCATGGGCATCGTCAGCCCCCCCTCTGATTCGTGAGCTCGACCCGCTGCTCAAGATGGTGTGGTTCAGGGACGGAGTCCGGGGCCGTCTGGCCGGGGGGCGAGACGTCGACCTCCACCCCGAGTGCCGGCACGATCTTGTCGAGCCAACGTGGCATGTACCAGTTGGACCGGCCCAGCACCTCCATCACCGCCGGCACGAGGACGAGGCGCACGAGACTGGCGTCGATGAGGATGGACGCGGCCAGGCCCAACCCAAAGACCTTCAAGATCCGAAGCGGGTCGCCGATCACGAAGGAGCCGAAGACACAGATCATGATGGCGGCGGCCGAGGTGATGACCCGCGCCGTCTTGGCCAGGCCGTCGGCAACGGAGGAGGAGCTGTCTCCGGTCCGACACCACTCCTCGCGCATGCGACTGAGCAGGAAAACTTCGTAGTCCATCGACAGCCCGAAGAGAATGGTGAACATCATGAGCGGAATCCAGGGGTCGATGGGGCCGGTGTGGCCGATCCCGATGATGGACCCGCCCCAGCCCCACTGGAAGACGGCCACGATGACCCCGTAGGCGGCCCCCACCGACAGCAGGTTCATGACCGCCGCCTTGACCGGGATCACCACCGAGCGGAAGACGGCCATGAGCAACAAGAAAGCGAGCACGATCACGGCCGTGATCACCCAGGGCAGTCGGTGCGAGAGGTAGTTCGAGGCGTCCACGCTCGCCGCGGTCTCCCCTCCCACCAGCACCCTCAACCCGGTCCCGGCGGTGGCGCGGGGGATGACCGAGGATCGCAGGGTCGTGACGAGCTGGGAGGTCTGGGCGGCCTCGGGCGCTGTGGTCGGATAGGCGATGATCACCGCTGCGCGGTTGTCGGCGCTGATCTCGACCGGTGCCGCGAAGGCGATGCCGGGCGTGGCCCTCAGGGCGTCGTCCACCCTGTTCATGGTGGCGGAGTCCTGGGCCGACGACAGTGGGGCGGCCACGACGAGAGGGCCGTTGAACCCAGGACCGAATCCCTCGGCCAGGAGGTCGAAGGCCTGGCGCGTCGTTAGCGACGTCGGGTCGTTGCTGGCATCGGTGAAGGCCAGGCGCATGGAGAACAGCGGGATGGCCAGGGCCACGAGGGCCAACAGGGCGAGGATCCCCCATCTCCAGGGGCGGCGCTGGATGGCCCGGCTCCAGCGGTACCAGAAGCTGTCGGGTGCCGGAGTCGCCCCGGTTTGCAGCAACCTCGGGAGGTGCATCCGGTCGATGGCCCGTCCTGCGAAGCCCAGCATGGACGGGAGCAAGGTGAGGGCCCCCGCCATGACCAGCAGCACGGCGGCGATCGTTCCCACCGCCAGCCCTTGGAGGAACGGCAGCTGGAGGAGGAAGAGGCCCACCAGCGAGATGACGACCGTGGTCCCGGCGAAGAGGACGGCCCGGCCCGAGGTGGCAAGGGCCGTCGCCACCGCGCTGCGAGGGTCGCGGCCCTCGAACAACCCTTGTCGGTACCGGGTGACGATGAACAGCGCGTAGTCGATGCCCACCCCCAACCCGATCATGGCCAGCATCTCGGGAGCGAAGATGGGGACGTTCAACACGTGGCTGAGCAGGTCCTCGAGGGCGAAGCCGACGGCGATGCCGAACAGGGCGGTCAGGATGGGCAGGCCCATGGCCACCACCGAGCCGAAAGCGATCAGCATGATCAACATGGCACCCAGGATCCCGGCGCCTTCACTCGGTCCGGGGGCGGCGGTGATCACGTTGCCGATCGGGCCCCCGCCCAGCGCGATCTTGTAGCCCGGGCGGTCGAAGGACTCGGCGACGTCGATCACCCGTCGGACCGCGGCGTTCGGGATGGTGGACGCTTGCTGGTCGAACTGCACCACCGCGAAGGCGATGTGCCGGTTGGAGGAGATCTGATGGTCGGCGGGGTTGAAGGGGCTCCGCACCTCCGACACGTGAGGAAGGGCCGACAGCTTCGCCACCAACGCGTCGGTGGTCGACCTGTTGGAGGGCGAATCGACGAGTCCGGTCGTGGCGATGACCACGTCCGCGCTCGTCCCGGCGGTCTGGGGGAAGCGGGCGGCCAGGAGGTTCTGTACCTGCTGGGAGGCGGAGTTGCCCGAGCCGAACGAGTCCTGGAACCGACTGCCCATGGACTGGGCCACCACGGTGATGACGATGATGATGGCGATCCAGACGAGCAGGACCCGGCGTCGATGGTCGTAGCACCAGCGGGCGAGCCGGCCGAGGGGGCTGTGCTCGGCGGTCGTCGGCGCCTTGCGGGGGGAGCCGGGCGCGCTTCCGTCAGGGTCGGTATAATTCATCACTGATGATTTATAACACGGCGCGAGGTGACGGGGGAAGGCTGTTCGTGCCCGGGCCACGGCGGTGACGGTCGGGCGCGGGCGCCTGCCGGGCAACTCCGTCGGTGGCGGACACCGGCCGGACATTACGGTCGGTCGCGGGCGCCGGCCGGGCAATAGCGACACGAGAGCCGAGATCGTCGACGCGGCCCGAGGTGTCTTCTCCGAGCACGGCTACGCGGAGAGCAGCATGCGTGCCATCGCCCGACGTGCCGGGGTGGATCCTGCGCTGATCCACCATTACTTCGCCGACAAGGCGGCCCTGTTCGTCGAGACCATGGCTCTGCCCGTCGATCCGCGCGAGATCAGGGAGGAGGTCCAGGCCGAAGGGTTCAGTGGGGAGCGGCTCGTGGAGCGCTTCCTGGCCCGGTGGGAGCGCGGACGGGAATCGGGTTCACCCCTGTTCGTCAGCCTCGTCCAGGCGATGGCCGCTTCTCCGGAGGTGGTGGACAACATGCGTCAATTCGTGTCAGAGCGCATCGGACTGCACGGCCTGCCCGGTGACAGCGAAGCCACGCTGCTCCTGCGGCGATCCCTGATGTCGTCACAGCTCCTCGGGCTGGCCTGGGCTCGCTACGTCATGCGCATGGAGCCGTTGGCGTCTGCAAGCCGGGCCGAGGTGGCGCGGTGGGCAGGGCCCAACATCGACCGCTACGCAACGGGCACGCTCGCCGACTGAGGGCGATCCAGGCCAGAACCTGCTTCAGGTGGTCACCCATATGCCGGATCCGGTCAGGGCCAGGACTTCCTCGAATCCCTGGGCGAGGCAGTCCATGAACACCACGATGTCGGGCACGGCGGCGGAGTCGACGGTGACCCCGACCCCGCACGTGTGGTTGTAGGAAAGCAAGGTGATGTTGGCGGCCGACCCCAGGGTCGGGCCGAACGGCACGTATCCGGTCATGCGCGCCCCGGAGAGGTACAGGGGGAAATCGAGGCCCGGCACGTTGCTCGCCAGGAAGTCCACGTGCTTGAGCATGCTCCCCACGGCGCCCGGGGGCAGCAGGTTGAGCGCGCCGGCGATGGTGTTGGAGTGGGGGACCGATCGCTCGCTGCGTGCGGCCAGGCACCGTTCCCCGATGACCCGGATCCGAGCCGCGGGGTCGGCCAGACGCACCGGCACCGTGAAGCGCTCGAGGGTGATCCGGTTCCCGCCGGCGGGGTCCTCGGCGGTGCGGATGCTGATGGGCAGCGTGACGCGTAGCTCCTCGACGGGGTGGCCGTGATACTCGTGGTAGCGCCGGAAGCCGCCGGTCACTGCGGCCATGAACCCGTCGTTCACGGAACCTCCCGCCGTCGCCGACGCCTTCTTCAGATCGTCGAGCTTGACCTCGAGCATGCCGAGACGTCGCCCCAGGCTGCGCGCCTTCATGATCGGCGACAGGGTGTGGGACACCGGGGCGACCGTGCGTCCGACCGACCGCATCGTCTCCAGAGTGTCCCGTGAGCTGCGCACCGGGTGCCGGCCCCTTCGCCACACCGACGGGAGCGCGGCCTCCGCCTGGCTCGTGGCCACGCCCAGGATCTTGCGCGCGCCATGGAGGAGGGACGCCACGACGAGCTCGCCCGACCCGTGCGCCGCCTCGCCGGGGAGCTCGGGGACCGCGTCCGGCGACGGAGCATCGGGGTCGGTGTCGAACAGAGCGAGAATGAGCTGCATCCCCCCGATCCCGTCGGTGAGGGAATGGTGCAATTTCATCAAGAGGGCTGCGCCCCCGCCCGTCAATCCTTCGACGAGGGTGAACCCCCACAGCGGATGGGCGGTGTCGAAGCCGGTCATGGCCTCGAGCCGGGCCATCTCGAGCACCGTGTCGGAGGTGTGGGGCGGAGGGCTCGCCACCCGCCGCAAATGCCACGAGAGATCGAAGTCGGGATCGCAATCCCAGCGGGGGGTGGCCAGGCGTCCCGGTGGCTCCACGGGGTGGCGGCGGAAGATCGGAACCAGTCGGGTGGCCCGCTCGAGGCGCTCCACGAGAGCGTCCCAGTCCGGCGACTGCTCGAGCCACGCCACCGCCACGACCGTGGCACGCAACGCCGGGTCGCTCTCCATGTACCAGGAGAACGCATCGCTCTCCCGCATGAACTGATCGACTTGCCCGGACATGCTTCCTCCTCGGAGGCGGGTCCCCACCACCTTGCTTACGGCAGCCGGCCGGTGTCGACCAGAGGCCAAAGTCCCGGGCCCCTCGAAAGCGACGACTAGGGCGAGAACAGGCGAGAAACAGGCGACAGGAGGCGAATCGGTTCGCCTGGTGAAGCACCCATCGGCCGGACCCGAAGTATGGGGCATTCGGCCCTAGTAGCCCGATCCAGTGAGGACAAACATCACTACATAGTTCCGGTTTCACCGCTCGGGGCCGGGCGGATTCCCGTCGAGGATCGAGGCCCAGAGGAATGAGGGGAGGGGTCGCGATGTCCATCACCACGCTGCCGACCAGGAGTGGGAGCCACGGTCGGCTCTATGACGCCCTCTGGAAGCGCCAGCTCACCACCTACCCCAACAAGCCCGCCCGCATGGGTTACCTCGGCATCGTGGTGCTCACCACGATCGTCCTCTACTACCTGTACTACGTGGAGGGCGCCATCACGCCCTTGTTGCTGCCCTACTACCACATGTCGTTCCTGTACTTCCTCTACCTGTTGGTGGTGTCGAACGCCATCGGCGCCTTCACCGCCTTCATCGGTGGCCTCTCCGACAAGATCGGCCGGGCGAACCTGACGATCTTCGGTACGTTCACCGTCGGCCTGGTCCAGCTCGTGGCCGTGCCCCACATCCACAGCGAGTTCGGATTCGCGCTGGCCTACTGCGTGATCGGGTTCGTGGAGGGGATCATCCTCGTGTCCACTCCCGCGCTCATGCGCGACTTCTCGCCCCAGATGGGGCGGGGGGCGGCCATGGGGTTCTGGGCATTGGGCCCGACCGTGGGCAGCCTGCTGGCCAGCGTGGTCGCCACCCGCACCCTGCTGCACCTGCACCCGTGGCAGGACCAGTTCGTGATCTCCGGGCTCGTGTGCATGGTGGTGGTCGCCGTCGCCTTCGTCGGTCTGCGCGAGCTCTCGCCCCAACTCCGTGACCAGCTCATGGTGTCGGACAACGAGCGGGCCTTGATCGAAGCACGGGCAAAGGGCATCGACGTGGAGAAGGCCACCCGCCATCCGCTCCGGTCCATGATGCGCCTGGAGCTCGTCGCCTCGTCGCTCGGGATCTCGGTGTTCCTCCTCATCTACTACGCGTCGGTGAGCGTGCTCACGCTGTACTGGGTGGTGATCTTCAACCGCACCACTGCGAACGCCAACGGCATCAACACGTGGTACTGGGCGGTCATGTCGGTCATGTTGGTCGTGTTCGGCATCCTTTCCGACCGACTTCGCGTCCGTAAGCCGTTCATGCTCATCGGTGCGATCGGCACGATGGTCATGACGATGGTGCTCCTCAACCAGATCGACCACCCGACCACGGGGTATTACTCCAACGTCTTCGTGGTCGTCCTCCTCGGCCTGTTCATCGGCGCGGCGTACACGCCGTGGATGGCGGGCTACACCGAGGCCGTCGAAGCGCACAACCCGGCCCTGTCGGCCTCGGGGTTGGCCGTGTGGGGGTGGGTGCTCCGCATCGTGGTGGCCCTGTCGTTCATCGTCCTTCCCCGGGTCATCACCACCTCCACCACCCTCGTGGACAACCAGAACGCGGCGACGAACCTGCAGACGTTCCAGGCCGCCCAGCCCTATGTCCCCGCGGCCGGGAATCTCCACCCGTCAGCGGCGCCGGCGACCGTCCTCACCGCGCTCAAGGCGATGCAGCCCTACGGCCCCGGGCAGGCCTTGGCAGCACTGCTCCAGACCTACGGGAGGACCCACGACGTCATGGCGGGCATGGCGGCCGTGCCGCCTTCGCTCAAGCTCCAGGTGCAAGGCCTGCTCGCCTTCTCGCCCCTCGCCACCGACATCCAGGCCGGACGCCCCGTCTCCAACGCGCAGATCGCGGCGGTGCGTTCCAGCTCGCCTCAGCTCGCCACACTCCTGAGCGTTGAAAAGAAGGTGATCCCGGCGCAGAAGGCGTCGAGCAACGAGTGGAAGCGGTGGTGGTGGGTGTGCGTCGCCGGGCAGTTCACGTTCCTCGTGCTGGTGTTCTTCATGCGGGGCCGTTGGAGCCCGCGGGCGGCCAAGAAGGACTTCGAAGAGCGCGAGCGCTTCGTGGCGGCCGAGCTCGAGAAGCTGCGTGGCCAAAAGCCTGTCGAGCCGGTGCCGGTGCCCGTGCCCATGCAGGTCCCGGTCCCGGTGTCGGTGTCGGTCCCCGTCCCGGGCCCGGTGTTGGCGCCCACGGGTACCGAGGACGGTGCGTTGTGGGTGCGCTAGGCCGGCGCGCCCCGACGCCAGGTCCGGACCGCTCACGTCGGTCAGCACCGTAGGGGGGTCGTCATGGACGACATACCACCCGTCGTGATCGAAGGTGCCACCGTCATCGACGCCTTCCGTGCCAACGTGCGGAAGATCCCGGAGCACCCCGCCATGCGCCGCCGCACGCGCATGGGGTGGGAGACCCTCACCTGGGCCGACTACGGTCTCGCCGTCAACGAGGTCACCGCCGGGCTGGCAGAGCTCGGCATCGGACCCGGCGAGCGGGTCGCCATCTTGTCGGGCAACCGGGTCGAATGGCATCTGGCCGACCTCGGAGCACTTGCCAACGGTTGCGTGACCGTGCCGGTCTACCCCACCAGCTCCGCCCAGCAGGTGGGCTATGTCCTCGCCCACTGCGGGGCCCGGCTGTGCTTCGTGGAGAACAGCGAGCTGCTGGCGAAGGTGCTCGAGGTGCGAGACAGCCTGCCCAAGCTGGACCGGGTGGTGATCTTCGACGACGGCGAACGGCTGGACGATCCGTTCCAGGTCGGGTTCGCCGAGCTGCGTGCCATCGGGGCCGCCCGCCTGCAACGGGAGCCGGGGCTGGCCGAGGAGCGGGCGTCGGGTGTCGTCCCCGAGCAGCCCGCCACCTTCGTCTACACGAGCGGCACCACTGGCCCCCCCAAGGGGGCGATCCTGACGCACGGCAACATCATGTGGACGATCCGCAGCGCCGCCTCCATGGTCCACCTGGGGGCGGGCGAGCGGTTCCTGTCGTTCCTGCCCCTCAGCCATGTGGCCGAGCGCGGCATGAGCGAATTCGCCCCCATCACCATCGGCGGCGAGACCTGGTTCGCCCGCAGCCTGGCCACCGTCGCCGAGGACCTGCTCGACTGCCGGCCCACCGTCTTCTTCGCGGTGCCGCGGGTGTGGGAGAAGCTCCAGACGGCGGTGCTGGCCAAGATGGAGGACTCGCCGTGGCTCACGCGCCACGTCGTCGACCGTTACGTCGAGTTGGGCCGTCACCTCGAGGTCGAACGCGAGACGGGCAAGCGCGTGGCCCCTTGGGAGGCGTTGCCCCACACATTGCTCGACGTCGCCATCGGGGCGAGGATCCGTCAGGAGATCGGCCTCGACCGGGCCCACATCCTCATCACCGCGGCCGCCCCCATCCACCCCGACCTCGTCCGCTGGCTGCACGCCATCGGGCTCCCGGTCATCGAGCTCTACGGCCAGACGGAGGTGTGCGGGCCGACAACTTGCAACCCGCCTGAGGACAACCGCGTGGGCACGGTGGGACGCGCCCTGCCGGGGGTGCGGGTGCGCATCGCCGACGACGGGGAGATCCTGGTGCAGGGTGGAAACGTGTGCTCCGGGTACTTCAACGACCCGAAGGGCACCGCCGCGTTGATCGACAAAGAGGGGTGGATGCACTCGGGGGACCTGGGCACCCTCGACGACGACGGCTACCTCCGACTGACGGGCCGCAAGAAGGACCTCATCATCACCGCCGCCGGCCAGAACATCGCTCCGCAGGACATCGAGATGGAGCTCAAGAGCCATCCCCTCGTCGCCGAGGCCGTCGTCATCGGCGAGGGCCGGCGATACCTGACGGCGCTGCTGGCGCTCGACGCCGAAGCGCTCGCGGCGTGGGCGCACGAGCGGGGCAAGGTGGCGGGTTTCGAGAACCTCGCGGGTGACCCTGACCTCCGCGAGGAGATCGACACTCTCGTCGCCGAGGTCAATTCCGCCCGCTCCCGTGTGGAAGGGATCAGGCGGCACCGGATCCTGGCGCATGAGTTGACGGTGGCGGCAGGTGAGCTGACGCCGACGCTCAAGGTCAGGCGAGCGGTGGTGTGCGAAGCGAACCAGGGGCTCATCGAAGACATGTACGCCGAGGACGCCTGAGCGAAGCCCTCTGAAACGTCAACGGCGACCTGCCCGTCGAACCGCCAGTTGCCCTCAGGGGCGGGAGGAGGCGAGGATCGTCGTGGTGCCATCCACGCCCCCGCTCCGAGAAGTCGACGTCCCCGTCGTGGGGCTGGCCCGCCTGCGGCCGCTCATCGGGGAAGGACGCTACGCCGACCTGATGGCCGAAGCGGCCCGCACCCGGGCCGCGCTGCGGGGATGCACCGTGTGGACTGTCAACTCGACGGCCACGGGCGGGGGGGTGGCCGAGATGCTGGAGGCGCTCGTCGGCTACATCCTCGGGGTCGGGGTGGCCGTGCGCTGGCTCGTCATCACGGGGGACTCGGAGTTCTTCTCGGTCACCAAGCGCCTCCACAACCGGCTCCACGGTGTTCCCGGTGACGGCGGACCCCTCGGCCGGGTCGAAGCCGCTGCCTACGAAGCCGTGGAGGCGGTCAACGCCGAGGCGATCGCCGCGCTGGTCCGGCCCGGTGACGTGGTCCTCCTCCACGATCCTCAGACCGCCGGGCTGGCTGCCCCGTTGAAGGCCACCGGCGCAGCCGTGCTGTGGCGGTGTCACGTCGGGACCGACGCCACCAACCCGTGGACCGAGGAGGCGTGGTCCTTCCTGCGCCCGTACCTGGCGGCCTGCGACGGGTTCGTCTTCTCGCGCCGCGAGTACGTGCCGGCCTGGGT
>Ga0116215_1001662_pt1 | contig 14486 bp, 7 predicted proteins | sample Sb_taG_7_FD_89698 | JGI IMG/M metagenome (GOLD analysis project Ga0116215, IMG submission 89698) | Peat soil microbial communities from Weissenstadt, Germany - Sb_50d_2_FS metaG | ecosystem: Environmental > Terrestrial > Soil > Wetlands > Peat | place: Germany: Weissenstadt | collected 2010-09-21 | reverse complement strand
TCGCGACAGCCGACCAGCCCCAACGCCGGGCTTGCGCTTCGGACGAACAAGAGCACTGACGCGCATCGACGCCAACACTTCCGCATCGCGTCGCGAAAGCAAGCGTCTGGCTGCCGTCGCACGACGCGCTCCAGATTCCGTTCGGACTGGCGCAGCGCGGAGCGTAGCCGGCGGTTGAGATCCCGTGCTCCAGCGTGACGACGCCATCAGTCGGCTTGCCCGGCCGGCGGGACTGCGGAGACCGCCCGTCCAGGGTCGCCCAGATGCCCGAGCGGCAGCTGTTCGCTGTCCCCCTCCCCCGCGTGGTTGCGATGATGGGGCGCATGATGTTGGATGAGCGCTCCTGCGGCGAACCCGGACCGGACCTGTCGTGAGCGAGGTTCCCGAGCCGCTGCGACGACTGAACGTCCTGCTCGAAGCGCTGGCCTTCGCTCACGAGACGATCTATGACCTCCACTCCGAGCTCGTACGCGCCGATCGTGCGACGCCGATATCCCGGGGTCTGCTCGCCGAGTCGGCTCAGATCGTTCTGCAGAACACGGGCGAGGCAAGTGCGTCCGCCCGAGCGCTCGCCAGGCAGTGGCACGAGCAATCGGTGCTCGATCCCGGATCGGCTGAGTACACCGCACTGAAAACTCAAGACAGAGCTAGCCCACGCGCAGTCCATTCTGCGAGAACTGCTCGCCCGCGAGAGCGCTATCGCCGCGGAGCTCAGAGCCCTCGCAGCCGAGACGCGCTGACGCTCAGGCATTCGCGAGTCGCGCGGCCGCGGCCTGCTCAAACCGGTTCGCGAGCTTAACGTACGCGCTGCGATAACCGTCTATGTCGGTCGTCGCGGCCTTCGCGCGCAGCTCGCGAGCACGATCCAGCAGCTCATCCGAAGACCGCGTCGTGCTGGCCAGCAACTCGTCCATCATCTCGGTCGCCCAGCGCGCCTCCGGGGCAACATCAGGCCAATGCTCGACTGAGGACATAGACGGAGTGTACCGAGGAGATGGGCAGTAATCGCGGCGAGATCAGCCGCGTCGGCGGCCGCTGATGAGCTGGCGCGGGAGTGGGATCGACGCGCGCGGGCGGAGTCCGCGAATCGGTTCACGGCGCTCGACCCGGCGCGGATCGCTTTGCTCGCCAAGCGCAACGGACTCGACGCCTCACAGGAGATAGCGCTCGGCAAGGCGACCTCATGCTGGCGGGGCCAGATTGGAAGGGTGTCTTTGATCTGGCCGACCAAGCGTCGCAGGATGCATTTGACCGGGAGTTCAGTCGATATTTCGCGTCCCACCCCTAGATGGTGGCATCTACCACCAGTGGTGGTAGGATGCACCAGGAAGGGAAGTCCCGAGGAAAGGAAGTCCCGATGAAGCGTGATCTTGATGTTGATGCATTCTACGGAGCGCTTGAGTCCAAGAAGAGCGAGCTGGGCGTCAGCTGGCGCGGCCTCGCAACGGAGCTCGAGCTACCGGACCACACGGTGTTCACCCGGATGTCCCGCGGGCAGACTCCTGATGTAGACACTCTGCTGTCGCTATCCGGTTGGCTTGGGGTGCCGCTCGAGACCTACGCCCGTGGGGAGGTCGCTGCGCCCGATAGTCGCTCGCAGACGCTCGAGTCGATCCGAGGCTTCCTGCGCGCGGATGAGGCATTGAGCGAGGAGAGCGCCGAGGCGATCACGTCGGTACTGAGGGCGGCCTACGACCAGCTCGCACAGCGCCAAGAGGTCGCGGCCGCCGAGCCACAGCTGGCCGCGACAACGTAGGACGCGTGCAGAAGATGGTGCATGTCCGAGGCGTCCGGCCAGCGAGATCGGCCAATCCGAGTGCGTCGCCGGCGCGGCGGCCGGAGGCCTTCGCGGGCATCCGGATCAGTGAGTGCCGGGAAGCAGCGCCGAGAGCGACTCCTCCCCTGCGAGCAACGCCTCCCGGCACCCGATCAGGCTCCACATACGCCGCTCAGCCTTTAGCCCACCGCAGCCGTTTGGTGGGCCAAATCCAACCGGTAACCCCCGGTATCTACGGGTATCGCGAGGGGGCCAGCGCGTCAGGGCGTGTCCTGCGCGTGGCTTGCTAGAGCCGTTTCTTGCGCTTCCTCGGCTTCTTTCGGCAACCGTCTCCGGAGCGAGAGGTCGGCCGTTCGAATCGGCCCGGGCGCGCTGGAGAATCGCCCAACCGAAAGTGCCTGAATGGCTAAACAGCAGCGAGCGCGGGAGCTAGTTGCTCCGCGGTTGTCTCCACGGTCTCGGGGACCGTGACCGCAAGGTGCCCGTCGCGCTCCAAGACATGGCGCGCGCCGAGCACCGTCAACCCGACGATGCGGCTGGTGCCGGGCGCATAGCGGACGACGTGGCCCTCTGGCGTTTCCTCCCCCTCGGCTTCCTGGGGCGCGCCTACGTGCAGGTAGAGCACGTCGTTCTCGGCGTCGTAGTCGGCGTGATCGAAGCTCAACGGTCCGATCGTGATGTTTACGCGCTCCATGACTTGGGGTCCTTCCGGTTGGCAAACGCGGACACGATCCGCGCTGGCGTCTGCTCATAGCTTACGACGACCAGCAGCCACTGACTCGGGCCGGCACCGCGCGCGTAGTAGCGGGTGCGCTCCGCGAAGATGGGGTCGGGAGCAGCGTGATCAGGCGTGGACACGGCTCGCAGAACTGCGGACATGTGCGGGCCGATCTCCGGATGGTCGCGGGCGATCTTCTCGCGCCAGACCGCATCGAGCAGGACAACCTGCTCGCCGTCGGGGTCCGTCGTCTCACCTGCGAGGGCTTCGTCCTCCACGGCCGCTCAGCATGGCCACTCGTCCGGATGCGATGCCAGCTCGTTGGCGATTCTGGTCCTCCCGGTGCCCATGCTACGCCGCAGCCCGACATAGCCTTGTAGTTGCGGACCTAGCCCTTCCGTCTACTGCCGCCGATCAGCCCGAGCTTCACGCCGTCGGACCCTCGCTCTGAGGAAGGGCGAGATCGGCACCGCCATCGCGAGCAGGGCGAAGATCAGCAATGCGATCCCGACGTCGTGCGCGGCGCCGCTGCCCATGATGAGCAGCACGACCCCGACGGGCGCAAGCAAGCTGGCCAAAAGCGTATAGCTCCAAGCGAAGACACGCTCCCCCCTGGTCAGCAGCCTCCGCCGTTCCTCTCGACCGCGTCCTTCACTATGCGGCAGCGCTATGCGGAGCAGTCGGTTGGGGTAGCGCTTCGAGCAGCGTCCGCGGTAGGCGCGTGCTGGCGTCCCAGACCTCGATCGCGACGAGAGCGTGGGTTGCCCGGTCGTAGTCGCGCAAGCCGCCAGCCACACGCTCGCTGACTACGTCATCCGACTCGCCGGTCGGGAACCACGCGATGTCAGCCTCCGAGTCGTAGTACGCAAACATTGCTCATCCGAGGTTACCGCGCCGGCCTACCGGAACTCGCTCGCCCGCCACGCCGAGATGATGAGGACGGTCGTCTCATCGTCGCCGACCGGATGGTCGTAGATGGCTTCGAATGGCACGCCCAGCGACGTGATGCCCGCGATCAGCCAATCGGCCTCCCCCTCGTTGACCTGTCGACCGCCGTGGCCACCGCGTATCGCCTGCTCGACATCCGATCGCGTGAGCTGCCGCTGGTCTAGACGCAGCAGCGCGTGCGATGTCCATACGAAGTGCTCCACAGACACGACGCGCGATTCTAGTTATGGCTCAAGATATGACGTCGACCCCGACCGCGCCGGCATCTATCGTTGGTTCTCATGGTCGTCAGCAGCATTACGTCCGAGGTGGCTGCACTCGCAGCCACCTCGGACCTGGGGGCAAGTTGCGCCCGCGGTTGTCTCTACGGCATTCCACGCCGCTATCGCCACACCACCTCCACGACGAACGGCAGCAGCAGTGCAAGCACGAGCAGCGGGACGCCAGCCGTGAGTAGTGGCCGGGCGCTGCGGCGTCGCACGCTCACAGCCCCTGGCCTCGCGGCGGCGATCGCGGGCGCGAGGATCAGCAACAGCTCCGCGACGGGGAACCTCCCTTGGGAGATTCGAGCGCAGTAGGTGCCCGCGGTTGGTTCCGCGCCGCATATGGCGCTCAGGAATCCCGTGCTCAAGATGCCGACGACGAAGATCGACACCATCAGGATCGCCGTCGCGGCGACCAGCGCCCGCTTCTTTAGCTCGCTATCTCCAAACATACAGTAGCTCGGCCTCCCGCTTGGCGGGTCACTCGAGCGCAGGACAGATGACCGCGGGAGCCGGCAAGCGGCCCGACGACAGTACTGTATGCACAACGCCGCCGCTAGTCAGCGAAGGACTGGAATTCGAAGCACAGCTTGTGCTTCTCTTCTGGGAATTTGCTTTCGACCTGACGCAGCGGCGCTTCCGGCGACGTACCTTCGGTGAAGAAGACCTTGTTGAATATCTTCGCCACTTTGCCTTGCTGATTTCCAAACCGGCCTTTCCAGCAGGAGAATTTTTCGGTGTCCCTGCGGCCTGCGAGGTCCTCTGCCGCTCCTTCGCCGCCTCCGACGGCGAACCGGCCGATTTCAGGCGGCCCGACCAGCGCCCTGTGGTTGGTTTCGCTGCATATGTGATCGAATCCCGAGAAGCGCGAGCCAACCAGATCTTCGACGACTCCGGGAGGCCCGAAGAGCTTGTGTGTGTATTCGAACTTGCCTTCGCCGTTCTTCGTGCACATGCGGTAGTCGGCGTGATCGCCGTGTGCCGCGGCCACCTCGACGTGATGATGCTGAGGATCCGCGTAAATTGCTTCTTTGAGTGACATTTTCGCCATGCCGGAGTGCTCGGAGAGCAGGTATTCCCTCGGTTCGTAGGAGTAATTGCCTACCCGCGTGCGGTTGAGCACCACAATCACGTTCTCCCAATCGCCCTGGTGAATGTCGTGGAACGTCGCCTGGCACGGGAACCCTTCGCCGATATGCACTGACTGGCAGTTTTCCTCTTCCCCGGTGATGTAGTTGCGGCCGTTGAAGTAGTTGAAGGTGTAGTAGTACCAGTAGTCGATCGCGAGTTTGCCGTTCACGTGGATCAGCACGTAGTAGTCGTGGCGCTGTTCGAGCTGCGCGGTGTTCGGATACCTGGCGTCGAATTCCTTCTGTTCGCTGGTCTTTTTGTGCTGAAAGCCTTTCCGTTCCCATTCGTAGATCGTGTTGATCGTCTGCTGTTCCTGTGGGTCGGGAAGGTTGGTGCCCGGGTACCTGGCCATCGTGCCGGGCGTGAACCACTGGAGGAACATTTCTGGGTTTTTCTTGTTTACGCACGTGGGTGCGCAGATTTCGGTGCGGTGCTTGGCTTCGCTGCCGATCGCGGCGAGCTTGAGCATCCAATCCTCTGAGATCGGCAGGAAACCGTCGGACTTGTCGACGAACAACAGCGGTTCGAATTCGCGCGCGAGCTGGCTGTAGGTGGCGCCCGCCGTGTGGGCGACCGGTTCTTCGCTGTTCCCACGGCGTTCTTCGGGACCGTAGGTGTTGGACGGGCCCGGCGGGCTCGCTTCCGATCCGCCGTGCCCGGTGGATGGTACGGGGCGTGGTTCGTGCCCGTTCCTGGTGGTGGTGATCATCGTCGTCACGAGCCCGCCGCCTTCAGCGGGAGTGCGCTCGGTCGCGAAGATCGTGCCCGCATCGGTGGCCACGCGCGGCGAGCTGAAGTCGGTGCCGGCCGGTGTCAGCCGGCGCACTTCGCTGCCGTTGGTGGTGCCGATGTACAGCGACCTCGGCTGGGTGCCCCCGTATTCGCTGCTGGCGGGCACTTCGTCGCTGGTGGCGGAGAACACCACGTCCTCTTCCCCTTCGCGTGTTGGAACGAGTAGCTGCGGATCGTCGGTGTTGGTGATCCCCGGGAACGCGATCTCCGTCGCTTCGCCGCCGCCGACCGTGCCCACGTAGATGCTCCATTTCCCGCTGAGCGCGCTCTTGCCGACGAACGCGAGCTGACTGCCACCTTCGGAGAAGCTTCCAGATTGGGTGCTTTCGACACCTTCGGGCATCGCGATCGGCGTGGGGCTGTCGGGCCTTGTGAAGTTGACCGTCTCGAGCTGGCTGGTGGTGCTCCCCAGGGCTTCGCTCGTGTGCGTGACGATCAGGCTGGTGCCTTCCGGTGACCAAACCGGCTGGCCGGCCTCAGTCGGCAGGGTGTGGACTTCGCTGCCGTCGTAGTTGAGCAGGACGACGTGCGCGTCGGGGGAATTGTCCTCGTCGGGGCAGATCGCTCCGTTCGGACAGGACGGCGCGTCTGCCTTCGGCCTGACCTCGACCGCGATCATCTGACCGTTGGGCGAGATCGTCGGGTGCAGAAACGCGCACCCTTCGGTGAACGTGCCCGCCTGCGCGCAGCTCAGCACGGTGTGCACGGCCGCGCCGGAGGCTTCGGCGAGCTCGACGTTTTCCCCGTCGACATACACGATGGCGTTGCGCGCGCTCCCGCGCGAGCCGAGGATCTCGGGGCTCGGCTGTGTGTACGCGCTGGTGGCGCCGGAGCCGTTGGTGGCCGTCACCTGCAGCCGTATGCGCGAGCCGACATCGGCGACGGCGGCGTCGTAGACCTGACCGTTCGCGCCGGGGATTTCGTGGCATCCGCTGCCGTCTGGCGCGCAGCGTTCCCATTGATAGCCGAGTTCGCCGGTCGCCGTTTCAGGGTCGAGGTTCGTCCATTCGCCGCCGTTCGCGGCGATGATCGCTTCCGAGGTCGCCGGGCCGAGGAGCGTGAGCTGGGGCGCGACGAGGTTCACGGGAGCGGGCCCGACGGCGATCGGCTGCGTGGCCGCGGAGGCGGCGCTCGTGCGCCCGGTGCCGGCGACGGCCGTGACTTCGACCTGCAGCATCGCGCCGACGTCGACGGCGCTCGGCGTGTATTCCGCGCCGACGGCGCCGGCGATCGTGCTGCATGGCGTGTCAGGTTCGCGGCAGATGTTCCACTGGTAGATGTAGGTGATCGGTTCTTCGGCCGACCATTCGCCCGGGCTCGCCACGAGCGGGGCGCCCTCCGTGTCGCTGCCGGAGATCGTCGGCGGCGTCTCGTTGATCGGCGCGGCTGCGGTCTCGATCACGGGCGTCGCTTCCGAACTTTCGGTGCCGGCCGCACGTCCATCGTCGGCGGTCACGATGACGCGCATCCGCACGCCCGCGTCACCAGGTGCGAGCGTGTGACTTTCTTCGTCGGCCGTGGGGATCGGCACGCAGTTGGCGCCGGTGTCCTCGCACCGCTCCCACTGATAGCTGTAGCTCACCGGCTGGCGCCCGGCGGCCCAGCGCCCGGGGGCGGCGGTGAGCAGCGCTCCTGTCGCGAACGCGCCGCTGATCGTGGGGATCGCGCGGTCGGTGAGGATGCCCTCGACGCGCGGCGTCGTGATCGTGTGGGTCGCCGCATACACGCGCGCGCCGTTCCCGGGCGCCGTCACTTCGGTTTCGATCCTGATCGCGATTTCCGAGCCGACGTCGGCGCCCGTGAGCGTGTAGCGCGGGCTGCTGCCGCTCTGCAGTTCGTGTGATCGCCCGGCTGCTTCCTTGCGCGTGAAGGTGTATTTGACGACGCTCGGAAGCGTGGGGGTCGTAGTCACGGTGCTTTCGGCGGCGATCGTCTGGCCGTCGACGAGCGCGCCGGAGTAGCGGCCGCCTTCGTCGGACACTTCACCGGCGGCGACGGTGCTCGTCATCGCGGTGGTCGTGCTGGCCGTGCCCGCCGGGTTGGTCGCGATCTCTTCGACGCGCAGCCGGAACGCAATGTCCGCCGACGTCGGCGTGTACAGCGGACCGGTCGCGTGTTCGATGTCGGCGCAGCGCGGCTGTTTGGTTTCGGGGTCGATGTTCGTCGGGTCACAGCGCTGCCACTGGTCAACCACTTCGGGGCCACCGGACCACGAGCCGCTCTGCGCCAGCAGCGCTTCGCCGTAGCGCGGCGTGCTCAGCATCGGCAACGTCGGCGCGGTCTGCAGCATGGGCGCGCCGGCCGCGACCACGGTGTTCGTCGGCGCGGCCGTGCTCGTCGCAGACCCCGCTCCGTTGGTCGCGGTGACGGTGGCGTCGAGTGTGGAGCCGGTGTCCGCCGAGATCGGCACGTACCGCACGTGAGTGGCGCCCGCGATCGGCGCGCAGTGTGCGCCTTCGCTGTCGCAGCGCTGCCACTGGTAGGTGTACCCGATCGGTCCAGTGCCTGTCCATTCGCCGTTGCTCACGGTCAGGGCCGCGCCAACCATCGCCGTCCCTGAGATGACCGGCGGCGCTTCGTTGCGGACTTCGGAGGCGGAGGCGACCGGTTCGCTTGCGCTCGACACTTCGGTGCGCTGGCCTCCGGGTCCGGTGACGGTGACCGCGACACGCAGCGTCGAGCCGGCCATCGCCTCGGTGACCGCCAGACCGGTGCCGGTTGCGCCGGGCAGGTCAACGCACGATTGGCCACTTTCGTCGCACTGCTGCCACTGGTAGGCGGTCGAGCTCTGCGCGCCGCGCCAGACGCCTTCGCTCGCACTGAGGCTGTGGCCCGCTACCGCTTCCCCCGTGACGCGCGGCGCTTTCAGATTCACGGGTGGGCCGGTTTGGACTTCGCTCGTCTGTGCGCTGACGGCGGTGCCGGTCAGCGCGAGCGAGTTCTTCACCGTGACTTCGACCGCGAGCGTCCTGCCAGTATCGGCGCCGGCCGCCGTGTAGGTCTGTTGCGTCGCGCCGGAGATAGGTTCGCACAGCCGCCCTTCGTCGAACGACCCGGATGAGGTTTCGAGCGTGGGGCGCAGGTCGAAGCATCGCAGCCACTGGTAGCTGAATTCGCTGCCACTGGGAGCGTTCGTCCAGATGCCGCGGTTCGCGCTCAGCGCGTCGCCTTCCTTGGCGGTGCCGCCGACGCTCGGGGCAAGCACCGGCGCGGGCGCCCCGCTCGGGGACGCGACCTCGAAGCCCGCGCCGCCTCCGAGGACCCGACTGCTCGAGCCATGGCCGTTGCTCGCGGTCACGGTCACTCTGAGCGAGTGCCCCAGCGCTTCCGGTTCGACCGTGAGGTTCTGTCCGGTGGCACCGGAGAGGGCTTCGCAGCCGCTGCCGTCTGCTGCGCACAGTTCCCACTGGTAGGCGAAGGAGATCGGGGTGTCTCCGGCCCAGGCGCCGTTGCTCACCGACACGTGGGTCCCGGGTTCGAGGCTGCCCTGCCAGGCGATCGTCGGTGCGACCGTGAGAACGGGCGCCGAGTCGGCGACGGCGCCGGTGGGCCTGGCGACAGCCGTTGCTTCACCGAAGCTGTTGCTGTAGGTGAGCGCGACGCGCAACGTCGAACCAACGTCGCCGTCTTCGAGCACGTACGAGCTCGCTGTCGCGCCCGCGATGTTCGCGCATCCAGCTCCTTCGGCGTTGCAGCGCCGCCACTGGTAGGCGATCGCGGTCGGTTCGCTGCCGTGGGTGTCGATGCTCGGAGCGCGCAGCGTTACGCCGGGGATCGCGTTGGCTCCCACAACTTCGATCGTGGGCGGCGATTCGGGGAGCTGGGGCGCCCCGATCGACACGGGCGCGGAGGACACGGGAGCGCCTTCGGCCGGGCTCAGGACGACGATCAGCGACGAGCCGACGTCGGCGGCCTGCACCGTGTAGCTGCTGCTGCTCGCGCCGGTGATGTCGGCGCAGCCGCTTCCTTCGGCGTCGCAGCGGCGCCATTGGAAATGATCTCCCGCGCTCCCGCCGACGAGCGCCGGGTCCTGCGCCGAGAGGACGCCGCCGACTGTCGCGACGCCTGCGATCCACAGGTTCCCTGCGGGAATGCTGGGCGTCACCGGCGTCGAGGTGACCTCCAGCGCCCGCAACGGGTTGCTCGCGGTCACCGCGACCTCGAGAGTCACCCCGGTCGCGTCGACGGAGGTGAGCGTGTAGGTGGAGGCGCTTGCGCCGGGGATGTCCTGACAGGCGGCGCCGGCGCTGTCACAGCGGCGCCACTGATAGCTGTAGGTGATCGGCCCGCCGCTGCTCCAGAGCCCGGGCGAGGCGGTATAGGTCGGCTCCTGCGTGCCGGTCTCGGTGATCGTGGGCGACGAGACGTTGGCGAGCGTCGAGGTGATGACGGCGCTCGGCGCGGACGTGGCGCTCGATGCTCCGCTCGTGTTCGTCGCCGATACCACCACCTTCACCGTCCCGCCGACGCGAGCGCTGTCGGGGGTGTAGCTGCTGGCCGTCGCACCCGCGATCGGCGAGCAGCTGGCGCCGCTTTCGTCGCATGCGAGCCACTGGTAGCTGTAGCTGACAGGTGAGCCCGAGAGCCATGTGCCGGCGCTTGCGGTGAGCGTGCCCCCTTCTTCGGCGGCGCCCGAGATCGTCGGCGCAGCTACGGGCGCGGGGTCTTCGACGCCCGCGACCGGCTCGCTTTCAGGTGAGACCGCGCTTGCCGACCCGTTGCTGTCGGTCGCGGTCACGCTCACCGCGAGCGTCTTGCCCTGGTCGGCCGCGACGGGTGTGAAGGTCGCCGCGGTCGCACCGGCGATCGCGGTGCACGCCGTGCTCGACGCTTCGCACAGCTGCCATTGGTAGGCGTAGCTGATCGCGCCGCTGCCCGACCACGCACCCTGGTCGGCCTGCAGTGGGACTCCGACCTGCGGGGCGCCGGAGATGCTTGGCGCGACCGAGTCGGTGAGCGTCCGCGGTGGCCTGATCGGCGCGCTGACGAGGGACGCGACGGCGCTCGAGCCGACGCTGTTGCTCGCTGCGACCACGACTCGGATCGTCTGTTCTCGATGCCGCGAGGGAACTTCGTATTCTTCACCGGTTGCACCGGCAACGGGGGTGCATTTTTCGCCCTGCGCGTTGCATTGCTCCCACTGGTAGGCGAAGGTCAGGTTCATGCCGGTCCACGAGCCGGGGTCAACCGCGAGCGTTCCACCTTCGTTTGGTGCCCCGATGACGCTCGGCAAGATGTCGTTCACCGGCGTCGCCTGACCGACGACTTCGGTCTGCGCGCTGGTCACCGAGAGCGAGCTCGCGCCACTGCTGGCGGTGACGATCACCTGCAGCTCGTGACCGACGTCGCCGGCACCGACGGTATAGGTGCTGGCGGTCGCTCCGGGGATCGCGGTGCACTCCAGTTCGACTTCCGCTTCTGCCTGCGGAGGTTCGCCGGCCTGGCAGCGCTGCCATTCGTAGCTGAGCGCGATCGGGGGCGGCCCGCCCCACGTGTCGCCTTCGATCGTCAGCTGCCGCCCGGCCTCGAGCGTGCCGGCGATCGTCGGTGCAGTCAGGTTTTCGAGCGGTTCGGTGACCACCGGTGTGACCGCGGAGATCGACGTCGAGGTGCCTTCGAGGCTGCTGGCACTGACGAGCACGCGCAGCGTCGTGCCGGCGTCGGCTTCGACGGGCGTGTAGGTCACCCCGGTCGCTCCGGCGATGTTCGTGCATTCCCCGCCCGCGGCGTCGCAGCGCTGCCACTGGTAGGTGTATTCGATGTCGAGCGTTCCGCCCCAGGAGCCATTGAGCGCGGTCAGAGGGTGGCGCACCTCGGCGACGCCGAGGATCACCGGCGGGGTGCGGTCGAGCGGCGGAGTTCCGTTGAAGGACGCGAGCGCCGAGACGGCGGTGACGGTGTTTTCCGCCGTCACGGTCAGCCGGAGGACGTCACTCACCTCTTCGGCTTCGAGCTGGTGGGTCGGGCCGGTCGCCGCGGCGATCGCTTCGCATTCTTCGCCTTCGGGGCCGCAGCGTTCCCATTGGTAGGTGAAGGCGAGCGGTGGCGTCCCCTTCCATGTTCCGACGCTCGAGGTCAGCGTCTGGCCCGCCGCGTCTTTGCCGGAGATGGTCGGTCGCACGACATTCACCGGCGGGCTCGGGATGACGGTTGCGGTCACTTCCGATTCGCTCGCGGTTTCCGCGGCTGCGTTGCTCGCGGTGACGATCACGCGCAGCGTGTGTCCGACGTCGCCGTGAGCGATCGCGTACGTGGACCCGGTCGCGCCGGCGATGTTCGCGCAGCTTTCCTCTGACGGTTTGCAGCTCTGCCACTGGTAGGAGTAGGTGAGCGGCGCGGTGCCTTCCCAGATGCCGGTGGTGGCGGTGAGCGTCTGTTCGTCTTCGGCGACGCCGGAGACGGTCGGGGGTTGGACGTTGGTCGGCGGCTGTTCCACCGGCGTCGAGGCTTCCGAGGTGCTCGACTCTTCGCCGACGCGATTCCGCGCGGTGACGGTGACGCGCAGGGTCAGGCCGACTTCGGCCACCGTCGGGGTGTATGTGGCCGCTTCGGCGCCGGGTATGTCGATGCAGCTTTCACCGAGTGCGTCGCAGCTCTCCCATTGGTAGCTGAAGTCGATCGGCGCCGTCCCGGTCCAACTGCCGGTGCTCGCGCTAGACGGCCTGCCGCTCACCGGTCGCCCGCCGATCGTGGGCGGCGCCAGCAGCGACGGCGCTTCTTCGGGGCCGGCCGTCACGAGCGTGTTGGAAAGGGCCGTGGCGCTGGCTTCGCCGGCGGCGTTTTCGGCGGTGACGACGGCCTGGAGTTCGAGCCCAAGGTCGGCGTTGGTGGCGGTGTAAGTCGAGCTCGTCGCTCCTTCGATCGGTTCGCATTCGGTCGCGGGCAGTTCGTTGCCGTGGTTGAACTGCTCGATGCGGTCGTTGCCCGAATCCGCGACCCACACCTTGCCGTTGGGCGCGATCGCGAGGGCGTCTGGCCCTTTGAGCTGCCCCGGCCCGGAGCCTTCGGAGCTGAGCTGCGTCACGAACTGCCCGTGCGAGTCGAACTCCTCGATGCGGCTGGTAGCGTTGTCGAGCACCCAGACGTCGCCGTGGGAGTCGAGCGCCACGTCCGCGGGATGCTCGAACTGGCCATCGCCCGTTCCCGCGGATCCGATCGTCGTGAGGTATTCGCCGCTTTCGCTGAACTCCTCGACGCGGTTGTTGACGGTGTCCGTGACCCACACGTCGCCGGCGTCGTTTACGGCGATCCCGAACGGGAAGTGGAAGCCGAACTGCCCGGGTTCTGAGCCTTCCGTTCCGAACTGTCTGATCAGGCCTCCGCTTTCGCTGAACTCGTAGATCTTCTGGTGCACCGGCTCTCCCAGCCACACGTGCCCGTGCGCGTCGACGGCGAGTGCGTATGGCAGCGTGAATTCGCCCGTGTTGAAGCGTTTGATGAAGGCGCCTTCGTCGCTGAACTCGCTGATCTCGCTATCGCCGAAGTCGGCGACCCAGACGTTCCCGTGCGGGTCGATCGCGATCCCCTCTGGTTCCTGCAGCTCGCCCGGTTCTGTCCCTTTCGAGCCGGCCGTCCGCAGGTACTGGCCGCGGCTGTTGAGCTCGATGATCTGGCCGCTGTATGTGTTCGAGATCCACACGTTGCCGCTGGCGTCGACGGCGATGCCTTCGGGGAAAGTGAGTTCGTCCGGCCCGATGATCGGGCCGACGGCAGGAACGCTGCAGCGCTGCCACTGGTAGCGATAGGTGATCGGCTGGCTGCCGCTCCAGCTGCCGGTGCTGACGTTCAGCGTGTCGCCAACGCTCGCCGTTCCGGTGATCGTGGGCGGTTCGACGTTCACGGGCGGAGAGCCCGCTTCGATGACTTCCGTGGACCCGCTGACTTCGCTGGCCGAGCCGCCGGTGTTGGATGCGGTGACGATCACGCGCAGCGTGTCTCCGGTCTCAGCTGGACCGGGCACAAAGGTCGAGCTCGTCGCGCCTTCGACTGGCAGGCATGCTCCGCCCAGGCTGTCGCAGCTCTCCCATTGGTAGGTGTATTCGAGTGGGGGCGTGCCCGTCCAGCTGCCCGTGCTCGCGGTCAGCGTCTGCCCTTCGCGAGCGGTGCCGGAGATCGTCGGGGGTTCGACGTTGACGGGAGGCGCGGCCCTGACGGGACCGGTCGGCGCGGACGTGCTCGACGCGCTGCCCGCCGTGTTTTTCGCGGTTACGGTGACCTCCAGCGTCCCTCCGACATCTTCGGCGCTCGCCGTGTACGAAGCGTGCGTGGCACCGGGGATGGCCGTGCATTTCGCTTCTTTGCAACGCTGCCACTGGTAGGTGTATTCGATCGGCGGCGTGCCGCTCCAGCTGCCGGTGCTCGCCGTGAGGGCTTGCCCGACCTCGGCCGTGCCGGAGATCACAGGGGGTTCTATGTTCGATGGTGGTCGCGGGGCTACGATCGCGGTTTCGGGGGATGTCGCGCTGGCTTCCCCGATCGAGTTCCGCGCTTTGACGACGAACTCCAGCGTGCTGCCCACGTCGCTCGAGCTGGGTTCATAGCTCAACCCCGTCGCCACGGGCGAACAGCTCCCATGCGAGCAACGCCGCCATTCGTATTTGTATTCGATCGGTTCGGTGCCCGCCCACACACCCCTGCTCGCCGTCAGTTTCCCGCCTTCGATCGCGGGCCCCGAGATCACCGGCGCTTCGATGTTCCGCGGAGGTCCGGTGACCACGCCGGTCGTCGCGTCTGCGCTGGCTTCCCCGATCGAGTTCTTTGCATGGACGATGAAGTCCAGCGTGCTGCCCACGTCGCTCGAGCTGGGTTCATAGCTCAACCCCGTCGCCACGGGCGAACAGCTCCCATGCGAGCAACG
>Ga0116215_1001661_pt1 | contig 14498 bp, 9 predicted proteins | sample Sb_taG_7_FD_89698 | JGI IMG/M metagenome (GOLD analysis project Ga0116215, IMG submission 89698) | Peat soil microbial communities from Weissenstadt, Germany - Sb_50d_2_FS metaG | ecosystem: Environmental > Terrestrial > Soil > Wetlands > Peat | place: Germany: Weissenstadt | collected 2010-09-21 | reverse complement strand
TGCGTGCGCGGCGACTCGCTGCCGTTGTTTACCAGCATGACCTCGAAACGCCGGTAAGTGCCGAGGCGCAGGCTCGCCAGGCAGTTGCGGAGCAGCTCCGGCCGGTCCTTGAACGGGATGATGATGCTCACGCGCCCGTAAGGCCGTCCCGCTGCTTCGATCAGCGGCTGATAGGGCCAGGGCAGCACCCCGGACGTGAGGTCGCCCGAGTGCGGACGAATCCAGCGCTTGAGGCGCCGCAGCAGGTCGAAAGCCGGCCAAAGTCTCCAGCGACGGGCGCGGGCCAACTCCGCCTCGAGCCGCTCGGCCCTTTCCCATTCGAGATGGTAGCGCCGGTTGAGGAGGTGGATCAGCTCGCGGTAGTTGCCGCGGCCGCTCGGGCGGGGCCGCGGCTGGCGGCGTGAGGGCTGCCCAGGCATGACCGACGTGCTCCTCTCCTTGGCGCGCGGGGGTCGGGGCGACTCGAAGCCGGCAGATCGTAACCGCGGGGCCGGTCGGCGGTCAACGCCGAAGCGAGCGTCCGCGCCTCACTTCGCGGCCGGCCAGACGACGCGGCCCGGCGTCGTCGTGCGGAGGCTGAACAAGGTGCCGCCACCGGTGACGTACAGCGTCCTCAGGTCGTCGCCGCCGAAGGCGCAATTAGTCACCTCGTCCTTCGGCACCGGCAAGAAGGCCAGCAGCTTGCCCTCCGGGCTGAGGACGTAAATGCCCCCCTTCACGTCCTTGTCCGGCTCGGCTGGCGGGTTCGGCTTGTTCAACCCCGCGGCGACGTACAGCCGCCCTTTGCGGTCCTGCTTGACGCCATCCGGCCCACGGCCCTTGCCCCAGTCGTAGATCAGCTTCTTGCTTTCGAGATCGACGCTGCCGTCCTTCTTGAGGTCGAAGCGGAACAGCTTCCGCGCCCCGCCGACGTTGTCGTTGCTGTTGTCCGCGACGTACAGGTAACGATTGTCCGCCGACACCAGCACGCCGTTGGCCCGCTCGACCTCGCGGCCGATGACCCGCGTGACCTTGTCGTCCGGATCGATGCGGTAGACCCCCTCGATGGTGCGGCCCTTGTCGTCGCGGATTTCCATGCCGTCGCGCGGACCGTAACGCGGGTCCGAAAAGTAGATGCGGTCCTGTGAGTCGATGGTCAAGTCGTTGGGCGTGTTGTAGCGCTTGCCGTCGAAGCGCTCGGTCAGGACGGTGAGCTTGCCACCGTCCGGGTCGATTCGGACCATGCGCCGGCCCTCGGAGTCGCAGGCGACCAGGCGCCCCTTGCGGTCGAAGAGCAGGCCGTTGGTGCCGGCCTCCTTGCGCCAGACGCGCGATTTGCCTTCGCGGTCGAGCTGGTGGATGCTGTTGTCGGCGCCGCTGGAGAGGATGCCGAGCTTGGGGTGCCACGCCGGCCCCTCGCCGCCGGCTCCGTCGCCGACCTCGACCTTCAGCTTGGAGTCGGGGTCGAAGATCGCCTCGTCGGCGGCCTGGGCCGGCGCGAGCAAGGCCAATAGACACAAGGGGGAAAGGAGGAAAAGGCGCATCGGCAAGGCCCTCGGGGTCGCGGCGGGAAACTGCCCGTCAGCATAGGAGCGGCCCCGAGGAACGCCAGCCGGGGCGGTTCGTGCGGCAGTGAGAAGGTCCCGCGGACGAGGTTACTCGGCGGGACCCAGCAAGTGCACGACCAGCAGATAGACATCGGTCGCGGAATTGCACTCCACAATGTCGGCCGACGAGTCCCAGTCTTGCGTCCGCACCTTCCGGGCGTTCTCGATGGCCGACGGCGTTCGACTCGCAAGTCGCGCGTAAAGCTGGTCGTCGTTCTTATCGTAGTCCCGGCCGAATTCACTCTGCCAGTGTTTGTTCAATACCTTGCTGACTGCGGCGGCATCGGCGAAAGGCTTTTTGGTCCTGACGAAGTGTGCCAGTAGCCAGACCTCAAAAGAAGGGTTCGAGAGAGCCAATTGGATGCCGTACTGGCCGGCCAGCGTCCGAGCCTGGATCACCTGATCCTTCTGACCGGCCTGCTCCACGTCAAAGACACACCAGACTTCGTCGAAATTCTCACCGCGGTTCGCGGCCTTCTCCAGTTCGTCGATGGCCTTTTGTACAATGGCAAGGCGGGAACCGCCTTTGCCTCTCTTGATCTCGACGTTGAAGCGCGGCCGAACATCCCTTTGGAGGCCCCAGAAGTAGTTGGGCTCGGTTTCTCTACCCTCGCAAACGATAAGGACGCGAGCCTCTTCCGGCCGATGGAGTGACCGGCGCTGGACACTTTCCCCCCCTCGCCTCTTCTTACCGCCACTCCTGCGTCCGCGGCGTTTCATTTCAACTCCACGTCTTCAAAAGCCGGCCCGAAGACCGGCACGCCGCCAAAACGTCCTGCCAGGTAGCGTCGCCCCACGGCCTCGTTGTTGCGTGGCCTCTCTTCAAAATCATATAATGAGTAGAGGCAGGAAGCCCCCGCACGGTCCTTTTCCACAAGCCAGATTTGGTCCCGGCGGAAGATTTCGAGATCCATCAACACACTATCGTGGGTCGAGAAGACGAGTTGCGCCCCCTTGGTGTTCGCATCGCGTGTCTGAAACAACTCGACCAACTTCCGCGCCAGCAATGGGTGCATGCTGCTATCGAGTTCGTCGATGACCAGGAGGCCCCCTTGATCGAGGGCGTCCAGCCAGAGGCCGGCCAGGGCGAAAAACCGCTGCGTGCCATTCGATTCGGCTTCCAGGAAGCTGAATGGGACGCGATCTCCACTTTGCGATTGATGGATCGATTGGAGTAGTTGACCAGTTGGCTCGTAGGCCCGACTGGAAGAACCGGGGCGACCGAACAACTTCATTGGTAAGTCCGGGTCATCAGCATGGTCGGGACTTGGCGACGAAAAAGAGTGTAGGATAGGGGGTAATTCCAGATCGCTGATCCCGAGATCAGCATGACGGAGGAGCCGCACGATCCTTTCTCTGAAAGTGAGATCGTGTTCGAGACGTCTTGCGGTCTGGTGGATAAGCGCGTCCAACTGGTCCGGTGAATTGAGGACAGACATCTTCTGCCGAAACCAGAGCAACACCGCCGTCAGCGGGGCGATGTTCAACTCGGCCCCGCGCGACAAGGCGAGGCCATTGTCGCGTGTCCGTTCCTTCAGCAGTGACCCGGTTTTCTCCAATTCTCCCCGAAACGCCCAGGTGGTCTGTTCTGTTTCCTGGTCAAAGTCCCGTTCCAGCAAGTGCCGGGCTTTGCCTTTCGGGTAGGCGATTAGCCATTCATCCTGGACCCGCTTGCTGGTCGCAGTGAACCCGTATTGATAGCGCACTTCCCCCACCACCAACTGCGCTTCAAAGAAGCTCGCTTGATCCCGCAACTCCGGGTTGAGTTGAAACGGGACGACCCGAATCGCGTCGCCGATGTTCATTTGGGTTGCCGAGGATAGGACGAATAGCCGCATGAAGTCCAGGGCCCTGATGAGGTTGCTTTTCCCCGAGGCGTTGGCCCCGTAGACTGCGGCGCTCTTGAGTAACATCAGCTTACCGAAGGGGATGCAGTTGTCCGGATGCCTCGTATCGGAGTTGGCAACGAGACTGAAGGTTTGCGGTTCGGCAAAGGAGCGGAAGTTGCCGACACGGAATTCGATCAGCATGGCGGCCCCTGGAGAAACAACCCGTACGGCCCGATCGCGGACAGGCCGGAAATCGAGCCGGCGGGCGAAATGGGCGATCTGCCCGAACCACAGGGCATTTTATACGGATTTTCTGCAAGATCAACGCCGAGTCGCCGAATTCAGACCACATTGGCCGGCGGGCGGCGGGCCAAGGCCACGACGATAGGGAGGGCAGTCCTCATGCCCGACACCTGCCGGTCAAAAGACCGCCGGCTCGGCGACGGCTTCCTGCGGCTGTTGCGCCCGCTCCTTCATCGGCTCGGCCGCGCGGCGCAGGCGCCCGGCGAGGGCGACGCTCAGCAGCATCGACGCCGCCGCCAACAGGCCCACCAGGGGGAAGCCTTCCAGCGCCCGCCTCGTGTCGCCGTCGGGCTTCTCGCCCAGGATGAAGCCGGCAACGAGCGGCGCCAGGCCCATCACCATCTGCTGCACCGAGGCGTTGACGCTCATAAAGCTGCCGCGCTGGTGCGGTGCGGCGCTCGCCGTAATCATGGCGATGGCCGGCACCCAGCGGATCGACGTGGACACCATGAACAGCGTCGTCGCCAGCAGAACCAGCCACATCGGCGAGACCGCCGGCAGGTTCGTGATGAGCAGCACCGGAACCACGCAGAGGACGCCGATCACCCGGAACACGAACAGCTTGTCCCGACTGTCAGACAGCCAGCCGGTGGGCGTCATCGTCAGCAGCGTCGCCACGCCGCCGCACAGCCAGACCCAGCGCAGGTCGGTCTCGGCCCAGTGCAAGTTGTTCACCAGGAAGATCGCCAGGAACGGGATGATCGTCCACGAGCCCATCATCAGCGCCGTGGTCAGGGCGTAAGCCCGCAGGTGCGTCGGGTGGAACAGCACCTGGAGCATGCTGACGTTCTGTGAGCGGCGCTGCTCCAGGTGGCGCCGCAAGGGCGGCAGCACGCGCCAGGCCAGCGCCAGCGCCGGCAGGCAAAGGACGGCGAGGACGGCGAACGGCCCGCGCCAGCCGATATGCTCGGCGATCTCCAGGCCGGCGTAGATGCCGATGATGTTGGCCACGGAGAACGACGACATGACCACGCCCATCGCCGTGGCGCGGCGCGACTCGGGGAAAACGTCGCTGATGATGGTCAGCACGTTGGCCCCCATGACGCCCGCGAACCCCCCCGCGACGGCCCGGCCCACCAACAGGACGGCGTAGTTGGGGGCAACGGCGCACACAAAGGTGCCGACGGTGAAGCCGGCATAGAGGATCAGCAGCGACTTCTTGCGATCAAAACGGTGCAGGACTAGCGCGGCGAGCAGGCCACTGATGCTGGCGCTGATCCCGTAGGCGGAGACGAACCAGCCGAACTCGTCGAGGCTGATGTCCAGGGCGTCCCGGAGTTTCGGACCCAGCGGCATGACGATGACGAAATCGACGATGTGGGTGAACTGCATCGCGGCCAGCACCAGCAGCAGCACCCATTCCGAGCGCGACAGCCGGGGGATCTTCCGCGCGGCCCGCGGCGCTCCGTCCGCGGGCCTGGCCGTACCACCTTCCGTCAACATGCCCCTCTCCTGTCTTTGAAGTCATGCCCCGCGACTCGCCCTGTCCTCAGCGGCCGCGCACTTCCTGACCGTCCGTCAGCGAGCCCGGACGGTTGGCGATCACCTCGTCGCCCGTGAATCCGGCCCAGGTCGCCGGCTGGCCGTGGCGCGGGCCGGCCGTCTGCTTGCGGAGCACCTCGACACGGTCGCCCTGGCGCACGCCCAGCTTGACCGGCATCCGCACCGCCCGGCCGTCCTCCACGCGGAAGACCGCCGGCTCGTCGTCCTGCGTCAGGATCGCCGAGGTGGGCAGTGTCAGGGCGCCGGAGCGCTCGACCGTGATGCGGGCGGTGGCGTACAGGCCGGGCCGCAGCCGGCCGTCGCGGTTGGGCAGGTCGATCTGCGCCCGCAGCGTGCGCGACTGCGTGTCGAGCACCCAGCTGGTGCGCGTCACGCGGCCCTCGAACTCCTGCTCCTGCAGCGCCTGCACGCGGACCACGGCCGGCGTGCCGTCCTTGAGCAGCGGGGCGTCGGCCTCCGGCACCTCGACGAAGATCCGCACCGGGTCGGTCCGCGTGACGACGAAGAGCGGCACCCCACCGGCCCCGGTCGGCGCCTGGACCAAGTGGCCGACGTCGATGCCGCGCTTGGCGACGACGCCGTCGAACGGGGCCCGAATCTGGGTGTAGTCGAGCAGGGCGACGGTGTGCCGCCGGTCGGCGTCGGCACCCTGGCTGTTGGCCTGGGCGACCTTGATCCCGGCAGCGGCCCGGTCGCGCTGCGCCTTGCTCTCGTTGACGGCGGCGGTGGCGAGGGCGATGTTCGCCCGGTTCTCGTCGCGCGCCGCCTCGGCGGACTTGAGGGCGTCGGCCGTCTCGTCGAGGTTGGACTGGGTCGCCGACCCCAGGGGCGCGAGCCGGCGGATGCGGCCGTACTCCGCCTCCCAGCGGACGTAGTTGGACTCGGCCCGGGTGCGGCCCGCTTCCGCCAGCTTCAGCGCCGCTTCGGACTTCTTCAGGGTCGCCTCGGCCGCCGCCAGGGTGCGCTCCGCCTCGCCGACCTGCGCCTCGGCCAGGGCGACGGCTGCCTCCTTCTGGCGCAACTGCTCCTTCAATTCCGGCACCGACAGCTCGGCCAGCACCTGACCGGCCGTAACGCGATCGCCCATATCGACGTTCCACCGGGCGACGTAGCCGGCGATCTTGGCGTACAGCGGCGTCTGCTCGAACCCCTCGATCTGGCCGGGCTGCTCGACCGTGTGGCGGACGGGCTGGCGCTCGGGACGAGCCGTGATAACTTCCGGCGACTCGGGCTTGGTCTCGACCGAAGGGGCCGCGTTGCCCCGGCCGCAGCCGCTCAGCGCCGCCACGGACAACGACAGCCCACCAAGGGCAACCACCCACCAGGTATAGCGTAACACGCGCTTCATTGCGGACTCCCAGGGACAGAGAGACACTGCGAGGCGAAGGTTCGTGCCCTGCTTCCTGTCCCCCCGGGGCGGAGGGACATTAAGTATAACAACGGCGGTTGCGAATCCTTACAGCAATTCACCGCCGCTTGCGGCTTCGCAAACAGTGCGAAGCCGCAAGCGGCTAAGTAAGCTGTGCCGCCTCCGGGTGGAAGTGGGCGCTCTCCGGGTCAGCCGGGTCGAGCGAAGCCGAGGCGGTGCGGCTGCCGCCCTGCACGGCGGCGAAAACCGCGGGCAGCACCAGGAGCGTGGTGAACGTCGCGGCCACCAATCCTCCGATGACCGCGCGGCCGAGCGGGGCCGTCTGCTCGCCGCCCTCGCCCAGCGCCAGGGCCATCGGGATCATGCCGGCCAGCATCGCCAGGCTGGTCATGAGGATCGGCCGCAGGCGGCGCTGCGCCCCCTCGACGGCCGCCTCGGTCGCCCCGGCAGCGCCGCCGGGGCCCGCCTTACGGTGCCGCTCGGCGAACGTCACCAGCAAGATCGCGTTGGCGACGGCCACGCCGGTCGCCATGATCGCGCCCATGAAGGATTGAATGTTGAGCGTCGTGTGCGTGACCAGCAGGACCACGACCACGCCGGCAAGGACGGCCGGGACCGCGGCCACGGCTACCAGCGCCAGCTTCGGCGACTGGAAGTAGGCCGTCAGCAGGAGGAAGATCGCCAGCACCGACAGGCCGAGGCCGACGGCCAATCCGCGGAACATCTCGCGCATCGGCGCCACCTGGCCGCGGAGATCGACCGTCACGCCGCGCGGCAGCTTGCCGGCCCGGTCCAGTGCCTTCTGAATGTCGCCGGAGACGCGGCCGAGGTCGCTGCCCTCGACGTTGGCCGTAAGGCTGATCAGGCGGCGCAGGTTGAAGCGGTCGTACTCGGCCGGGGCCATCCCCTCGCGCACCCGGGCCACGTCGCGCAGCAGCAGTTGCCCCGTCGGCGTCTGCTTGACCGGCACCAGGCCGACCTGCTCGGCCGAGTCCATGCGCGGCGTCGGGATTTGCACCTGCACCTGGTAGCCGTTGCCGCTGGACAGGTCGGCCCAGTAGTTCGGCACCACGTAGCGGCTCGACGACGTGGCCGCCACCACCGAGCGCGTCACGTCGCCCACCGTCACGCCACTCTGGCCCAGGCGCTCGCGGTCGAGGTTCACGTCCACGGTCGGGTAGTTCTGGGCCTGCACCACTTGCAGGTCGCGCAGGGCCGGCACGCGCTCCAACTCGCGGCGCACCTTGTCGGCGTAGGCGAGGTTGTCCGTCATGTTCGGGCCGTACATGACGACCTCGACCGGCGTCGGCGAGCCGAAGCTCATGACCTCGTTGACGATGTCGGCCGGCTCGAACGACAGCCGAAGGTCGTTGACGCGCGCCTCCGCGTCCTCGGCGCTGACGTTCTCGGCGCGCAGCTTGTCGCGCAGCCAGGCGCCCAGCTTCTCGGGCAGGTCGCGGCGAAGACGACTTTTCAGCTCCTCGATACAGACGCCGCTGTCGGGCTTGAAGGCGACGCGCAGGATCGCCTCGCCGGGGCCGCTGCTCCACAGGTAGATGCTCTGGTTGGAGTAGCTCGGCGGCGTCATGCCGACGTAGCCGACGGTCACGTCCACCTTGTCGCGGCCGGCCGTCTCGGCGATGACGTCGAGCGCCTTCTTTGCAATTTCCTCGGTGCGCTCGATGCGCGTCCCGGTCGGCGCCCGCAGCCGCAGCTGGAACTGCCCCGAATCGACGTTGGGGAAGATCTCCATGCCGACGCGGCTGCCGACCAGCCAGAGGACCAACGCGCTCGCGGCCAGGTAGCCGGCCAGGACCGGCCAGCGATGGCGAACCACCTTCTCGACCAGGCGAGTGTAAAGGGCCTTCTCGGGCACGGGCAGGGGCAGGGGCACGGGCACGGGCACAGCACCCGTGCCCGTGCCCGTGCCCGTGCCCCTGCCCGTGCCCGTCTTCCCGTGATGCCGGAGCAGCCACACCGACACCACCGGCACGAACATGCTGGACAGCAGATAGGACGTAATCATCGAGAAGCCGACCGCCAGGGCCAGCGGCACGAACATGTTCCGCGCCGCCCCTTCCATGAAGAAGACCGGCAGGAACACCGCCACGATGCACAGCATGGCGAGCAGGCGGGGCACCGCCGTCTCGGTGTTGCCGCGGCGCACCGCCAGCGCCACCGAGTCGGTCAGGCCCATCTGAACGTGGATGTTTTCCACCTCGACGGTCGCCTCGTCCACCAGGATGCCGACCGCCAGCGCCAGGCCGCCGAGCGTCATCAGGTTGATCGTCTGCCCGGTGGCCCACAGCGCCACCAGCGCCCCCATCAGCGCCAGCGGGATGTTGAGCACGACGACCAGCACGCTGCGCCAGTCGCGCAGGAAGACCAGCACCATCAACCCCGTCAGTACGGCGCCGAGCAGTCCCTCGGTGCCGACGCCCCACATGGCCCGCTTGACGTAGGGCGACTGGTCGAACTCGAAGCGCAGGTGGACGTCGGGCGGCAGGGCGTCCTGCATGCGACCGAGATTCTCCTTGACCGAGTTGACCACGGCCAGGGTCGAGGCGTCGGCGCGCTTGGTGACGAGCATGTAGACGGTACGCTTGCCGTTGACCAGGGCGTAGCCGGTCGGGATGTCGGACGCCTCCTCGACCCGGGCCACGTCGCGCAGGTAAAGGTTGCCGCCCGGCTTGAGGGAGATGTTGTTCAGCTCCTGCGGGTCGCGCACCATGGCGTTGATCGGCACCATCGGCACCTGATCGTGGATGCGGACGTTGCCGGCCGGCGTGATGGTGTTGCCGTCGTTCAGCGCCGACACCACGTCGTCCAGCGACAGGTGATAGGAGCGCAGCTTGTCGGGATCGACGTTGACGACGATCGCCCGGGTGTTGCCGCCGATGGGCGGCGGCGACGACACCCCCTGCAGGCTGCCGAAGATCGGGCGGACGCGGTAGATGGCCATGTCTTGCAGCTGACCCATCGTGTACTTGCCCCGGTCATCGCTTTCGAGGACGAGGTAGCCGACCGGCACGCTGCCGGTGTCGAAGCGGACGATGAACGGCGGCACGGTCCCCTGGGGAACGTAGCCCTTGGAGCGGTTGGCGTAGCCGATGGTTTCGGCCATCGCCTGGGCCATGTTGGTCCCGGGGTGGAAGTACAGCTTGACCAGGGCCATGCCCTGGACGTTCTTCGACTCGACGTGATGGATACCGGTGATGTAGAGCGAATGCCCCTCGTAGAAACTGGTGATTTGGCTCTCCATCTGCCCCGGGCTCATGCCACCGTAAGGCTGTGCGATGTAGATGACCGGCAGGTCGAGGGTGGGGAAAATGTCGATGGCCATGCGCTGCACGGCCAGGACCGCCCCGACGGCGAGGGCGGCGACCGCGGCCATGACGGTGATCGGATGACGGAGGGCGAAGACGATTGGGTTGAACGAGGAACTCATGAGGCGTCCTTTCACTCCGCCGGCATTAGCGGAGGGCCTTTCCTATCGCAAGGCGTGTTCCGAAAGCCACCGCCGTCGGGAAGTAACGGCGCAACACGATGAAGTCATGGGACTTGGGGCACGACCACGAATGCGGCGCGGCACGAGGTGACGATCAGTGCCGAAGGAAAATGCCGAGGTGTCGTCAACTGACGAAATAGCGGCGGCCACGTCGCGCCGCTTGCGGCTTCGCATTCCTGCGAAGCCGCAAGCGGCGGGACAAATGACTGTTTTCGCCCCGGGCGCGCAAGTTTGCGGCGCCGGCCCGTTTTATCGATTGAGGCGTTACAGGCGCCCACGGACGAGTTTTCCCTTGCACCGGGACGGCCTGGACAACTATGCTAGGGTGTTCCGGCCCGGTATACTCGGGAAAATCGTCCTCCGGTGGCGAATGGCGCGTGCGGGAAAGACCAACCGCTTTTTTCTCCTGCTCATCTTCGTCTGAGGTGTAGTCATGACCGCGGTGCAACGCTTGTTGATCGGGGGTGGCGTCGTTGCAGTTGGCCTCGCCTGGGCGCTGGCCACGCCGGACCACTCCGAGGCACAGTTCAACTTCCCGAAGTTCAACCAGAACATGGGGATGGTTCCCTGCGGCCAACTCCAGGGCGGCATCGGCGGCATCGCCGGTTTTCAAGGCGGCAACCAGGGCGGTGGCGGCTTCGGCGGCGGTCAGGGCGGTGGCGGCTTCGGCGGCGGTCAGATCGGTGGCGGCTTCGGCGGCGGTCAGATCGGTGGCGGCTTCGGCGGTCAGATCGGTGGTGGCTTCGGCGGTCAGATCGGTGGTGGGTTCGGCGGTCAGATCGGTGGCGGCATCGGCGGCGGCTTCCAGATCGGTGGCGGCATCGGCGGTATCGGTGGCATCGGCGGCATTGGCGGCGGCCTCGGCGGCATTGGTGGCAAGGGCTTCGGGTTAAACGGCGGCCGCGGCCAGTGAGTGCCGACTCCGGCACAGCCAAACGACAAGGGCGACGGCGAGGCGGTCAAACCGCCTCGCCGTCGCCGTTTCCGTTCCGGCGTCGCGACCGTTAGTCCTCTTCGTCCTCGTGCAGCTTGGCCTTGCTGACGATCTGCTGCTGCACGTTGCCGGGCACCTGGTCGTAGTGGCTGAACTCCATCGCGTACGAGCCCTGCCCTTGCGTGATGCTGCCGAGCACCGCGGCGTAGCGCATCACCTCCGCCAGCGGCGCCTTGGCCATGATGACCGCCAGGTCACCGGGCAGGCTGTCCTGGTTCTCGACGCGCGCCCGCTTGGTGTTCAGGTCGCTGAGGATGGCTCCGGTGTACTTCGATGGCGCCGTCACTTCTAGGTTGACGATCGGCTCCAGCAGCACTGGCCGGGCGTTGAGGAACCCCTTCTTGAAGGCCATGCGGCCGGCCGTCTTGAACGCCGCTTCCGAGCTGTCCACGTCGTGGGCCTTGCCGAAGTGGACCTCCACCGCCACGTCCTGGATGCGGTAGCCAGCCAGGGCGCCGCGCTCCAGCAACTCCTTGCATCCCTTTTCGACGGCCGGGATGAACTGGTTCGGGATGCTGCCGCCGACGATGTGGTCGATGAACCCGAAGTTGTGTTCTGGGTCATAATGGCTGCTGTCCACGCGGATCTTCTCGAACCGGGATTTGTTGGCGAACTGCTCGAAGAACTCCTCTTTCGTCGTGATCTCGCGCGTGAGCGGGTAGACGCGCATGAGCACCTTCGCATACTGCCCGCGGCCGCCTGACTGCTTTTTGTGCTGGTGCTCGGCGTCGGCGTTGCCGATGATCGTCTCGCGGTAGGGGATCTTCGGCTCTTTCGTCACCACCTCCAGCTCGAAGCGCCGCTTGAGCCGGTGCTGGATCACGTCCAGGTGCAGCTGACTCATGCCCGTGACGACCATCTCGTGCGTCTGCGAATCGCGCGAGACGATGAAGGTCGGGTCCTCGTTGGCGATCTTGGCCAGGCTGGTGCTGATCTTCTGCTCGTCGCCGCGCGCCTTCGGCTCGACGGCCAGGCCGAACATGGGCGTGGGGAAGGCCGGCGCCGGCAGCCGCGGCACATCGGCCTTGGTGCCGACGGTGTCGCCGATGTGCAGATCCTCGACCTTGGCCACGGCGACGACGTCGCCGGCGATGGCCTCGGGCACCGGCTTCTGCTCCTTGCCCTGCATCTGCAGCAGGCCGCCGAAGCGTGAGCCCTTGCCGGTGCGGGCGTTGAACAGCGACTGCTCCGGCGTGATCCGGCCCGACAGGACGCGGATGAAGGCCAGGTTGCCGACGAACTTGTCGGTCAGGGTCTTGAACACCAACCCGACGAACTCGGCCGACTCCTTCGGCTCGACGGCCACCTCTTCGAGCTTGTCGCCGCTGCCCTTGACGGCCTTGTGCGGCCGGGCGTCGGCTGGCGATTCGCCGTCGTCGGCCAGGGTGTCGAGCAGCTCGGTGATGCCGATGTCCTTCTTGGCCGAAGTGCAAAGGATCGGAATGACGGCGCCGGCGGCCAGGGCGTGCGGCAGGGCGTGCTCCAGCTCGGCGGCGCTCACGTCCCCCTCGGTCAAGTACTTTTCCATGAGCCCCTCGTCGCTCTCGACGATGGCGTCCACCAGCTGGGCGCGGGCGGCGGCCAGGTCCACGGGGCAGCCGGGCGGCACCTGGGCCGGCGGATTGAGGACGCTGACGTCCCCGCTGTACTTGGCGCCGACGCCGTCGGGTGCGTCGAGCAGGACGCAACTCTTGCCGAACGATTCGCGGATGGCGGCGAGGAGAGTTGGGAAGTTGATGTTGTCGGCGTCCATCTTGTTGATGACGAGGACGCGCGCCAGGCCGCGTTTGCCGGCCTCGTGGAAGAGGCGCCGGGTGTTGACCTCGACGCCGTTGGGGGCGGAGATGACGACAACGGCCGTCTCGACGGCGTTGAGCGCCTCGAGGGCAGCGCCGACGAAGTCGGGGTAGCCGGGGGCGTCGAGCAAGTTGAAGCGCTTGCCCTTCCATTCGAGGTGGAGGATGCTGGTGTCGATGGAGAAATGGCGCTTGTGCTCTTCCTCGTCGTAGTCGGAGACGCTGGTCCCCTCGTCGGGGCTGCCCCGCCGGCTGACCGCCTTGGCCGCGAACAGCAGGGCGTCGGCCAGCGACGTCTTCCCGGCCGCGCCGTGTCCAACCAGGGCGATGTTGCGGATGTCCTCGACTTTGTACTTGGCCATGGGAAACCTCTGAGTGTAGAAGACAGAAGACAGAAGTCAGAAGCCAGAACAAGGGGCTGCCCCATTCTGTCTTCTGTCTTCTGTCTTCTGTCTTCTTGCTTCTTCGATAGCTTCGCGCAAGTCCAGCCGGCCCTCGTACAGGGCGCGGCCTATGATACAGCCGGCCAACCCGAGCTGGGCCAGCCGGCGAACGTCGTCCACGGTTGTCACCCCCCCCGAGGCGATCACGGGGATGGAGACGGCGCCGGCCATTTCGGCCAGCGCGTTCAGGTTCGGACCTTCCAGCATGCCGTCGCGGCTGATGTCGGTATAGACGAGGGCAGCCAACGGCCAGGCGGCACACTGACGGGCGAGGTCCAGCGCCGGAGTCCGCGACACTTGCAGCCATCCTTCCGTCGCCACCAACCCGTCGCGGGCGTCAATCCCCAGGACGATCCGGCCGGGGTGGCGCCGGCACAGTCCCTCGAGCCAGGCGGGGTCTTTCAAGGCGCGCGTGCCCAGGATGACACGGGCGACGCCCCAGCCGAGCGCCTCGGCGACGTGGGCCTCGCTGCGCAGCCCGCCGCCGAGCTGGCAGGGGACTCCCGACGCCTCCACGATGGCCCGCACGCTGGGACCGTTTCCCGACTGGCCCTGGCGGGCGCCGTCCAGATCGACCAGGTGCAGGTAGGCCGCACCCTGACCGACCCAGCGCCGCGCCATGTCGGCCGGGTCGTCGCCGAAGACGGTTTCCTGATTGTAATCGCCCTGCCGCAGGCGAACACACTGTCCGCCCCGGAGGTCGATGGCCGGGAAGATGAGCACTGCCCCTACCTTCGTTGTGCGAGGGCCCTTGCGACGGGCAAACGACTGCGGTAGACGTTTGCACTGTAAGCGGCTGATGGCGATTTTGCAAGGGTCTGCGAAGATTCTGTGAGTACAGGCTCACGAGTTGCAACCCGTGGGCGTAGCCCGCAGCACACCGCTTTTTCCGGCCGTGCGTTTGGCGCAAGAGGCGCAGGGAGTGGCGCTGATATTCTTGACGCAGAACCGGTGGCGGCGCCGCGGCCAACCGCTACAATGACGCACTATGTAAGCGAGGCCCTCTGGACTGACGCCGGAGGTGGTTGCCGTGTCCGGTCTTTCGAGTATCCCCCGGTCTGCGGGCCAGGGCGGGGTCGCATCGATGGAAAAATGGCTGTGCTGGGGCGCCATCGGGGTCGCCGGTCTGATGCTCTTGCTCTTCCTCCTTGACATGTTCCTCAACTT
>Ga0116215_1001651_pt1 | contig 14551 bp, 10 predicted proteins | sample Sb_taG_7_FD_89698 | JGI IMG/M metagenome (GOLD analysis project Ga0116215, IMG submission 89698) | Peat soil microbial communities from Weissenstadt, Germany - Sb_50d_2_FS metaG | ecosystem: Environmental > Terrestrial > Soil > Wetlands > Peat | place: Germany: Weissenstadt | collected 2010-09-21 | reverse complement strand
CGGAGACACACGGCGCGGAGACACACGACGCGGAGACACACGACGCGGAGACACACGGCGCGGAGACACACGGCGCGGAGACACACGGCGCGGAGACGTTCAACCGCCGCAAGGTGTACCGGCAGGGCACGACCCCGGGGGTGCGCGTCCCCTTCGTCGAGGTCTCGCTGTCGCCCACCCCCGGACCCGAGCCCATCCCCAACGCGCCGGTCCTCCTCTACGACACCTCGGGGCCCGGATCCGACCCCCGCGGCGGCCTGGCTCCGACGCGACTGGGTTGGATCTCGGGGCGCGGGGACGTGGTGGAGCACGAGGGGCGCGCGCCGACGTTGCGCGACGACGGGCGCGCCGCGCTGCGCCGCGCCGGGGCGCCCGAGGCGTTCCCCGGGGCCCGCCGGCGCCCGCTCGTCGCCCGCGGCCCCGAACCCGTGACCCAGCTGCACTACGCGCGGCGCGGGGAGATCACCCCGGAGATGGAATTCGTGGCGCTGCGCGAGCAGATGGACCCCGGCGCCGTGCGCGACGAGGTGGCGGCGGGGCGCGCCATCATCCCCGCCAACGTCAACCATCCCGAGTCCGAGCCCATGGCCATCGGGCGGGCCTTCCTGGTGAAGGTCAACGCCAACATCGGGAACTCGGCGGTGACGTCCTCGGTGGCGGAAGAGGTCGAGAAGCTGACCTGGGCCACCCAATGGGGGGCGGACACGGTCATGGACCTGTCCACGGGACCCGACATCCACACCACGCGCGAGTGGATCGTGCGCAACTCGCCGGTGCCCATCGGCACCGTGCCCATCTACCAGGCGCTCGAAAAGGTGGACGGCCGTCCCGAGGAGCTCACCTGGGACATCTACCGCGACACCATCATCGAGCAGGCCGAGCAGGGTGTCGACTACTTCACCGTCCACGCCGGCGTGCTCCTGCGCTACGTCCCGCTCACCGCCCGTCGGGTCACGGGCATCGTGAGCCGGGGCGGCTCGATCATGGCGGCGTGGTGCCTGGCGCACCACCAGGAGAACTTCCTCTACACCCGGTTCGAGGAGCTGTGCGAGATCCTGGCCTCCTACGACGTGGCCTTCTCGCTCGGCGACGGGTTGCGGCCGGGCTCGGTCGCCGATGCCAACGACGAGGCCCAATTCGCCGAGCTGCGCACCCTGGGCGAGCTCACCGAGGTGGCGTGGCGCCATGACGTCCAGGTGATGATCGAGGGCCCCGGGCACGTGCCGCTGCACCGCATCGCCGAGAACGTGACGCTGCAGCGGGAGGTGTGCCACGAGGCGCCCTTCTACACACTGGGACCGCTGACCACCGACGTGGCACCGGGCTACGACCACATCACCTCCGCCATCGGCGCGGCGGTGATCGGCATGCACGGCACCGCCATGCTCTGCTACGTGACCCCCAAGGAGCACCTGGGGCTCCCCGACCGTGACGACGTCAAGGCGGGGATGATCGCCTACAAGATCGCCGCCCACGCCGCCGATGTGTCCAAGGGCCATCCCGGCGCTCAGGCCTGGGACGACGCGCTCTCGGCGGCGCGCTTCGAGTTCCGGTGGGAGGACCAGTTCAACCTGGCCCTCGACCCCGGAACGGCCCGCCGGTACCACGACGCCACCCTTCCGGCCGCGCCGGCCAAGACGGCGCACTTCTGCTCGATGTGCGGGCCCAAGTTCTGCTCCATGCGCATCAGCCACGACGTGCGGGCGCTCGCCGACTCCGAAGGGGTGTCCCCCGAGGAGGCGCTCGAGCTCGGCATGAAGGCCAAGGCGGTGGAGTTCCGCTCCACGGGGGGCGATATCTACCGCGCCCCGGTCGCCACCTGACCCACGGCGCGTCGGGCGACCACCGGCGCGCGCGGCGGGGGCCTGACCAGGCGCGAGATCGGAAACGTCCAGTTCGGGGCCCTGACCGCTACACTGAGAGTCGGAGCCGCGACGAAGTGTCGCGTGCACCGGGGTCTTCCTCACCGGTTCTTCGATGGCCGCCACAGATGCGGCCGGGGCGGAGTCATCGAGGCGGGCCCGCCCCGCGGCCGATGGGCGGCCGTCAGCGAAGACAAGCGAGCGACACAACCGATGACATTGACCTCCAGGGGCCCGGCGGAGCTGGGGAGCTCCGATCCCGAGTTCGACGCGCCCCTCCCCGTCCCCACCACCTTCGAGCAGCTGGGCGTGGCCCCCGAGCTCGTGGCGGTGCTCCATTCCCAGGGCATCACCGCCCCGTTCCCGGTGCAGGCGCTCACCATCCCCGACGGCATCGCCGGGCGCGACGTGTGCGGCAAGGCCAAGACCGGCTCGGGCAAGACCCTCGCCTTCGGGCTGCCCCTGCTGATGCGGGCGGGCACCGGCGGCCCCGACAGCCCCCGTGCCCTCGTGCTCGTGCCCACCCGAGAGCTCGCCGTCCAGGTGGCCGACGTGCTCGAGCCCCTGGGCAAGGCAGCGGGGCGGCGTGTGGTGGTCGTCTACGGCGGCGCCGACATCGAGCGCCAGATCAAGAAGCTCCACAGGGGTGTCGACGTCGTGATCGCCACGCCGGGACGGCTGATCGACCTGACCGACCGTCGGGCCGTGTCGCTGGCCAAGGTCGAGGTCGTCGTGCTCGACGAAGCCGACCGCATGGCCGACATGGGCTTCCTGCCCCAGGTCGAGTGGGTGCTGCGCCGGATCGAAGGCCGCCACCAGACCATGCTCTTCTCGGCCACTCTCGACGGCGACGTGGACCGGGTGGTCAAGCGCCATCTGCACGACCCCGTGCGCCACGAGGTGGCGTCGGTCACGGCGACGGTCGAGTCGATGGAGCACCGTTTCCTGCAGGTCCACCAGATGGACAAGGTGAAAGTGGTGGCGTCGATCTGCCGGGGTGCCTCCAAGGCGCTCGTGTTCGTGCGGACCAAGCGCGGTGCGGACCGCCTCGTCGAGCAGCTCGGGCGTGAGCGGGTGCGGGCGGCGGCCATCCACGGCGACCTCCGCCAGTCCAGCCGCGAGAAGGCGCTCGAGGACTTCACCGCCGGGCGGCTGCACGTGCTGGTCGCAACCGACGTCGCCGCGCGTGGACTGGACATCGACGACGTGGACGTGGTCGTGCACTTCGACCCGCCCGAGGACCACAAGGCGTACCTGCACCGCTCGGGTCGCACCGCACGGGCCGGGGGCTCGGGTGTGGTGGCCACCTTGGTGCTGTGGAACGAGATCCTCGACGTCGAGCGGATCCAGAAGCGCCTGAGCCTGCGGGCGCCGATCGTGGAGATCTTCTCCAACGACCCCCGTCTCGGCGACCTGGCCGGGTGGCAACCCGACAAGGGCGCCGCCTGAGCCCCGACCCGTCGGGGACTGGCTAGCCGAAGCGGGCACCGGCCGTCGTGTGCGACACCCTTTGCGTGCTCGGCGGGCACGGCACGCTGTTCGCCAAGAACTCCGACCGCCCCGTGCGCGAGTTGCAGGTGGTCGAAGCCCACGGACGCCGCCCCCCGGGGGGCCGGCTCCGCACCCAGTACCTCGAGCTCCCCGACGACGGTGCCGCCGCCACCTTGTTGTCCCGCCCCTCGTGGCTGTGGGGTGCGGAGCACGGAGTCAACGAGCACGGCGTCGCCATCGGCAACGAGATGGTGAACACCGTCGACGACCCCCGGGCCGCTCCCCCCGCCCTGCTCGGCATGGACCTGGTCCGCCTCGGCCTCGAGCGCGCCGCCAGTGCCGAGGACGCCCTCGACGTCATGACCGGGCTCCTCGAACGGCACGGCCAGGGGGGTGTGGGCGACTCCGAGAACGACGTCGCCTACTGGTCCTCTTTCCTCCTCTCCGACCGCGCCTCGGCGTGGGTCCTCGAGACCTCGGGGCGGTCGTGGGCGGCCCGCCCGATCGAGGGGGGCGGCGCCATCTCCAACCGCCTCACGTTGCGGCGCGACTGGACACGCGCCTCGCCGGGCGTCGCCCCGGGGACGGATCTCGACACCTGGCGCGACCCGGGGACACCGACGGGGTTCGCCGACGGCCGCCTCGCCGCCAGCCGGGCCTTCGTGGCGCGGAGTCTCGCCTCGCCCGCCTCCGGCTCCCCGTCCGCGCCGGCGCGCGCCGCGGTGGCCCATCTGCGCGACCACGGCACCGGGCCGTGGGGCGCGCCCGGGAGCGACGGGCCTGTCGTCGCCGCGCCCAGCGCCGTCCGGGCCGACGGCACCGGGGTCACGGTGTGCATGCACATCCGCGACTTCGAGGCCACGACGGCGTCGATGGTGGTCGAGCACGGGGCCGATCCCGCCAGCCCGGGGCGCGCCTGGGTCGCGCTGGGCAGCCCGTGCGCGTCGGTGTTCGTCCCCGCGCTCGCCCCCTGGGCGTCGGCGCCGCGCGCGCCGGTGCCCGGCGCGCTGGCCCGGGAGGCGGCGGCCCGGCGCTTCGCCGCGCTCAGCCGTGCCGCAGAGGCCGACGTGGCGTGTCTCGGCGCCGTGCGCGCCGTGTTGGGCCCCGTCGAGGCGGCGCTGTGGGACGAAGCCGACACCCTCGACCACGATCCCGCGCCGTGGCGGGCCTTCGCCACCGACGCCGGCCGGCGTGTGCTGGGCGCGCTCGACACCTTGGCCCGAGACGGCATCGGCGCCACTGCCTGAGCCCGGGCCGCATCCCGGGGCCGGCAGGGTGAGGGGCAGGATCGGCCGTCGGGGGCCCCCGGTAAGATCGCCGCCATGGCCGACGCAGCACACGACTCGACCGCGCTCGCCCTCGACGACCCCAAGGGCGTGGAGAGGATCCTCGTGGTGTGCGCCCACCCCGACGACGTCGACTTCGGCGTGGCGGGCTCGGTGGCGACCTGGGTGAAGGCGGGGATCGAGGTCGCGTACTGCATCGTCACCGACGGCGACGCGGGCGGATCGGACCGTTCGGTGTCTCGTGCCGACATGGCCGTGACCAGACGTGAGGAACAGCGTGCCGCGGCGGCCGAGGTCGGGGTCAGCGACGTCGTGTTCCTCGGGTACCCCGACGGGCGGCTGACCCCGAGCATCGAGCTGCGGCGCGACATCAGCAAGCAGATCCGCCTGATGCGCCCGGATCGTCTCGTGTGCCAGTCGCCCGAGCGGCTCTGGGAACGCCTCGGCGCCAGCCATCCGGACCACCTGGCGGCGGGGGAGGCGTCGGTGTGCGCGGTCTATCCCGACGCCCGCAACCCCTTCGCCCACCCCGAGCTCCTCGCCGAGGATCTCGAGCCCCACACCGTCCCCGAGATGTGGTTGATGGCGGCGCCCAACCCGAACCGCGCCGTGGACATCACCGACACCTTCGACCGCAAGATCGCCGCCCTGCGCCGGCACCGGAGCCAGGTGGGCGAGGGCGAGTGGATCGAGGAGCGGATCCGCACCTGGGTCGAGGCCGCCGGGCGCCAGGCCGGGCTGGCGGAGGGCCAGCTGGCCGAGTTGTTCCGGGTCGTCGCCGCCCCCTGACGTCTCGGTGCCGCCCCATCGCCGAAGGGACGCAGCCCCTGGTCCGCTGACGGGCGCGGGCGGTGGTGGTGGCGCGGGGCCGGAAGCGGGGCCGGAAGCGGGGCCGGAAGCGGGGCCGGAGCGTCCCTGGGTCGTAGCCCAGCACGCGCCGCACGAAGGCCCCGGGCTCCTGGCCGGGGTCCTCGCCGCCGCCGGGGTCGACACCCTCGTGGTCCGGCTCGATCGCGGGGACCCGCTTCCCCCGCCCGGGGAGCTCGGCGGCGTGGTCGTGCTCGGAGGGGCCATGGGGGTGCACGACACGGACGAGTTCCCGTGGCTGGAGGCCGAGCGCCGGTGGATCACCGCCACGGTCACCTCGGGAGTCCCGGTTCTGGGTGTGTGCCTGGGCGCGCAGCTCCTGGCGGCCGCGCTGGGGGCTCCGGTGACGACGGGCCCGTCGCCCGAGATCGGGGTGGGCCAGGTCGAGCTCACCGCCGAGGGGAAAGCCGACCCCGTCCTTGGTCCCGAGGGGGATCGGGTGCAGGTCATCCACTGGCACGACGACACCTTCGAGATCCCCGACGGCGCCGTCCGCCTGGCGACGGGTGACCGCTTCCCGAACCAAGCCTTCCGGTACGGCCGCCACGCCTACGGACTGCAGTTCCACCTCGAGGTGGACGACCAGATGGCCGAGGCGTGGGCGCCCGAGCTGCCGGCGGGCGTCAGCCTGGCCCCCGACGATCGCCGCCGGGTCGAGGAGGTGGGACGGCGCGTCCTTCGGCGCTTCGTCGAGGTGGCCCGGCGCTCCTGAGCCCGTTCGCGGCGGCCCGGGTCGAATGGCCGGGCCGCCCCTCGTGCCGGGCGCTCAGACCCAGCGCAGGTCGTCGTCGGCCTGCTCGGTGACGCGCCCGCAGGTGGGGCAGTACCAGCGTGCCTCGAGGGGTGTGCCGCACGAGCGGTGGTGCGGGCCCTCGACGTCGCCCCCGGCGTCGCGTGCCCCCCACCGGCTGAGCAGTCGCAACGCGCCGGCGAGGTCGCGGCCGGCCTCGGTCACCCGGTACTCCAGGCGCGGCGGCCGGTCCGAATAGCGCGCCCCCGCGACCAACCCCTGTTCCTCGAGGCGCCGCAGGCGGGCCGTGAGCACGTTGGGGGCCACCCGGGGGATCGCCTCTTGGAGCTCGGAGAACCGCCGCGGCCCGTCGAGGAGGGCGTCGACCACGAGCAGGGTCCACCGGTCTCCCACGGCGGCCATGGCGGCGTCGAGTCCCGAGCTCATGTCGCCGATCCTCGCATGCGGCGCGCCGGCCGCCCGGGTCCGTCTCATCCATCCATGGTAACTTGCAAGTTGCAAGTCACTAGTAGGCAAGAGCCATGCACAGAGAAGTGCAGGTCAGAGACAGATGTGGAGGTCGGGCGATGGCAACGGTGGCAGAGGATCTTTCGAAGTCGGTGGCGGACGTGGCGGCCAGGGTGGCTCCGTCGGTGGTCGGCGTCGGGGCCGGCGGCAGTGGCGTGGTGGTGGGCGCGGGGGTGGTGGTCACCAACGCCCACAACATCCGACACGAGGAGGTGGTGGTGACCTTCGCCGACGGCCGCCGGGCCGAGGGCCGCCCCGCCGGCGTCGACGTGGACGGCGACCTGGCGGTGGTCTCGGTGGACACCGGGGACGCCCCTGCGCTCCCCGTGGCCGGCGCGCCGGTCCGCATGGGAGACGCCGTCCTCGCCCTGGCCAACCCGGGCGGGCGCGCTGTGCGCGTGAGCGTGGGCAACGTGTCGGCGACCGACGTGGGCTTCCGGGGGCCCGGCGGCCGGCGGGTGGCCGGAGCCATCGAGCACACCGCGCCCCTGGCGCGGGGATCCTCAGGCGGCCCCGTGGTCGACGTGGCCGGACGCCTGGTCGGCATCGACACGCACCGCGTCGGTGACGGCTTCTACCTGGCCCTCCCGGCGGGAGAAGCGCTCCAGGCACGCGTCGACGCCCTCTCCCGGGGCGAAGTGCCGCATCGCCGGAGGCTGGGGATCGCCATCGCACCCCCGCGCGTGGCGCGCCGGCTCCGCCAGTCCGTCGGGCTCCCCGAGCGCGAGGGCCTCCTCGTCCACGCCGTCGAGGAGGGGGGTCCCGCCGACCGCGCCGGGATCCGGCAGGGCGATCTCGTCGCGCGCGTGGCGGGCACCGACGTCACCACCGTCGACGAGCTCGCCTCCACCCTCGAGGGCGCCGACCCCCACGCGCCGGTCGAGGTCTTCGTCGTGCGGGGGGCAGAAGAGATCACACTGGGCGTCGACCTCGGTGGTCCGGACGTCGCCGAGAAAGGCGCGGGCTGACGCACGCCCCCCGGCGCGCCGGGGTTCGCCCCGCGGCGTGTGCCCGTGGCAACCTGCTGCGGACCGGGGGTGACGGCCCCGGGACCGAGGAACCGGCCGCAACGGAGGGCGTCACCATGGTCAAGCTCACCTGCCTCATCCGCCGGAAGGAGGGGATGTCACCCGAGGAGTTCCACTCCTACTGGCGCGACCGGCACGGGCCCCTCGTGATCTCGACGCGCAGCGGCAGCCACGTCCTGCGCTACGAGCAACACCACCGGGCGTTGAGCGACTACGGGCCGGAGGACGACGGCCAGTACGACGGGGTGACCGAGCAGTGGTTCGAGTCGATGGAGGAGTACCGGGCCCACATCGCCGAGGAGGATTTCGCCGAGGTGTGGGCGGACCTTCCCAAGTTCCTCGATGTCGATCGCCTGGCGTTCGTCGTGACCGAGGAGCCGGTGGTGATCCTGTCCGGTCGGTGAGCTCCCCGGGCGGGGTCCCCGGGGCGCGATCAGGCCGACGACCCACCCACGACCGGCGCCGCCAGGCGCCGGCCCCCTGTCGACCCCAGGAAGGCGGCGTCCCCGAAGGAGAAGATGCCTCCGTCCGAGGCCACCAACCAGTAGCCCCCGCTCCCGGGCCCGGCCAGGACGGCGACCACCGGGCGGGTGATCCGGTGCCCGCCCATGGACCCGAAGTACTGCGCGTTGCCGAAGGCGAACACCCCTCCGTCGGAGGCCACGAGCCAGTAGCCGCCGCCCTGGGGCATCGACGCCATCCCCACCACGGGCGCGGCCAGGCGTGTGGCGCCCATGGACCCGAGGTACGGCGCGTCGCCGAAGGCGAACACCCCGCCGTCGGAGGCCACGAGCCAGTAGCCGCCCCCGTCGGGCGTCGACGCCATCCCCACCACGGGCGCGGCCAGGCGCATGGCGCCCATGGACCCGAGGTACGGCGCGTCGCCGAAGGCGAACACCCCGCCGTCGGAGGCCACGAGCCAGTAGCCGCCCCCGTCGGGGGTCGACGCCATCCCCACCACGGGCGCGGCCAGGCGTCTGGCGCCCATGGACCCTTCGAAGCCGGCGCCGAAGGCGAAGACCCCACCGTCGGCGCCCACCTCCCAGTAGCCGCCGGTGGCGGGGTCGGCCGCGCCCCCCACCACCGGCGCCCGGAGGGCGACGGCGCCCATCGACCCCGCGAAGCCCGCCGCGCCGAAGGCGAAGACCCCGCCGTCCGCGGCGAACAGGTGGTAGCCCTCGAGGGCCTGGCCCGCCTCCACGGTGGGTGTGCCACCGGAGAACGTCACGGGCGCGATCCAGAGGCTGCGGAACTCGCCGTCGCCGTAGGAGTAGTCGCTCGCCGGTCCGTCCCATGCGTGGTACGCCATCCACCAGCCGCCGGAGGGGTCCTGGAACAGCGACTCCCCGCCGGGCCCGAGCCGAGCCGTGTCGGAGTGGAGGATGGGGGCGCCGGTGGGCTTGGCGCAGGGCCCCAGCGGGCCCGCGCAGTCGGCGTAGCCCACCCCGTAGCCGGCGCCGTTCCACGCGCCCCCCGAATAGAAGAGGACATAGGCGCCCGACGCGTCGACCATGTCGGGCGCCTCCACCGTGGACTCCCACGCCTGGTCCTGGGTGAGCAGGGCCTGGGCGCCGGAGGCCAGCGACAAGCCGTCGGGAGACAGCAGTGCCCCCCAGATGACCGCCGGTGCCGAGGACCCGCCCCCGTTCGATTTCCAGTCCAGGTAGGCCAAGCCGTCGGAGTCGACGAAGGGCTGGGGGTCGATCGATCCCCCGACGCTCGACTGGCAGATGAACGGCGCCGTGGACGTGTCGACGAAGGGACCGCCCGGGACGACGGAGGTGGCGATCGAGATGCACTCGTCGCCCGTGGCCGCCACCTCGGTGGCGTAGTACATGACGTAGCGGCCGTCGAGGAACACGACCCCCGGTGACCATGTCCGGTAGGGCACCGACCACGCCGGCAGGGCCGGCAGGGAGTCGCCCAGCGGTTCCCAGCTCTGGAGATCGGTGGAGGTGAGCACCGGGACGTTCTCGAGATGGCTCCCCGTCGTGTAGGCGTAGTAGGTCGTGCCCACCCGGATCACGTCGGGGTCAGGCGCATCCGCGTCGAAGGCGGGAGCGTCGACGCCGGGAGACGTCCGAGGACCCACCTGCGCAGACGCAGGCCGGACACCGAGGCACGACACGGCCAGGACGAGCCCACCCACGGCGGCGAGGGCCACCGTGGCGCGCCGCGGACGGCGGGCGATCCGGTCCATCGGGGGAGGGGGGTGCTCCGGTGGGTGCGGTCTCAGTGGGCGATCTGGCGCAGCACGTACGCCAAGATGCCCCCGTGACGGAAGTACTCCGCCTCCATGGGTGTGTCGATGCGGACCCGCGCGTTGAACTCGACGGCGCCCGCCCGCACCAGCAGCTCCTTGGGGACGTCGCCGGCGCGCAGGGCTTCGAGCCCGGCGATGTCGAAGGTCTCCTCCCCGGTGATGCCGAGGCTCGCCATCGACGTGCCTTCGGCGAATTGCAGGGGGAGGATCCCCATGCCCAACAGGTTGGAGCGGTGGATCCGCTCGAAGCTCTCGGCGATCACGGCCCGCACCCCGAGAAGGGCCGGGCCCTTGGCCGCCCAGTCTCGTGACGAGCCGGATCCGTACTCCCTCCCCGCCAGCACCACGAGCGGGATCCCTTCGGACCGGTAGCGCATGGCGGCGTCGTAGATGCTCAACTGCTCGCCGCCGGGCAGGAGACGGGTGACGCCACCTTCGGTCCCGGGAGCCAGCAGATTGCGCAGGCGCACGTTGGCGAACGTCCCCCGCATCATGACCTCGTGATTGCCCCGGCGGGCCCCGTAGGAGTTGAACTCCGACGGCTCGACGCCGTGCTCGGTGAGGTACACGCCGGCGGGCGAGCTGGGGCGGATCGACCCGGCGGGGGAGATGTGGTCCGTGGTGACGCTGTCGCCGAGCACCGCCAGCACCCGCGCTCCCACGATGTCGGTCACCGCGTCGGGCTCGGCGCCGAACTGTTCGAAGAACGGTGGCCGCAGGACGTAGGTGGAACGGGGATCCCAGCGGAAGGTCTCTCCTCCACTGGTGTCGATGTCCTTCCACCGCCGGTCACCCTCGAACACCGACTGGTAGCGGGTACGGAACATCTCCGATGTCACGGCCTGCTCGACGGCGTCGGAGACCTCGGCCGGTGTGGGCCACAGGTCGCGCAGGTACACCGCGGTGCCCTCGCCGTCGACGCCGAGCGGCTCCGTGGTCAGATCGAGATCCAACGTGCCCGCCAGCGCGTAAGCCACGACGAGAGGTGGAGACGCCAGGTAGTTCAACCGGACGTCGGGATGGATACGCCCTTCGAAGTTGCGATTGCCCGACAACACGGCTGCGACCGAGAGGTCGCCGTCGTGCACCGCGTCGGAGACACCCGGGAGGAGCGGGCCCGAATTGCCGATGCACGTCGTGCACCCGAACCCGACGAGCTGAAAACCGAGCGCCTCGAGCGGTTCGCGCAGCCCGGCTCTCTCGTAGTAGTCCATGACGACACGGGACCCGGGGGCGAGCGACGTCTTGACCCACGGCTTGGAGCGAAGGCCGCGGGACACCGCTTTCTGCGCCAGGAGCCCGGCCGCCAGCATCACCTGCGGATTGGACGTGTTCGTGCAACTGGTGATGGCCGCGATCACGACATGGCCATCGGCGATCTTGACCGGCGCGTCGCCGACTCGCCCGGTGCCACTCCGCAGGGTCGTGCCGGTCCCGTCCCCGGTGGACGACGCCAGGGCGCGCCGGAACCCCGACTTGGTGTCGGTGAGCGAGACGCGGTCCTGGGGTCGGGAGGGTCCCGCCATGCTCGGCTCCACGGTGGAGAGGTCGAGCGTCACCACTTCGGAGAAGACCGGTTCGGGGTCCTCGGACCGGTGGAACAGTCCCTGCTCCTTGGCGTAGGCCTCGACCAGGGCCACGTGTGACTCGTCGCGCCCGGTGAAGCGCAGATATCGCAAGGTGACGTCGTCGATCGGGAAGATCACGCAGGTGGCGCCGTACTCGGGCGCCATGTTGCCGATGGTGGCCCGGTTCTCGAGCGGCAGCTGGGCGAGCCCCGGACCGTGTACCTCCACGAACTTGCCCACCACCCCGTGCTTGCGAAGGAGCTGGGCGATGGTGAGCACCAGGTCGGTGGCGGTGGTCCCCTCGGGTAGCTCCCCGGTGAGCCGAAGGCCGACGACCGGTGGGACGAGCATGGTGAGCGGTTGGCCGAGCATGGCCGCCTCGGCCTCGATGCCGCCGACGCCCCACCCCAGCACGCCGAGCCCGTTGACCATCGTCGTGTGGGAGTCGGTTCCCACCAGCGTGTCGGGGAAGGCCCGCCCGTCGTCGGTGGCGAACACCACGCGAGCCAGGTATTCGAGATTGACCTGGTGGCAGATCCCGGTCCCCGGGGGCACCACGCGGAACCCGTCGAAGGCCTGCTGTGCCCACCGCAGGAGCTGGTACCGCTCGATGTTGCGGCGGTACTCGACGTCGACGTTGGTGGCGAACGACGTCGGCTGGCCCGAGGACTCGGCGATGACGGAGTGGTCGATGACGAGCTCGACGGGGACGAGCGGATTGATGGCGGCGGGGTCACCGCCCATCTCCGCCAAGGCGTCGCGCATGGCGGCCAGGTCGACCACGCCCGGGACCCCCGTGAAGTCCTGCATGAGGACGCGCTCGGGCGTGAAGGCGATCTCGGTGGTCGACGCCACCCCGGCCCGTTGGCGGCCGGCCCAGCCGGCCACCGCCTCGACGTCCGCGGCGTGGACCTGGCGCCCGTCCTCGTGGCGAAGGAGGTTCTCGAGGAGCACCTTCATGGCATAGGGCAGCCGGGCGATGTCGAAGCGTCCGGCCAGGGCGTCGAGTCGGTGCACCTCGAAGCTCCGGTCGCCGACGGCGATCGTGGCGCGGGTGGAGAAGCTGTCGGCTGAGGGCGAAGCGGCCATGGGCCCATTCTGTCCCCCGCGGCTGGAGTGCGACACTTCCGTCCCCCCCCGGCTCGAGTTCGGCACGCCGAGGCCCTGTCGACGGCCTCCGAGGCCGTGGGTGTAGCGTTCGAAGAGTTCCACCCTTGGGAGTGACGCCTGGTTTGGGCTCGACGACCGTGTTGGGGTTGTCGCCTCGTACAGGCTCGACGGCTCTTCTGAGGAACGTCAAAGGACCTTGATGCCTGTCGTCCCTCCGGTTCGACCCCTGCTCTCCGTGGTGCACCCTCCCTTCTCGGGCGACGATCCTGGGCACGAGGACCGCTACGGCGCGACTCATGTGACGAGGACGTGCCGACGGTGTCGACGCACCTTCGCCCGACATCCGTCGGTGTCCTCGGAGGGCGCCCCGACACGCTGGTTGTGCCCGGCGTGCGCTCCCAGCACCGCCGGGCGCGGCTCGAGGGCCCGGCTCCGGGTCGTGGGCGACGCCGACGGCCCCGATCCGGGCCAGGCGCCCGACATCCGCACGTCTGTCTTGTGAACGCGCCGGATCCCAGACGCTTCTGGGCCGTCCTGTCGGGGACCGCCGATCACGAGCCCCTGTCACTTGCGACGTTGTGCCGGGGGTGCGTCGACTTGTTGCCGGTGAGCGGGGCGGCGATCTCGCTCATGGCCCCCGCCCATTCCCAGAGCGTGGCCAGCGCCTTCGACGGAAGGGCCCGAGCCGTCCAGGACATGGAGTTCACCCTGGGCGAAGGGCCCGCCCTGGACGCACATGCACTGGGCGTGTCCGTCCTGGTGCCCGACGTCCGGAGCCAGGCACGCCGTTGGCCCCAATTCAGCGCCGCGGCCGCCGCCATGGGGGTCGAGGCGGTCTTCGCGCTGCCCCTGGTCACGGCGGCGGCGAGCATCGGGGTGCTGGTCTTGTACCGGGACGAAGCGGGGGCCCTGGAGGACATCGAGCTCGCCGACGCCCACGACGTCGCCGACCTGGTCACCCAGCTCGTCCTCGTCATGCAGTCCGAGGCCGCCCCGGAGTCCGTGGCCTGGGCGTTGGACGTCTCGGACCACCGTGCCGTGGTCCACCAGGCCACCGGCAAGATCTCCGTCCAGATCGACTCGGACGTCGAAGAGGCGCTGGTGCGGCTGCGGGCCCACGCCTTCGCCACCGACCGACCGATCCAAGAGGTGGCCAGCGACGTGGTCACCGGGACGATCCGGTTCGACGACCGATGACGTCCGCGAGGTCGGCGGGTGGGGCGACACGAAAGGCCCGCGGCGCGACAATGAACGCGGACCGGACCTCCGGCGGGGGCCAGGGTTCCCCGGGGGTGTTCGGGTGAGCATGGCGGAAGGAGATGGGTCGACTGTGGCAGGACGGGAGGAGTGGCTAGCCCGGACTTTCGTCGAGCTGGCTGACACGCTCGTCGCCGACTACGACATCGTGGACTTCCTGTCCACGTTGGCCGAGCGTTGTGTGGAGCTGCTCGAGACGGTGGAAGTCGGCCTGGTCCTCGTGGACCGTCGAGGAGAGCTGCAGGTGATGGCGTCGTCCACCGAGCGGATGCATGTGGCAGAGCTGTTCGAGGTCCAGAACGAGGAGGGCCCCTGCTTCGACTGTCAGCGCGCCGGCGAGCAGATCCTCAACGAGCCCCTCGACTCCGCCGACGACCGCTGGCCGCGATTCGGCCCCATGGCCCGGGACGCGGGCTTCCGCATGGCACATGCCCTGCCCTTGCGGCTCCGCAGGGACGTCATCGGCGCCATGAACATCTTCGACACCGAGCTGCGGGAGATGACGTCGCTGCAGGTGAACCTGAGCCAGTTCCTCGCCGATGCGGCCACGATCGGCATCCT
>Ga0116215_1001637_pt1 | contig 14620 bp, 9 predicted proteins | sample Sb_taG_7_FD_89698 | JGI IMG/M metagenome (GOLD analysis project Ga0116215, IMG submission 89698) | Peat soil microbial communities from Weissenstadt, Germany - Sb_50d_2_FS metaG | ecosystem: Environmental > Terrestrial > Soil > Wetlands > Peat | place: Germany: Weissenstadt | collected 2010-09-21 | reverse complement strand
CGGAGAGCGACGAGCAGGTGTTCGAGGCGCTGTGGCGCACGCTGGGACTGTCGGTGGACTGGTCGATGACGTACACGACGATCGGCCGTTTGGCGCAGCGCATCTCCCAGCGTTCGTTCCTGGGCCTGCTGTCGCGCGGCGGCGCCTATCAGCTGGAGGCGCCGACGCTATGGGACGTGGACTTCCAGACGGCGGTCGCGCAGGCCGAGCTCGAGGATCGCGAGCGCCCCGGGGCGATGCATCGCGTGCGCTTCGCCACAGCCGCAAGCGATGGGCGGGCGCGATCCGAGTCATCGTCGCCCGGGCAGGCGCTGATCGAGACGACTCGCCCGGAGCTGATCGCCGCGTGCGTGGCGCTGCTCGCGCACCCGCAGGACGAGCGCCACCGCGGCTTGGTCGGCACTGAGGTGCGCACGCCCCTGTTCGGTACGCGTGTGCCCGTGATGACCCATCCGCAGGTCGAGCGCGACAAGGGCACGGGGCTGGTGATGGTGTGCACGTTCGGCGATCTCACCGACGTGACGTGGTGGCGAGAGCTGGGGCTGCCGGTGCGGGCTGTGCTCGGCCTCGACGGCCGGCTGCTCGACGTGCCATGGGGGACGCCGGGATGGGAGAGCGACGATCCCGAACGGGCGCGGGCGACCTACGGCGAGCTCGCCGGAAAGACGATCAACCAGGCGCGCAAGCGGGTGGTGGAGCTGCTGAGCGAGTCCGGCGATCTGATCGGCGAGCCCCAGCCGGTGAACCGGGCGGTGAAGTTCTTCGAGAAGGGCGACAGGCCGGTCGAGATCGTAACCAGCCGCCAGTGGTTCATCCGCACGCTCGAGCATCGCCAGGCGCTGATCGAGCGCGGCCGGCAGCTGCGCTGGCATCCGCCGTACATGCGCGCGCGCTTCGAGGACTGGGTGAACGGTCTGAACGGCGACTGGTGCGTCAGCCGCCAGCGCTTCTTCGGCGTGCCGTTCCCGATCTGGTACCCGCTCGACGAGCGCGGGGCGGTGCTGTACGACCAGCCGATCGCCGCGGACGTGGACAGCCTGCCGATCGACCCCTCCACGGACGTTCCCGACGGATATGAGTCCGCCCAACGCGGGCAGCCGGGCGGCTTCGTGGGCGACCCAGACGTGATGGACACGTGGGCAACCTCCTCGCTCACGCCGCAGGTCGCAGGCACGGCCGGCGAGGATGACGAGCTGTTCGCGAAGGTGTTCCCCATGGACGTGCGCCCGCAGGCGCACGACATCATCAGGACGTGGCTGTTCACCACGATCCTGCGCTCGCACCTGGACCACGACGAGCTGCCCTGGGCCGACGCGGCGATCTCAGGCTGGGTGCTCGACCCCGACCGCAAGAAGATGTCCAAGTCCAAGGGCAACGTCGTCACGCCGATGCACCTGCTGGCCGAGCACGGCTCCGATGCTGTGCGCTACTGGGCGGCCAGCGGACGGCCGGGCACCGACACGGCGTTCGACGCACAGCAGATGAAGGTCGGCCGGCGCCTGGCGGTGAAGCTGCTGAACGCCTCCAAGTTCGCGCTCGCCGACCTGCCCGCGGCGGGAGACCGATCGGAGATCGGCCAGCTCGGCCACCCGCTCGACCGCGCGCTGATCGCGCGGCTGGCGGGGGTGGTGGCGGACGCGACGGACAGCTTCGAGGGCTATGACTACGCGCGCGCGCTCGAGCGGGCGGAGACCTTCTTCTGGTGGTACTGCGACTTCTACCTGGAGCTCGTCAAGGGCCGCCGCTACGATCCCGACCCGGACGTGAGCGCGTCGGTGAGCCTCGCGTTGCGCACCTCGCTGTCGGTCTTCCAACGGCTGTTCGCGCCGTTTCTGCCGTTCGTGTGCGAGGAGGTGTGGTCGTGGTGGCAGGAGGGCTCCGTGCACCGCGCCGCGTGGCCGGACGCCGGCGAGCTGGCGGCGCTCGCGGCAGCGGGCGCCGCTGCGCCGCAGGGCGCCGACACCGATCGGGACGCCGCGGCGCAGCGAGGGGAGGGCGAGGACGCTCGCGCGGCCGAGGCCCTGGCGCTCGAGGTCACGGCGGATGTGCTGCGCGAGGTGCGCAAGGCCAAGTCTCAGGCGCGTCGACCAATGCGCGCGCCCGTCAGCCGGGTGCTGGTGCGCGACACCGCCGAGCGCCTCGCGGCGCTCGCGCTTGGGGAAGACGATCTCGTGGCGGCCGGGTCGATCGAGCTGCTCGACAGAAGCGAGGATGGCGAGTTCGCGGTGGAGGTCGAGCTCGCGCAGGAGTGATCCTCGGATAGGGTCTCTCAGATGCCGAGAACGCTGATATCCGAGCTGCGTGACCACGTGGGCGAGCGGGTGACCGTCCGCGGTTGGGTGCACGCGATCCGCGACCAGAAGCGGATGCAGTTCGTGATCGTGCGCGACGAAACGGGCCTGGCGCAGGTGGTGCTCGCGAAGGAGGAGCCGGCGAGCGACCTGAACGAGTCGGTCTCGACGCTGACGCCGGAGTCTGCGGTGACGATTACTGGTATGGCGGTGGCGGACGAGCGCGTGAAGCTGGGCGGTCTGGAGCTGCGCATCGAGGGGCTGCGGGTGGACTCGCTGGCCGAGCCGGAGCTGCCGATCGCGCCCGACTCGGCGCTGGACAAGCGTATCGACTGGCGTTACCTGGACTTGCGCCACCGCGAGCGTCGGCTGATCTTCGAGGTGCAGACGACGACCGAGCACGCGATGCGCGAGTACTGGCGCAAGGAGGGCTTCATCGAGCTGCACACGCCCAAGTTCATGGGCTCGGCGAGCGAGTCGGGCGCGGAGCTGTTCAAGGTCGAGTATTTCGACCGCCAGGCCTACCTGGCGCAGTCGCCGCAATTCTACAAGCAGATGGCGATGGCGGCTGGCTTCGGCAAGGTGTTCGAGGTCGGCCCGGTGTTCCGCGCGAACCCCTCGTTCACCTCTCGCCATGACACGGAGTTCACGAGCGTGGACGTCGAGATCTCGTGGATCGACTCGCACGAGGATGTGATGGTCTTCGAGGAGCGCTGGCTGGCGCACGTGTTGGCTGCGGTGAAGGCCGAGCACGGCCAGGAGATCGAAGCCACGTTCGCCACTGAGCTGAGCGTCCCGACGGTACCGTTCCCGCGCGTGAGCCTCGCGGAGGCGAAGGAGCTGCTGCGCGACAGTGGCCACGAGCCGCCGGGCGCCGGGCACGATCTGGACCCGCCGAGCGAGCGGGCATTGTCGGCGATCGTCAAGGAAACCCACGGCCACGAGTTTGCGTTCGTGACCGACTACCCGACGACCGTGCGGCCCTTCTACCACATGCGCCACGCCGACGAACCGATGTTGACGAAGAGCTTCGATTTGCTGTGGCGCGGGATCGAGCTGACGACCGGCGCGCAGCGCGAGCACCGCTACGAGCAGCTGCTGGCGCAGGCCTTCGACAAGGACGTGGACGTCGACCCGATCCAGTACTACCTGGACTTCTTCCGCTTCGGCGCGCCGCCGCACGGCGGCTTCGGGTTCGGCCTGACGCGGTTGCTGATGCAGATGCTCGGGCAGGAGAACGTACGCGAGGTCACGTTCCTGTATCGCGGGCCGCACCGGCTGGAGCCTTGACGCTGCCCTCGGACAGTCAGCCAAGAGGCGCAACGATCATCTCCACTCGGGCACACCGGCAAGGTCCGCTACGACATCGCTTGCCCGGTAGGTGCTGGGACCGAAGAGCGTCGACAGCGGCATACGACCAAAGTCGAGCCTGGACAGTGTGGCCTCGGGTGTCGGAGATGGCGCCGCGATCGTGATCTCGATCTCTTTCAACCTGAATCTCGCTATGCGTGGAAGCAGCCCGGCAACCGCGATCACGCCGAGCAGGGTGAGCAGGTAGACAACCGGCGCCCAATGAAAGTGAATGCCTTCGGCTTTCGCGGCGCGCACGCTTTGCACGACGATCAGCACCAGCAGCACGGATGCGAGCGCCATGGTCAAGTATGCGGCCCGTTGTGGCAGCCGTGCCTCCGTGTCGGATGTGACCGACTCGCGCACCGCCGAGAGAGCCTGTCGCGCCTCCAAGAGGCTCGGGTCGTGCCGAATCGCCGAACGCAAGGCACGGACGGCTGCCGCCTTGCGATGCCGGGAGTACAGGATCACACCACGGTGGTAGGCGGCCTCGGCGCGATCGTGTGGCGTGCGTGCCAGTCGCGCGGCGCGTACGGCGTCTTCCAGCGCCGCCGACAGTGCGGCGTGTGTGCTTGAGTCGGCCTGAGTTTTCACGAGATCATGGCGAATGCGAGCGCGAGCCAGAAGCAGCAGGATGCTCCTGTGTGGCGGCACGACGTTGATGGCGCGGGATAGCTCGGCAATAGCCTCGGCCTCCTGGCCGGCTTGTTGCAGGGCGCTAGCCAGACCGAGGGCGGCATGCGGTTCGTATGGGTCAAGCTCCTGTGCTTGCCTCAGCGAGGACATCGCCGCGAAGGGCTGGTCTTGCTCGAGCGCGATCAGACCGTCCAAGAGGCGCGCTCGAGGGTCATTCGGATCGAGGACGAGGGATTCGGCGAGTCGCGCTGACGCACGCTTGTAGTCGCCGATGCGCAGCAGCGCCGCGGCGTTCTCCCGCAGCGGATGCGCGAGCGTTGGCGCCACCTTGGTCGCCTGCTCGAGATAGCTCAAAGCCTCGGTGGTCCGGCGCCGGTGCATCGCGAGCGCGCCAAGACAAAGGTAGGCGTCCACCCTGCTGGGCTCTTCGTCGATGATCTCGATGCAGATTCGCGCGATCTCCTGTTCCTGCTCGTTGGGTACGTCGGACACGTCGAGCGGCGGTGTCATCACGCGGCCTTCTGCGAGCGCGCGCGGAGAGCGCGGGATCTTCACGTGCCGCTGCTCTTGGTGGAGCATCGCCCACGCGAGTAGCTCACGTGTGCGCATGTTTCCCTCGGCTTCGAGGGCGAAGGGCCGCAGGCAGCGGAATGCCGCGTCGTATTCCTGCTGCTCGAGCAGAACCAACGCCTTGCCAACCACCGGGGGCAGGCTGCCAGCTCCGTAGGCCCTCGCGGCATCCTCGAACGCCTTGAGCGCGGCGCTGGGCGCCGCGCTCGCGAGATGACAGGCTCCCCTCAGCAACAGCACATCTGGATCGCGCGGGAGTCCGCGGGTCAGCTCGGCTTCGCGTCTTCGAAGCTGGTCGAGCTCGTGAAGCAGCTGACGTTTGAGCTTGTGCACCTCGCTGCCAGTGACCCGAACGGCGCCGATAAATTGGCGCCACAACGTGATCAGCCGTATACGTGTCGAGTCACCGGACGGCGTGGTTCTCAGGTGATCGCATAGCTGCGTGAACTCCTTATCGAGCTCGGTCTCATTGTCGGGTTCGGCGACCAGCGCATCGAGCAGCTCTTCGATCTCGGAGCGAAGCGGCTCGAAGTCGATCCGACTGCCCGTCATTTCAGCAGCCAGGCGGCCGGCCTCCTCGGCACATTGCAACGCCTCTGGAAGGATGTGTGCCTTCAGCAGAGCGTGCCCCTGTATGACGCGTTGGCTGACGCTGTCGGAGAGCTCGTTGGCTTCGTGGAACATTTCGCGCGCGCGGGGAATATGCCCACGATCGAGGAGCACGGTGCCAGCCTCCGTGAGCACGCTGGCGCGCGCACGGGGATCGTTATCGGCGACCCTCTGCAGGGCATCCTCGATCAGCCCATAAAGCTCGCGCGCCCCGCAACCGGAACGGGCGGCTGCGACGATGCGTCCTCGCAGCGCCGCCTGGGATTTCGGAGCGAATTCCAGAACCCGCTCAAATCGGCTCCGTGCAGCGTCGTATTCTCGCTCGTCGACGCCTGCCCAGCCGATCTCGTTGTGAAGAAGCACTGCCTTGCCCTCAGGCCAGCTCTCGGCTTTGCGCTCCAGCAGGCGGCGCGCCTTCGCCGGCCGGCCCAAAAGCCGAAGCACGCGGGCTTGACCCACCAGCGACGGGGGGTCGTACGGGCGCCCTTCGACCGAGCGTGCGAAATGTCGGAGCGCTTGCGAGTAGTTGCCAACCGTCCCGTGAAACCATCCGGCGGCGTCTTCCAAGCGGGCTCCGCTGGCCTGGACTGTCGCGGTGGCGAACGCCGCGCGCGCGGCGTTGAGGTCCCGCTTCCAAAGATATGCTCGGATCAGCCCGCCTCGTCCGCGTTCTCGAACTATGGGATAGGCATCGGCTTCGGCCTGCATGAACTGAGCGATTGCGCTATTCACCATCCTGTGGGCCAGATATGAATCACCAAGCTCGACGCGCAAGCTGCCGACGCTGTTGGGAAACTCTACCTCTGTCGCTATCGTGCGCTCGGCAAAACGCACGGCCTCTTTAATCCGACCTTCCACCCGGAGCGCGGATGTCTTGCGCCCGTACGCAAACCCGTATGCGCGCATCTGCTCGATAGCGCGATCGAACAGCTCGGCTGCGACTCCAAGCTCGCGCTGATTCAAGTGCAACTGCCCGATCTCGGTGAGGACGTCCGCTGTCGGCCCGTCTTCTGACTCTGGCTCGCGCGCTAGAAGATGCTTCGCAAACTCGAGCGCACGCGCAGTTTCGCCTAGCATGTACTGGCAGCGGATCTTGCCCCGCAGTGCAAAAGTCATGCGCGGGCGCCGTTGCAGGGCCAGCTCGTATTCCCGCAGGGCGGTGGTCGGATCGTAAGCCTCGATTAGTACCGCGCGTTCACTGTGCAGCTCGGCGCGAAGATCCGGGTTGACGACTAGGGGGTCACAGTCGCGGGATCGCTCGCCGAGCAGGAAAGCGATTGATCGCAAGATCTCCTCTGCCGACTCTCCCTGCATGCGACGACAGTAGATCTGACAAACGAGTGAGGCTTGGTGCGTGGGGGTGGAGTTTTCGATGACATCGCGCAGGCAGGCCATTGATTTCTCCCACTCGTGCGCGACCAGCTCGATGCGCGCTTCCTCAAAGCTGATGCCGCTCGGCGGGGATTCGAGTGGATCCTCCTCGAGGTCGACGCGGTCTGTTTCGGTACGCACACGCGCGAGCTCCGCACGGAGCGGTGCGATCGCCTCGTGGCCGCGGTAACCGGCCCTGAGTCGCGCGATCCGCAGACCTGTAATCGCTATCCGGCGGGAGTGTGCGGCGCTGGTCAGCAGCCGCTCGCAGCGCCGTGCTTGCGCGAGCACCTCCTCGGCCTTGTCCAGCGCTGCATCGTTCGGTCGATCGTCCGGGTTCGGTCCACTGAGCAAGCGGGCGCGTGCCCACAACAGCGGAAGCAACCGCTGCGCGTCACGATCCTCGCTGAGCGGCTCGATCGATGTCTCGAGTCGGCTGTGTAGGACGCGTCGCAGTTGTGCCCGATTGTGTGGATCTTGCTCGGCGCCACGGTAGCGTCGCTCCAGCGCAACGGCTCTTAGGCGAAAGGATTGCTCGCTGTCGGGAAGGCAGCTACTTGCAACGTCGAAAGTATCCGCGGCGTCGCTGTACCTGCCGAAGTCGCTGTGAATCTGGCCGAGCTGTATCAGAACGTCTCGCGCGAGCATACGGTCCTGTTCGCTGCTGCGGCGGTCCAGACGCGGGAGCGTAGCCGCTATCTGGCGCACGGCATCGTCGTATCGGCGTTCCCGATAGAGCTGTTGTATGTGCCTGACGCCGTCGGTTCGCGTCATGGCCCTCCTATCTCGTCCGTCCCGCTTGGCAGCCCGTCCAGATGCTCGGCTCGGCGAGAGCGCGCTACGGACTGGCCTCCTTGCCTCGACTGGATCGCGCAAGATACCGGATTTCCGTAGGGTTGTCCCGGTGATCGGAATCGCCGGCGGCTGGTGTAGCAAAGATGCGTGCGGCACCCGCAGGCTGAGTGGTGCGCGAACGTCTGCCGGGACCGTGGGTGATCTCAGCGCCGACGCTCAGCCCGGTGCCGGTTTCACCGGTCCGGACCGAAGAAGTGCTTGCTGAGCATCGTCAGCTGCCCCTGGTAGTTGGACCCGATGCCCGCGCCGTAGAGCACGTCGGGCCGTTCAACCATGCGCTCGAACGCGAGCTTGCACACGGGCTGGCGGTGCTCGACCATGAACGAGACGTCGCGGGCGCGGACCTCGAGCGCGGCGCGGCTGCCGTGGACGGTCCCGTCACGCTCGCTCGAGTAGCCGAAGCCGGGGTCGAAGAAGCCGGCGTAGTGGGTGCGCAGCTCGCCGGCGGTGGGGTCGTAGGCGAGCATCTCGGCGGCGTAGGAGGGTGGGATGCTGACGCCCTCGGCTGACAGCAGCAGATAGAAGATCTCGGGCTCGAGCACGATGCGCCGCCCGCTCTCGGGGTGCACGGGCTCCCAGTACTCGCGCCAGCGCAGTGTGCCCGTCTTCATCAGGTCGATTGGCAGGCTGTTCTTCTTGGCGCGGTAGCCGACGATGTCCTCGGCCGAGCCGGACACGTCGAGGCTCAGGAACAGCCCTCCGGCGAGCGAGAGCTCCGATGTGGGCACGGGTGTCGAATCCATGTACAGGAGCGGCTGCTCGCGATGCAGCTGCAGCAGCTCCTCATCGTCGAGGCGCGCGTCAGCGGACATCAGCCGCACCTGGTTGAGCGCAAGCCCGGTGCTCACGCGGATGGCGAATGTGCGCGGGACGACCTCCAGGTAGAGCTTGCCGTGGTAGCCGGGGGCGATCTCGTCGAAGCGGTGGTTGCGGTCGGTGAGCACCCGCGTGAACACGTCCAGGCGCCCGGTGGAGCTCTTGGGGTTGGCCTTCGCGCGCAGCCCGTCGGGCAGCCGCAGCTCCTCGATCAGCGGGACCAGGTACGGGCGGTCGCGCTCGAGCGTGGCGCCGTCGCGCAGGTCGATCCGTTCGAACGCGAGGTCCTCGATCTTCTGCTCGACGGTGGAGTCGCTGTCGGGCAGGAAGCTGCAGCGCAGCGCCCACGCGTGCTCGCCGAGGCGCAGGTCGACGCTCGCTGGCTGCACGGACTCGGCGGGAATACGCCACGAACCGGCGACCATCCACTCGCGCGCGATCGCCTCGCGCAGGTGTTGCGCTGGCAACACCCCCGTCGGCCCCTTCACGCCGTCTGAGATGCCGTCGAGCTCGGCTTTCTGCACGGGTGTCGCGGTCAAGTCCATGCTCGCCGGGTCATTGCGCGCGAAGTGTATGGACCGCGCGCGCGGTCGGCTGAAAGCCCCGCTGACATACGAACGGGAGCGAAGCTCGTTGCGCGCGAGTAGGAAACATACCTAGTGCTGATCACATATACGGAACTACAGTCAAGGCGTAACGATCACCGCCTAGCTTGAGCATCGCCCCACCTCTCCGGCGATGCTCGGGGGGAGATCGGGGCGTCCCCCGGCGCCAGGTCTCCGCGGGCGCCGCGCAGGTCCTCACCGGTCTGGCGGCGTCCGTGAAGACTTGGCCAGTCCCGTCCGCAGGCGCGTCTACCTTCCAGGCGATGCTGCTGAACGAGCTCACGGACGGCATGGAGGTCGACCAGGTGCTGCTGGTGCGCGACGCCGAGCGCCGCCGTCGTCGTGACGGCGGCGAGTATCTGCGCCTGCAGCTGGGTGACCGCACGGGCGCGGTCGCGTGCATGGTGTGGGAGGAGCTCGGGGAGGTCGAGGATCTGGCGCGCGCGGGCGCGCCGGTGAGGGTGAGCGGACGCTACACGGTGCATCCGCGCTTCGGCCCGCAGATCAACCTGCGCGGCCTGCGGGAGGCTGCCCCGGGGAGCTTTGACCCGACGGACCTGCGCGACGGCCCGGAGCGCGCGGTCGAGCAGATGGAAGGCGAGATCCGCGAGCTGCTGGCCACGATCCAGGAGCCGCACCTGCGCGCTCTGCTGGAGCGCGTGTTCGGCGAGGACGGCGGGCTTTGGGATGGCTATCGCACGGCGCCGGCGGCCAAGTACTACCACCAGGCATACCGCCACGGCCTGCTCGAGCACTGCCTCGGCGTGGCGCAGGCGGTGAGCGCGATCAGCGCCACGTTCGGAGGGATCGACCGCGACGTGGCGGTGACGGGCGCGCTGCTGCACGACATCGGCAAGCTGGAGGCCTACACGGAGGAGTCGGGGAGCATCGAGCTGACCGACGTGGGCAGGTTGCACGGCGAGATCGCCCTCGGCTACTACCGCATCCGCCGCATGATCGAGGACATCGACGGCTTCCCGGCTGAGCTCGCGCGCGCGGTGGGCCACATCATCCTCTCCCACCACGGCGCGCTCGAGCACGGCAGCCCGGTGGTGCCGTGCACGCGCGAGGCGACACTCGTGCACATGATCGACAACCTCGGCGGGCGCCTGGGCAGCTTCGACCGCCTGGAGAAGGAGCTCGCCCCCGGCCGGCGCTGGTCCGCGTTCGACCGTGCGATCGACGCGAGCGCGTTCTTTGCGCAGCGCTCGACGGGCGATTCCCGCGGCGAGGTCCACGAGCGCGGCGAGGCGCGCGTGGAGGATGATCGCGGCGAGGAGAGCGGAGTGGAGATCGCAGTTGCGGGCGCGACGGACGCGGATCGAGACGGCCAGCTGCCGCTGCCCACGCGCGAAGCCGCCTGAACCCGCAAATAGCGAGCGCCCGATTCCGCGGCGGCGCATTCGTCTCCCCGCTTGCTTCTATCTTTCAAGGGTGGCAAAGGACACCGAGAAGCTGATCCGCCAGCTGTCGCTGATCTCATACCTGATGGCCGAGCGCCGGCCTGTGACGGCGCTCGAGATACGGCGCGACGTGGAGGGCTACAGCGGCATGAACGAGGACGCGTTCGCGCGACGCTTCTACGCGGACCGCTCGGAGCTGGAATCGCTGCGGATCCAGCTGACCGTCGACCGGCCGGCGGACGGAGCGGCGGAGCAGGAGAACTACTCCCTGCGTCCCGAGAACTTCCATCTACCGCCGATCGAGTTCACGGACAAGGAGCTCGCGGCGCTGCAGACGGCGCTGAGCCTGCTGGACGGCGAATTCGCGTACGCGGAGCCGCTGCGCCTGGCGCTGCAGCAGATCACGTGGGGGCGTCCGAGCCCGCTGCGCGCGCCCGAGCAGCGCTCGGTCGCGCTCGGCATCACGGCGTCGGCGGGCGGGCACGAGCTGTCCTCGCGCCTGGCGAAGGTCGAGACGGCGATCTTTCGCAACAAGACGATCGTGTTCGACTACTACACGATGGAGCGCGACGAGGTGAGCTCACGCCGCGTGGACCCCTACCACCTGCTGTTCCAGGGCGGGCAGTTCTACCTGCTCGGCTACGCGCACGAGCGCGGCGCGATCCGCGTGTTCCGCCTGTCGCGCATCCGCGGCAAGGTCTCCTACGCGACCAAGGCCGAGCACGACTTCCACCGACCGGAGGACTTCGACCCGCGCGCGTACGCCAACCGCGCGGACTGGCAGCTCGGAGACGAGCAGGGCGTCGCGCGTGTCCTGATCTGCGAGCGCATCGCGTGGCAGATCGAACGCCACTTCGGGCGCTATGGCGAGATCTGCAACCGGGTCGACGCCGTCGAGGAGGACGGCGCATCGTCCCCGGAGGGGGAGGGGGACACGGTGTTCGCGACCCACTACTCGAGCGCGCGCAGCCTGATCTCGTGGGTGCTGGGACTGGGCGCGAACGCGCGTCTGCTCGGCCCGGAGGAGCTCGTGTGCGAGCTCCAGCGCCGACTGGAGCTGCTGGAGGAGCGCCATGGCGATGGCTCGCCGCTGGCGGAGAGCGTGCACGGCTCGCCCGCGCAGGCTCCCGCGGGTGTGGCGACCGCGCGGATCGCGGCGCCGTCGCGGGCGCGCGGCGAACGCTCGCGTGGCGGGCGCAGGGGCGAGGCGGCGAGCGCGGAGACGGACGGCGAGGCGGCCCGGCCCGAAGCGGCGATCCGCCCGGAGCGCTTCGCGCGCCTGGTGACGCTGGCGAGCATCCTGATAAAGGCCGGGCGCGAGGGGCAGCGCGTGGCGATCGGGGAGCTGTGCGAGCGCCTGCAGATCAGCGAGGAGGAGCTGCGCGAGGACGTGAACGTGCTGAACGTGGTCAACTTCGGCGGCGGCTCGTACGTGCTGTATGCGGAGTTCAAGGAGGAGGACGGGGAGATCGAGGTCGACCCGGAGCCCTACAGCGACAACTTCGACCGGCCTGCGCGCCTGCTGCCGGTGGAGGCGAAGGCGCTGGTGGCGGCGATCGACCTGATCGGCGAGCACATACCCGAGGGCTCGCTGACCTCGGCGCGCGAGAAGATCGTGGCGGCGCTGGGGGAGGATCCGATGGAGCAGGGTCTGCAGGTCGCGCCGACCGCTGGCGATGACTCGGACGTCGCGCGCGTGATCTCCAAGGCGATCCAGCAACGCCGGATGATCGAGCTGGAGTACTACAAGGAGAACGAGGACGAGCTGTCCTCGCGCAGGATCGAGCCGTATTGGCTGACGAACGGGCGCGAGGGCTGGTACGTGGCGTCATTCGATCCCGAACGCGGCGGCGTGCGCCACTTCCGCCTCGACCGCATCAAGCATGTCACCGTCACCGAGGAGCAATTCGAGCCGCGCCCGGAGGTCGAGCCGGCGGCGGAGGTCGACGGCTGGCTGCGCACGGGCGAGGTGCCGGCCTCGCAAAGCGCCCGAGTGTGGGTCTCCCCAGAGCGTGCGCGCTGGGCGCGCGAGGCGCGCCGCGTGGTGGCGGAGTGCGGCGACGGCGCGGTGATCGTCGAGCTGAGCTTCGCCGGGGTCGACTGGCTCGTGCGCGAGATCCTCCGGGAAGCGGGCGATGCGGCGGTGCTCGAGCCGGAGGACGCCCGCGAGGCGGTGCTCGCGGCGGTCGTGCGGTTGCGCGAGGCGGGCGCGGCGCCGGCGCCGGCCTGAGAACCTCTGGGCTCCGCCTACTCTCGCGGCCAGTCGATTCGTTCAGCGAGCTGCGCGGCGCCGAGGCCGAGGATCTCGCTGCTGCCGGTCTGCTGATACTCGCCGCCGCACAGCGCAAGCCAGTGCACGGAACGGTGCGCAGGGTCCACGATCAGCAGTTCCTCGACGTCGTGCCGTGCGTAGAACGGGAGCTTGTCCCATGTCTGGTCTTCGGGCGACAGGATCTCGACCGCGATTGCCGCGGTGGCGATCCACGTGCCGTGGGGGCGCTCGCGATGCACGCCGAGGTCGGGGATGCGGAAGTCGTCCTTAACGCCGAGATTGAACTCGACGCTCGTGTGCAGGCCACTGTTGCGCGTGTATGCGGCGAGCAGCACCGCGAGCTGGGCTACGAGCAGCGAGTGGGCCGCGCCTGGACTTGGAACCATGTGATAGACGCCTTCCCAGACCTCGTCACGCCGGTCGACGCCTGTGCGGCGACGTCGCTCGAGCAGCGCCTGCAACTCGTCGGGCAGTGGCTCCAGGACAAGCATGCGCATGGCTCTCCAAGGCTACCGCGGTGGGTGCGTGCGCCATGGCGGTATCAAACCGCTCGCTTGGGATGGGACTCTCGGGCTCTACAACTCTGTCGGCCCGACGACGAACCTGAGCCGGTCGGCGCCGCGGCGCAGGCGACCGTCGACGGTGACGAGACGGCAGCCGAGCAGCGAGGCGAGCGCTACGTACTCGGCGTCATAGGTTTTCGCCCAGCCGAGGTCGTCGGCGATGCGCCAGGCCTCTTTGGTTAGGCGCGGGTGTGTCTTGGCTTTGACGTCGACGTGCGTCAGGCGCGATCGCGCTTGATCCGCCTCGCTCGCATTGAGCTCTCGACGCCAAACGCGCTCGTGCAGGGCGGAGTGTGCCTCGGACCACATCAGCGGCGGCGCGCAGAGCTGGTCGGCGACGAGCTGGCCGAGCTTCTTCGCTCCCGGCGCGATGCACCACTCGACGACCAGGCTGGCGTCGACGACCAGCACTCAGTGACCGGCTCGCGATTCCCTGATCCAGGCTGCGACGTTGGGCATGGGCTCGCCCCAGAAGGTTCTCTCCCATCCCCAGCTCTTCGGCAGCGGCAGCATGTCGGGCGGCTCGATCGCGTCGAGATCCTGCTCATCGATGACATGCTGAGTACCAACCTTGTGCGCGCGCAGCTTCCCCTCGCGGATCCAGCGACGTACGGTCTCCGGATTGCGCCCTGTGCGCTTCGCGGCTTCTGGGACGGTCAGCATTGTTGTAGCATGATACATCATCATGCCGTCCCTGGTGTTCGGGATCGTGCGCGTGTAGGCCAGTACGCTCCCCTCAGGCATGAGCCGCCGCGACCAGATCAAGATGAGCGCCCCGGAGGTCGCGGCTTTTCTCGTGGAGGAGCGCACGGTGACGTGCGCTACCGTGGGCCCTCGGGGCTGGCCGCACCTGATGCCGCTGTGGTACGTGCTGCGCGACGTCCCCGTCGGTGCATCGTCCCCGGAGGGGGAGCCCGCGCCGCGCATTTGGGCGTGGACGTACGCCTCCTCGCAGAAGGTGCGCAACCTCGAGCGCGACGCGCGTGCGACGCTGCAGGTGGAGGCGGGGGAGCTCTACCAGGAGCTGCGTGGGGTGATGTTCGAGTGCGACGCGGTCATCCACCGCGAGCTCGATACGGTGAAGGCGCTCGGCCACGAGATCTTCGCGCGCTACGCGAGTCCTCGCGGCGAGCCGCCAGCGACGGAGCTGCCGAGTGAGGTCGGCGCGATGGTCGACAAGCAAGCCGAGAAGCGCGTGGCGCTGGAGTTCGTGGAGCGGCGCAGGGCGAGCTGGGATCATCGCAAGCTGGGTGGGGTCTACTGAGGCAGGGTCGCGAGT
>Ga0116215_1001636_pt1 | contig 14624 bp, 14 predicted proteins | sample Sb_taG_7_FD_89698 | JGI IMG/M metagenome (GOLD analysis project Ga0116215, IMG submission 89698) | Peat soil microbial communities from Weissenstadt, Germany - Sb_50d_2_FS metaG | ecosystem: Environmental > Terrestrial > Soil > Wetlands > Peat | place: Germany: Weissenstadt | collected 2010-09-21 | reverse complement strand
TGTCGGTGTGTGACCGACTGGTCGTGCTGAATTTCGGACAGGTCATCGCGGACGGGACCCCGGAGTCCGTCCGATCGAACCCCGAGGTTGCCACGGCCTACCTGGGAGACGAGGTCGAAGGGTCGCCTGCCGCCTCACCGGGCTCCGAGCATGCTTGAGATCCGGGAGCTCTCGGTGTCCTACGGGGCCATCGATGCACTCAGGTCGGTGACCTTGACGGCTCGACCCGGCGCCATCACCGCGATCCTGGGCGCCAACGGAGCCGGCAAGACGACGCTCCTACGCACCATCAGCGGACTGGTCAAGCCTCGTGCCGGTTCGATCCGGTTCTCGGGTGAGGAGCTTCTGGGCAGAGCCGTCGAAGACATCGCCCGGCACGGCGTCGCCCATGTCCCCGAGGGCCGTGGCGTCATCGCCGAGCTGACCGTGGAGGAGAACCTCCGGCTCGCCACCCTGTGGTGCATGGGCCATCGAGAGCGTCAAGGGGCGATCGAGGCAACGTTCGAGCTCTTTCCCCGGCTCAGCCGCTTTCGTCGGCGTCATGCCTCGACGCTCTCGGGCGGCGAACGCCAGATGTTGGTCATCGGCCGCGCCCTGATCTCGCGCCCCAAGCTGCTCCTGCTCGACGAGCCGTCGCTGGGTCTGGCGCCACTCGTAACCGCACAGCTGATGGCCCTCCTCCGGGACCACACCCAGGGAACCGACATGACGGTGGTCCTGGTCGAACAAAATGCGCGCAGTGCGCTTTCGGTGTCTCAGCGGGCGGTCGTTCTCAACCTCGGCGAGGTAGTGGTGAGCGACGAGGCGGCGACGATCGCCGCCGACAGCGGACTCCGACACCACTATCTCGGGTTCTAGCGCAGACCATGGGGCTCTTCGTCAACATCACGCTCGACGGGATCGCCAACGGGATGATCTTCGCCGCTTTGGCCCTGGCGTTGGTCCTGATCTTCCGCGCCACGCGGATCGTCAACTTCGCCCAAGGAGCCCTGGGGATGATGACGACGTTCATCGCCTCGAGCCTCCTCGATCGGGGAGTCGGGTATTGGTGGGCATTCCTGGCCGTCCTCGCGGTCGGGTTCGTGATGGGGGCCATGGTCGAACGCCTGCTCATTCGTCCGCTCCAGGGGAAGTCCGAGCTCAATCCGGTGATCGTCACCATCGGGTTGCTGGTCGTGCTGGAGGGTCTCGCCGGAACCATCTACGGCAACTCGAGCCGGGGTTTTCCGGCTGCATACTCCCAGAGCGGGCTCACGGTCGGGCACACCAAGATCGCCTTCTCGCATTTCGACGTCTTCATCTTGGTGTCGGTCCTGGTGCTGATGACCGCCACGTTGGTGCTCTTCCGGGCGACCTCGCTCGGCCTCCGCATGCGAGCATCCGCTTTTGCCGGCGAGATCTCGAGACTCCTCGGAGTCCGAGTGGGGCTGTTGCTCACCCTCGGTTGGGCTCTGGCCGGGGTGGCGGGATCGTTGGCCGGTCTCCTCGTCGCCCCCACGAGCTCGTTCGGGCCCTATTACATGGACCTCGTGCTGGTCTACGCCTTCACCGCCGCGGTGATCGGGGGGCTCGAGAGTCCTGTCGGCGCGTTGATCGGAGGGCTCATCACCGGACTGTCCATCTCCTATGTCGGTGGTTACCTGGGCTCGGGCCTGCAGCCCCTGGGCGCCCTGGTCCTGCTCATGGTGGCCCTCATGGCCAGGCCCGAAGGGATCTTCGCCCGCCCGCCCGCCCGGAGAGTGACGACGGTGCCGACCTCCCCGAGACCCGCGCTCGGTCGGGCGCAGTGGATCCTCCGGCTCCGGCTGCCGACACAGCCCCTCGTTCGCCATGTCGTCCTGGCCCTGGGCGGCGCGGCGATCCTTTACCTGATCACCTCGTCGTTGAGCCCCTACAACGATTTCGAAGTCGGCGAGATCGCCCTGTACGTGATCGCCTTGGCCGGCCTGAGCCTCCTCACGGGAGTGAACGGTCAGATCTCCCTCGGTCACGGCGCCTTCATGGCGGTCGGCGCCTATGCGGCGGCGTTGCTCATGACCCACACGCATCTGAACTTCCTCGTCGAGTTACTGGCGTCGATCGGCGCCGCCGGGCTCTTGGGGTTGGTCATCGGGATTCCGGCCACCCGGCTGAAAGGGCCCTACCTGGCCGGGATGACCTTGCTGTTGGCACTGGCCCTTCCGCCCATCGCCGACAAGTGGAGCACCACGTTCGGCGGCGATCAGGGACTCACCACCACGGTCCCGACCGCGCCCGGGACGATCAATCCCGAAGAGTGGCTGGCTTGGATCCAGATCATCGGGGCCCTGATCGTCCTCGTCCTGTTGGCCAATCTTCTGCGGAGCCGATTCGGACGGTCATTTCGAGCCGTCCGTGACGATGAGATCGCCGCGTCGCTCAGCGGCATCCACGTGGCGCGCACCAAGGTCATCGCCTTCGTGATCAGCGCGGCGTGCGCCGGGCTGGCCGGTGCATTTCTGGGGCTGTCCACCGGCGTGGTCAACACGGGGGAATTCCCCCTGACCCTTTCCATCCAGTTGCTGGCCGCCATGGTGCTCGGGGGCACGGGCACGTTGATGGGAATGTGGTGGGGAGCGGTCCTCTTGGTGTACCTCCCACAGTGGTCGACGTCGCTGTCCGGTGATTTCAACCTCGGAAGCGGAGCGAGCGCATATCTTGCCACCATCATCTTCGGCGTCGTCTTGATCGTCGTGATGATCGCCGCCCCCACCGGAATCCAAGGCGGCCTACGGTGGGGGTGGGGACGGCTCTCGGCTCTCGGTCCCAGGCCGCGCTTGGGCCCGCCCTCGGTCCCCGAGCGTCCCGGCGAGGCGTTACACCTTTCCCGAACAGCTGAGAAATAGCGATGGGTCGTGAATACGCCATGAGAAAGGGAGAAGCGATGAGACATAGCAAGCACACCTCCATGGGCAGGTACGGGCGGGCGTTGCTGACCGGCGCCCTCGGCGTGGCGCTGGGAGCCACGACACTGGCCGCGTGCAGCTCGTCGCCCAAGGCGACGACGACCACCACGGCGAATGTCCCGGGTGTGACCGCCACCAGCATCAGCATCGGCGCAACCGTGCCGCTGACGGGGCCGGCCGCCCCCGGCTACGACGAGATCGCCCCGGCCATGGACGCCGTGTTCAGCTGGGTGAATGCGCACGGAGGGGTCGACGGCCGCAAGATCAACTACACCTATCTCGACGACGGGTACAACCCTGCAAACACGGCCACGCTGACCCGTAAGCTGGTGCTCCAGGACAACGTCTTCGCCGATATCGGATCGCTGGGAACTCCCACCCAGGCTGCCGTGCAAGGCTTCCTGAACTCGCAGAAGGTCCCGCAGCTGTTCATCGAATCCGGTTGCAACTGCTGGAGTGATCCCCGGTATCCCTACAGCTCGGGGTGGCAGCCTCCGTACACCGTCGAGGGCAAGATCCTCGGCAGCTACATCAAGGCCAACTTCGCAGGCAAGAAGGTCGGCTATCTGTACCAGGGTGACGAGTTCGGCAACGACTTCGTGAAGGGTCTCGACATGGAGATCCCGTCGGCGTCGGTTGTCTCGCGTCAGAGCTATGACGCCGCCACGCTGGCCGGCCCCCTGTCCAACCAGATCGCCGCGCTCAAGGCGGCCGGGGCGCAGGTCGTCGCCATGGCCACGATCCCGGCGGCAACGGCGCTGGCGATGCTTCCTGCCGCCGCCATCGGCTACTTCCCGCAGTACGTCATCTCGAACGTCGGTGCCGACACTCCGACCGTCGGGCCACTGCTTTCCTCGTTCACCCAGAAGGGTGGGGGAAGCGCGGCGCAGGCCAAGGCGGCGACCGGCCTCTTGAACGGGGTGATCACCGACGCGTACTTCACCCCCGAGGCAGATGTATCCAATCCGTGGGTCCAGGTCGAGAAGAAGCTCCTTCAGGACTATGCACCCAGCCTCTATGCCAAGTCCGGCCTCGACGGCAATACCCAGTACGGCATCGCCCTGGCCTACACCTTCGTGCAGGCCCTGCAGGCCGCCGGGAAGAACCTGACACGGGCAGGGCTGCTGGCGGCCATCGCCGCCCACGGCAAGGACTTCGTCACACCGGGATTCGTTCCTCTGTCGTATTCGAGCTCCGTGCACTTCGGATTCCAGGGGTCCGAGGTCATCAAGCTCAGCAGCACGGCTGCGCCCGCCGTGACGCCCACGGGGAGCTGGATCGGAAGCACACCGGTCACGCCGGTCGAAGTGACCGACATCGGATCAGCCCCGGTCACGAAGTACACGGGACCGACCTCGACACCACCCACGAACCTGGTGTCGACCTCGTAAGCGCCTTCACATGGACTAGGACCGTTTGCATGTCGCCGATGGCGGAGGTGTCACCACCTCCGCCATCGGCGCGTCACGGCTCATCGCATTCGCTCGAGCCCGGACTGCTCCACCGGCCGACCCGATCACGACACCTGCAGACGCTCCTTGAAGAAGTCGAGGACCTGGTCCAGAGCGGCCCGGGTCGCCGTCCCGTCGCGATCGTCGAGGTGCTCGGTCAGCACGGAATGGGCGTGCTTCGGATGCCCATGGGGGTTGCCGGCTGACGAATCGAGCTCCACGGCGATAAAGCCGTCGCCCAGCTCCCGACGCAACGTGTCGAAGCGCGACGCGAAGCAGAACGGGTCGTGGGTGAAGCGCAGTCCGAGCACGCATGACCCTTCGGCGACACGGGCCTTGACCTTGGCGAGGTCGGCGTCGGAGATCCCGATGTCGGCCTTGTGCCTCTTCGAGATCGGAAAGGGCAAGGAGGGCTGGCTCAATACGGGGGCCACCACGGTGTCGTCGACCATCATCGCCAACGCGAATCCACCCGTGAAACACATTCCCACGGCGCCTACCCCCGGGCCTCCGCACCGCTCGTGCTCGTGGGCGGCGAGCGCCCGCAGCCACACCGTGACCGGGCTGGTCTTCTTGAGAGCCCACACCGAGAATTCCCGAGAGACACACGCCGGGCCGAGGCTGCGAAGTGCGGAGGAGACAGAGGAAGGCGCGCCAGGAACGCCGAAGAGGTGCGGGAGCACCGCCGTGCACCCGATGGCCGCCACCTTCCGCCCGAAACCGGCGACGGCGGGAGTGATCCCGGGCATCTCGGCGATCACGATCACGGCCGGACCCGATCCCAGGCGGAAGACATCCCGGGTCTTGCCCAGTGCACTGAATTGCTCCTTGGTGAAGTCGTCCAAGGCGTTCATAGGACCTGGTGCTCCGATCGTGCGTCGTCGGGTTCCGTTGTCATGCGGCTGAGGAGCTTAACGGTGGTGCGTCGTGGCGGCGACACCGAAATGCGGCGGCTGTAACCGGGCTACGTCGTCCACTTGATGACGTGGTTTCCGGCCCCGAGTCCACTGACCACCATGCGACGGCTCTGCTCGTCCCAGTGGACGTTGGTGCCGTGTTTGCCGTTCCTCCACCCGACGTGGCCGTCGACGAGCACGGTCCCATGGTCTGGGACCGGCAGGTCGACCGCACCGGTAGTGCCATCGGGAGATGACACGGCCACGGTGTAGCCGCGTCGCGCCTCGTCGGTCCCGGTCCAGCGCCACCATGTCGAGAGGGAGCCTTCAGGGGTGGGAACCCGTCCCTGGACCCATGCCAGCGTGCCGCCATGGGGTTCGATCCGCCACGACTTGAAGCCGGGAGTGACCGGTTCGACGCCGAGGACGTATTGCTGCAACAGCGCCCCGACACCGGCCGCCCATCGGTGCATCACCGAATCGTGTTGGGAACCGAGCTCATAGGCAGGCGCCCCGTCGTAGCGAGAGGCCTCGTAGAGCGTCGACGGTCCGAGGCGCAACATCGTGCCCCAGGCGCGCTCGATGAGATCGATGCCGGCCGCATCTTCACCGGCGGTGAAGTCGGCCTGCACTTCGAACGCCTCCGCCCAGGGCACGAGGGCGTAGTTGTAGTTGTACTGCTCGGAGAAGTCGTCGGGATCCGATCCCATGCCCCAGGCCCACCCCCATTGCGTGTAGGGCGCACTCCAGTCCGCGACGTCGAGGTCGGGGTCCGCGGGGAGGAACGGCCGGTCGAAGTCGGTCGAGCCGGCAGGGTTGGTGGCACCCCACGTCCCCTTCGTGGCCCAGTTGAAAATGCGGTCGTTGTGGCTGTGGAGGTAGGCCAGAATGCGCTGCGACTGTCCCACCGTGGCGAGGTCGTGGATCACGGCCATGGAGTTCCCCGCCTCGTCGACGTGGGTCGACCCCACGTAGTCCACGAAGGCGCCTTTGGTGGGACTCCACAGGGAACGTTCGACCGCGACTCGGAGCAGCGCCGCCTTGTGCCGGTACATGGCCGCTGCGCTCGGCTCGGCTCTCGCGTCGGCCAACTCGGCCATGCCCAGGAAGCCCGCGTAGTCCCACATCTGGTTCTCCATGGACGCGTCGTCGGGCTTCGCCGGGTTCTGTGGGCTCGGGGGGACGGGGAGGATGTTGTTGCGGTACAGCCCGTCGGGTTGAGCCTGTGCCGAGACCACGGAGGACTCGTGCTTCTCGAGCCCGCCATAGAACCGGGTCACGATCGACGGGTCCGCAAAGAACGTGTACAGGGAACCGAGATCACGTTCGGTGAACCCATTCTGGTCAGGGACGTCGTCCGAAGAGGAGACGACGAATGTTCCCGGCGCCGTCTGGGCGGCTTGGTACGAGCGCATCGCCACGGGTAGGGCGAGACGACCGAATGCGTAGTAGGCGGTGTCGTCGGCCGAGGCGTCGTACCACAGCCACAGCGAGCGGTCGCGCTCGGGACCGTCGAAGAACTCGTAGCCGACGCCGGGTGAGGTCGACATCATCGACAATTGCATGGTCGAGGCCGCTGAGTACCAGATGCGGGTGAGCTCGGCGTCCGACGCCAGGAACGCCCCGGGCATGTCGGCGCCGGGAACAGGGAATGTGGCCGGGGGATGACTCGGTTCTGATTCGAATCGAAATCCGACCACGTCGATGGGCACATGGGCAGGAAGCTCGACGAACCTCGCCACGTACCACTGCCCGTCCGACAGCGTGAGCGCACCGGTCTCCCCCGGGCTCATGGTCCGGAAGAAGCCCGGAAAGTCGCTGACCGGATCCGCCGTCGCCCCCGGTCGGGTGTAGGTGCCGGCGACGACGTGACCGAAGTCCACGATCGTCGGACTCGGCAGTGTCACGGTCCGGCCGTCCTTCGCCCGCAGCGCGGCGACGATTTCAGCCGAGTCCGGCAGGGGCTTCCCGGTGGCGTCGACCGCGGCCACGGGGGTCACAAGCGTGCCCGGGACCTCCGACAGCGAGGTCTGATCGATGTAATGACGCTCGGTCGTCCCTGCCTGTTGTACCGGCGATTCGGGCAGGACCACGCCGGCGGGCCCCGAGCTTGTCAGGGCGAACACCACCAGGCCGCAAATGACGACCGCGCCGATCAGGACCAGGCCGAAGCGCCCCCAATGGCGACGCGTGGGTCCACGCACGTTATCGATCGGAAGCGTCGGTCCGTCGGTACGGGGTCATGTCCATGCCGGGATAGCGAAGGGCGACGTCGGCCAAAGTCTGCTCGTTCCAATAGGGGTCCCCGGGCCTCGGGAACCCGAAGAGGTCGCGCTCGCGGACGGTGCAGCGCGGCATGAGCTTGGCCCACCGCTGGGGAGACTGCTTGGGCCAGGCCATCTTCCCGCCCCACGTCGTGCCCCGGGCCTGGTAGTCGACCAGCAGCGAGAAACGGGACCGTCCGACCCCTGTCAGGTCCGAGCCCCGGTGGAGGATGTCGGTTCGGTACACGAGGAGGCTTCCGGCCGGACCGGTGGCCGACACCTCCTCGCCGGCGAGGGCGCCGAACTCGATGTACAGGGGCGTGAACGGGACACCCTTGCTGCGGTCGTAGGGAACGATCCGAGTCGGACCGTCGACCTCGGTGACGTCGGAGAGGAAGATGAAGGTGGTCAACTGCTGGTACCGGCCGTCGAGGCGTGGCACGACCAGGCTGTGGCTGCCGTAGTCGCGGTGCAAGGGCTGGTCGTAGTTGCTCGCTCCCGAGTACTTGGCCCAGAGCTCGACCTTATAGAGGTGCAACTCGGCGGTACCGAGGTACCGCTCGGCCGCATCGACCAGGTCGGGATGAAAGGCCAGGCGGTTGAGGTCCCACGACCGATAGGGGTACTCCTCGACGCCGGCGAATTGGCCCGCCGCATAGTGCGTGTAGCCGGCAGGATCGGCGAAATAGTCGTCGGGCGTCGGGAAATGCAGCCACAGGGCCTGTCGTGCCGCCTTCAGCTCCTCAGGGCTCAGGAATCCCTCCATGAGCGCGAACCCCCGCTCACGGACCTCGTCGAGGATTGTGTCAGGCACCCGCACAGCTCCGCACAGTACGCCAGCGGCCCATCGACCGCCCTTCGGCGCACCGGCCACGGCTGGCACGAACGCGTACGCTGCGGAGGTGCGGGCTGTGCAGTTCGACATGGTCGATCCCTCCTTCCCGATATCGCTCGTGGACCTGCCCGAGCCCGAGCTACCCGGATCTGCCTGGGCGCGCGTAGCGGTCGCCACGGGCGGGATCTGTGGCAGCGACCTCCACCTGTTCGCCCACAACACCGGACCGTCGCCCACGTTGGCCTCGATGGGCTCGTTTCCCTTCGTGCTGGGCCACGAGATCGCCGGCACCGTCATGGAAGCCGGCTCGCGATGTCGACACCTGGTGGGAACAAGGGTGGCTCTCGACCCGTGCCTCCCCTGTGCCGTGCGCGGCATCGATCCACCGTGCGCCAATTGCGCGCGGGGATGGACGTCGTCGTGTCTCAACCTCGACAGCCGTGTCCTCACCAGCGGGCGCACACTCGGGTTCACGTCGGGCCTGGGTGGAGGGTGGGCCGACCAGGCGCTCGCCCACACCTCGATGCTGCACCCGATCCCCGACTCGGTTCCCGACCGCGGCGCCAGCCTGTACGAACCTGTCTCGATCGCCTGTCACGGACTCCTGCGGGCCGTGCCGCCCGATGGAGAACCCGTCCTCGTCGTGGGCGCCGGGGTGCTGGGCCTCGCCGCCGTCGCCGCCCTGAAGGGCCTCTATCCCCGGTGCCCGGTCACCGTGCTGGCCCGCCACTCCCATCAGGCCGACGCGGCGCGCGCCTGTGGGGCGGATCATGTCGTCCGCACCGGCGAGGCCAGCGCCCATTTCGAGGAGCTGGCCCACCTGGCGGGCTGTCGGGTCGTCGGCCGCAAGGCGAACGTGATGCTCATGGGAGGCTTTCCCTACGTCGTAGAGGCCGTGGGCGCACCCCGGTCGGTCACCGAAGCCATGCGGGCGGTGGCTCACCGGGGGACGGTCCTCCTCCTCGGCGCGGCCGGGGTGAGCGAAGTCGACCTGACCCCGGTCTGGTACAAGGAGGCCGCGCTGGTCGGCTCCATCGACCACACCGTCGATGCCCACGACGCTCCCGGTCTCGCCGGCGGTGCGGACCGGCACTCGGTGGACCGCGCCCTCGACGTCCTGGCCGCCGGGCTGTTCCCCTCCGACGTGGTGGTCACCCACGAGTTCCCGCTCGAGGAATACCGCCTCGCCGTCGCCACCGCCATCGATCGGGGCAGCACCGGCGCCATCAAGGTCGTCTTCCGTCCCTGACCGGCCAAGCGACGCACCGGGTCAAGATCCAGCGCCAGACGGCCGACTTCTATGAGGTGGGCGACTCGGGCACCAAGCAACACCTGGCCAATTCGATGGTCGGCGCCCTGCTCGCCGTGGTGCACCAGGCGGGTGGGGACCCGTCGGTCTCCCAGGTGCTCGCCCAGGCCGGCGAGGAGCGCTCGGCGGCCGATCTGCGCCGCCCCGACGGATGGAGCTCGTACGAACAGGGACTCGCCCTCTTCGCCGCGGCGGCCGACGTGCTGTCCGATCCCGATATCGGACGGAAGGCCGGCATGGAGGTGTTCCGCCAGTACGCGGGCACCGAGGTGCTGGCCCTTCTGCGATCGATCGGATCCCCCGCCGAGATGCTGCGCGCCTATCCGGCCATCTCGGCGAAACAGTCGACGATCACGCGTGCCGAGATCGTCGAGGTGGACGAGACGCACGGCCTCATCAGTGTCGTGACGCCCGACCACATTCGGGACCCGCTCTTCTGTGGCTACACCGCGGGTGCCCTGTCGCAGTTCCCGGTGTTGTTCGGCATGGAGCCCGCCGATGTCGAGGAGCTCGAGTGTCAGACGCGAGGAGATCGTCGGTGTCTGATCCGCGTGGGCTGGGATCCGACGTCGTCGGTCGAGGCCAGCCTCGAGCGCGAAGTGGTCGTACTGCGCGAGCAAGCTCTCGTCCTGACGAAACGATTCGAGTCCCTGGAGTCGGTGGCCAAGGAGCTTGCCTCCACGCGTGACGTCAACTCGATGCTCGAGACGATCACCCGGCGCGCCGGGGTCGCCGTCCGAGCTCCTCGATACCTGCTCGTGGCCCAACTCCCCGGTGACGTGGGACCCAGGATCCATCACGTGGGTTTCGCCGATGATGAAGCGGAGGCGGCCGCGCTCGAGGTCATCCGCCTCGACGCCCAGTCCAGTGACCCGTCACGCCTGGTGGTCGACATCGAGTCGAGTCGGGGCCACTTCGGGCGCCTCGCCGCCTTCTTTCCCGAGCACTATCACTTCCTCCCCCAGGAACGCTCGCTCTTGATGGCGTACGCCGGACACGCCGCCGCCGCCCTCGACACCGCCGCCGCCCTCGACGAATCACGGGATCGCAACACCACCCTGAGCGCCCTCCTGGCTCTCGGCAAGGCGCTGGCCGAAAGAGCCACGCGGATCGAGGTCGCCGAGCGCCTCGCCGACGCTGTCCCGGCCATCGCCGGGCGTGACGAGGCGCACGTCCTGCTGTGGGATCCCGGCGACGCCCTCCTGGCCCGAGCGGCGTCCTCGTCGGCGGGGGCGGTCGAAGGGGCCGAGCCGGGGCCCGGTGCAGTACGGAACACCGCGGTCGAGACCCGGCTCCTCGAGATGACGATGCCGACACCGGTGACGACGACATCAGACCCCGTGTTGTCCTCCATCCTGACGATCACCGGGCTCACGTCGGGGGTCGTCGTCCCCATCACGGCACGCAACACCCTCTTCGGGGCCCTCGTGGTCGGCTCCCACGGTCGCGATGTGAGGTCCGACAGCGCCCTGTGGGAACGCCTCAGCGGTGCCGCCAGCCTCGCCGCCACTGCCCTCGATGGAGTGGCACTCCTGGAAGAGGTGCGTCACCAGGCCCTTCATGACCCGGTCACCGATCTTGCCAACTCGCGACTGTTCGAGGACAGGGTGACCCAGGCATTGTCCATCTCACGCCGCAGCGGGTCCACCCTCGCTCTGCTCTTCGTGGACCTCGACCGCTTCAAGTTCGTCAACGACAACCACGGCCACAAGGTGGGCGACGAGCTGCTCCGGGCCGTCGCCCAGCGACTCCTCGAGAGGGTGCGCGAGGAGGACACCGTGGCCCGCATCGGCGGTGACGAATTCGGAATCCTTCTGCAACAAGTGACGCAGAGCGCTGACGCTGAGACCGTCGCCGCGGAGGTCGTCACCGCCCTGGGAGAGCCGTTCGCCGTGCGCGACCTGACCCTGCGCATCGGTGCCAGCGTCGGGATCACGGTCTTCCCTGAGCGTGGCGATACCTACGACTCAGTGGTGTCCCGGGCCGACAGCGCCATGTACCAGGCCAAAGCAGATGGCAAGGGCCGGTTCAAGACGTGTCGACCGGCCCCGGACGTCCACGCTCGCCGCGCCCAGACGTAACGCGCGCGAGGTGACGAGCCCGATCGGCACGCACCGTGTCCGGGCGCTACGGTGCTCCGGTTCCATACCGCCGGGTCAAGATCTCGAGAAGATGGCCATCGGGGTCCGCGAAGTACACACCCCGCCCCCCATCACGCCGGTTGATCTCGCCGGGTCGACTCATGGCGGGGTCGGCCCAGTAGTCGCACCCCCGAGCCGTGATGCGACCGAAGATCTCATCGAAGTCGTCCTCGTCGACGAGGAACGCATAGTGCTGCGACGCGACCGCGCCGTCGATCTCGTGAAAGTCGAGCGACACGTCGTTCGCCGCCTCGACGACGAGGAACGGCCCGAAGCGGCTCGGCGGTCCGAGACCCAGGGTCTCGGCCAGGAAGGTGGCCGAGCGTTGTTGGTCGCGGCACCAGACGATGGTGTGGTTGAGCCGGACGTTCATTGTCTGTGCACCTCCGACCGCCGTCAGCCTCCCGCGGCCTCTTCCACGGTGAGCTCAGCCGCCGGGTCCGCTTCGAGTCGGGCATCGGGGATAGGCAGCCCGCTGCGCACGGACAGGCCGTAGGTCCCGTCCTCGATGCGGCGCTCGGCCCGATCGAGCGCGGCCAGCCGCTCGCGCAAGCTATCCGCCACGGCGTCGTCGACCTCTTCGGCGGTGAGCCGCTCGGCGGGGTCGGCGATTTCACCGGTCTCGCTGGCGGCGGCTCGGTCTTCTCGACCGGCGCTGACGGTCTCGCCGAGCAATCGCGCGACCCGCTGCCGCTCCGCCTGCACCAGCGCTCGAGCATGATCCTCGTCCATCATCCCTCCTGTGTTCGAAACCGACAGGACCAACCGACGTGTCACACGGCGGTGTCAGCGACGGTCATCTGACCTGGCTCCTCGTGATCGATTCGTCAAGGCTCGGCACCGCTCACCTTTGTCGTCTCCTAAGTGGCGACCGCACCGTCGGTCAACGCATCGATGCCGGCAAGTCTGCCAGCCAAGGCATCGCTGAGGCGGTAGCGATCTGCGAGCGTACCGGGAGCCGTATAGCTGATCTTGGTCTGGCCACCGTCGTCCCACACCAACACTTTGAGCGGCAGATCCAGTGCGGCGAGCGGCGCCGCCGCCATGACGGGAGTGCCCGCTTCGGGGCTCCCGAAGATGAGCACCTTCGTCTCTCGGAGCTCGAGGCCGGCCGCCTTCGCTTCCGCGCCGTGATCGATGACGGCGAAGAGCTTCAACCCCTTCGCTCGCACCAGCTCCGTCAGGAGCGCCTCGGTGTCGGCGACCGACCGGCACTCTCCTTTGTGACAATTCCCGCCCCACCGTCCCCTGTGACCCCGTCAGAAACGCAATCGGTCATGGCTTGTCCTCCGGCCTCCCCGGTCCCTTCGTCCCGGATGGCGTCAGCCTGCCCCAGATGGTCGGGACCCGCCTCTCCTTCCACAAGAGGAGTCCTGCTGACCACTGAGCTCCGGGTGGAGCTCGACAGAAGCGGGAACTGCTAACCGAGAGCCACCGTGGCCGCGAGCTCGTCGTGGTCCATGGTGGAACGACCGGGAATCTCCTGCTCTTTCGCCATCTCCGCTAGTTCTTTCGTGGACATGTCGGCCTTGTCGGCGAAGGTGGGGACACCCAGCTCCGCCTCCCGAGCGTCCAAGAGGTTCCCGAGCTCATCTCGACGCGTCGCGTCACTGCTCGATCGGACCTTCGGGAAGATCTCGTCTTCCTCTTCCTCGACGTGATGCCCCACGCTCTCGATCACAACGGTCATCTTGGCGTTCCACTGGTAGTTCCGGGTTCCAAGTCCTCGATCTCGCCCAGCAGGACCTTGACGACATGGTGCTCCTCGACGCCCTCATCGATCGCATCAGCCAATTCGGACGACATCTCGTGGGCGGCCGGATAGAAGATCTCCTCCTCGATCGTGGTGTGAACCCTCCATAATCTGCGAAACGAGGAGACCCGCGGCGGTGACGTCTTCTGATTCGGAGGCTTTCTTGAATCGAGCGAAGAGTCCCTTCACTCGATTGTGATCGGCAATCAACAGCTTGGTGGCGTCCATGTGATCCCCCTTCGCTTGTCGGCGACCCCAGTAGTCGGATGTGGTGATTCCCGCCGCGGGGACCGACCAAACTGGGGACCCGATCACCGGGATCGTCACGTGCCGGCGCGCTTTCGTCAGGGGGGATCGTCACCGCAACACACCCGACTCCAACTCACCGTCGACATCTCGAGGGCCGCCCATGGCGCTCCACCCGACTCGGGGATCGTCGAGGACCCGGTTTCGGCTAGCGGTCGACGGCCCTTTCGAGTTCGGCTTTGGACATCTTCGAGCGGCCCTTGACGCCTCGACGCCGCGCCTCCTCGTAGAGTTGATCGCGGGTGCGACCACCCGGTCCACGGTGCGATCTCAAACCCCCACGTCGCCCAGACGAGATGTCTTCGATCGACGTGCGGCTCGATCGAGCCGACTCTCCGGCCCGGGCCCGCGCCTTGTTGACAGTACGCGCCGCGATCTCTTCTGCTTCGTCTTCGGAGTCACCTCGGTCGAGAAGACCGGCTTTGACGTGGTCGTACTGGCGCTCGCGCTTCTTGCTCCATGCTTGTTGCGGCATGATGCCCTCCTTCGGTGCCACCGTCACATACCCATCCCGGGCCGGAAAACAACGTCACCAGGGCGCCGGGAGCCTGTCCCCGATGTCTGTTGTCCTACGCCCGCCCATTGGGTAGAACCGGGCGATGAACCCGATCGAGAAGGCCATCCGCGGCGTCGATCGGTTTCAGCAGCGACATCTCGTCCCCTCATTCGTATTCGGCGTCATGAAGAAGTTCGGTGACGACTCGGCGGGCACCCTGGCGGCACTGATCGCCTACTACGGCTTCTT
>Ga0116215_1001635_pt1 | contig 14624 bp, 6 predicted proteins | sample Sb_taG_7_FD_89698 | JGI IMG/M metagenome (GOLD analysis project Ga0116215, IMG submission 89698) | Peat soil microbial communities from Weissenstadt, Germany - Sb_50d_2_FS metaG | ecosystem: Environmental > Terrestrial > Soil > Wetlands > Peat | place: Germany: Weissenstadt | collected 2010-09-21 | reverse complement strand
GCGGGATGGGCGCATCCGGAGCCAGTTCGATGGCCTCCTCGAATTGCCCGATGGCTTGGGGTAGCTGGCCGCTCTTGGCCAGCGCACTCCCAAGATCTGTATGCGCGGGCACGGAGTCGGGATCGATGCGCACAGCGGTTTTGAGATAAGGAATCGCTTCGGCCAAACGCCCCGGCGAAGCCATTAGGGCATTGCCAAGGTTGTGATTGGCCACGGCATTGTCGCTTGTCACTGCGAGCGTGTGCCGGAAAAGTGTTTCGCTGTTGCGCCAGTACCCGACTTGGATCCATGTGAGCACCGCACAAGCCACGCAAGCCGCCGCGGCCAGGGGGGCTGCCAGCACATTTGCCCGCCAACTTTCCAGGATCTCTGCCGCGCCCCACGCCAGCATGATCAGTAGGCCCACCATGGAAATGTACATGTAGCGGTCGGCGCGCGCCTGGCCGCCCACCTGCACCAGGCCGATGACCGGAACAAGCGTCACCACGAACCAGCCCCAACCCGTCAGCATGTACGGCAAACGGCGGCGCAGCATGATCACACCTACGGTGACGACGGCTAACTGAAGCCCCGCAGCGATAAGCGGTAGAAATGCGAAGCCGCGCGGATAAGGATAGAAAACCGCTAGCCGCGACGGCCAGAATGTTTTCTGGATATAGATCGCGTAGGAGAGCGTTGCGTTTCCCAGGCGGGTTGCGAGCGGCACAGCTTTTACAGCGCCTGCGTGTTCCTGCACAAGCCAGGTGATAACTGCGGCCGCACCCGAAAGCCCGAGCAATGGGAGTTTTTCCCAAATGGCTTTGCGGCCTCGCTGCCGCAAACGATCGAGTGGCCAGCAGTCCAGCAGCAACAGAACGAGCGGCAGCGTGACGACCATCGGCTTGGCCATCAGCCCGAGACATAAGCTCATGGTGACCGCGAGATATCGGCCCCAGCCCGGGCGCTCGGTATACCAAACATAGGCCCATAAGGTGAGAAACCAGAAGCAGGCGCTGAGTACGTCCTTGCGCTCGGCCACCCAGGCCACAGACTCCACATGCAGCGGGTGCAATGCAAACAACAACGCCACCAGCGCGCTGCGCCAGCGTGAGCCTGTCGCCCGTTCGAGAAAAATGAATAACAGAATGGCCGCGAGCGCGTGCAGCAGGACGTTGTGCAGGTGGTGCCAGCCGCTTGCGAGCCCGAAGAACTGGGCATCAACCATGTGCGAAACCCATGTCACCGGGAACCAGTTGGCTGCATCACGCGATGTCAGCGCCCACTCCAGCCCCTGTACAGTGAGCCCCTGGCGGACGTGCACGTTGCCGGTGGTGTAATCGGGATCGTCGTAGTTGACGAAATCGAAGTGGCGCACCTGCGCGTATACCGCGAAAGTGGCGAGGAACAGCGCCAGATAAATCAGCAGGTCGAGACGCGAGCCGGCGAACATCGGTGATTTTTCCGGTCGTGGGGGCGGCGTTTGCGATGACACTCGCGGCATTTGCGATTGCGCGCTCGGCTTGGCTCGGTGCTTGGACACGGAAAGCTCATTCTATCTATATGGAATGGCAGACTGCCAGAATCGGCGTCGACTGGCCGATGCGTCCGCCCTGTCCGCGGCTTTTCAGCGAAAGTGATAAGCCGCGTAAAAAAGGCCGGCCATCGCGGAATGCAATGACCGGCCCATGATTCAACAACTGCTCAAGAAGCCTTTGCCCCACGACCTGCTATGCGGCCGCGGATGCAAGCATTCCTCAGAAGCGCAGCGTGCCTGAGAGCTGCAGCGCCCGACCACCGCCAATAGCGTTGACGAGGCCGGCGCCGCTCCCCACCGTGCCGGTGACTTGCCCGAAGGTTCCGCTGTTGAGAGAGTTCGACGGGCTATTGAATTGCGGTGAATTGGTGAGTTGGAACGCATCGCAGCGAAAGTTAAATACCCAATTCTCGTGCAGCACGAAATCCTTCAACAACGAAGCGTTGTTCTGGATGTACCCCGGGCCGCGATAGGCGTTGCGGCTGACGTTGCCGACGCTGGTTCCATACACGAGGGGGCACGAAGTCCCCACGGCGCCGGTGCAACCAGTGGGCTGCGAGAAAGCGCTGGTGTTGAACCAATTGTGTCCAGATCCGATACCCTTGGGTGTCGAGTAGTTTCCGGTGAGATTCGACATCTGCTGCTCGCCGGAGGTGTTGATGGAATTGAGGCCGTTCGCGGTGACGTTAAACGGCAGGCCGGAGTAAGCGGAAACCACGCCGGAGAGCTGCCATCCGCCGAGAATGGACGCGACGGGCCCCCGATTCAACCACCGCTTATTGGGCCCGAAGGGCAGAACCCAGTTGACGCTTTCCTCGAAGTTAAAACGATGGTCAAAGTCGTCCGGTCCATAGCTGTGACGCTGATCGAGCCAGAAAAGAAGGCCGCCGTCGTCGTCGCCGCCCGTCGCGTAATCCAGACCCTTGCCCCACGTGAACGACGTGGTCACTCCCAGATTTCCGGTGAAGTGACGATTCAATTGCGCTTGCAGCGAATCATAGTTCGACGAGAAGCCCAGGAAATCTTCGGTGACCGATGCCGTTTTCCCAAATGCGATATTCAGCGGAAGACCGGCCGATCCCAGGTTGAGCGCATTGGCCAGGTTAATGTTCTGGCCAACGCCCATCCGCGTGCCGTGATTGCCCACGTAGCTCAACTGCGCGTTCCAGCCCATCCCCACATCCTGCTGGACCGTGAAGTTCCACGAACTGACATACGGGTTGTGGTAGTTGAGCGGAATGTAGAATTCGCTTGCGGCGTTGAGCGTGTTCGAGCCCGAGGCGACTTGAATGATGCCGTTCGAGGGAATGGTCACCGGAATCGGGGCCGGGAATCCGCACTCATAGGTGAAATAGGTTTGCACGCTGGAGCATGCACCCGTGCTGACGCCCAGCACGGCCGGAGTGTACGCGTTGGCTGAGGTGTATCCGTTGTTGGCGCGGACGGGATAGTTATACGCGTAGGTATTGTCCTCGAATGGCGTGAAGCTGATGCCGAAGCCGGCGCGAACGACGGTTTTTTGGCTCACGCGATAGGCAATGCCAACGCGGGGCGCGAAGTACTTGTACACGGTCTTCATGCCCAGGTTATTGGCGTTGCCGCCCACGCCCGTGAGCACCAGAGTGTTGTTGGTGGGGTTATAGTTTGAGAATCCCGCCGATTGTGCGGGCGTGGCCGGTGGATATAGCTCCCAGCGCAGGCCCAGGTCAAGGGTCAACTTGGGCGAAAGTTGCCACTTGTCGCCGCCGAAGGCAAAGATCCACCACTGGCGGTAACGCGGGAAATAGGTGTTGAGGTCGCGGCCGACAGTCGAGGGCACATCGAGCAGCAGGCTGGCCATCTGGTTGCCGTTATCGGTGGTGAGGCCGCACCCGTTGCAGGAGGTTTGGCTCTCAGAGAAGGTGAGGGCGCCTCGCGCGCTGTAGGTCTGATCCTGCAGCAGGCTGTCGTGAATACGCCGCACATCCATGCCCCACTTAAAGGTGTGGTTACCGTGGATTTTCGTCCAGTGGTTCACCGCATCGACATTGGACTCACCACGCACCCAGGGGAGCGATGCGGAGTAGCCGATAAGGTTCGAGTTGAAGTCGCTCAGGCTGACGCCGACCTGGCCGCTGGAGAACTGGCTGATGTTGACGCCGGGAATGCCGATGCTGGTGGCATCGTTGGAACCGTAGTCGCTGGGAAGGGCGCTATTGCCGTAGTGGGCCACGCCAAAGCGCGCTTCGGTCAGGAGGGTCGAGGAAAACGCCCGGTCGTAGTTGAACCCAGTGCTGTAAACATGCTGCACGCCGGTTCCTTCGAAGTAACCATTCGCGGGACCGCCTCCCGCAGATCCCCACATGGGCGCTTGGAAGATGGTCACGTCCTCACGCTCGTAGCGATAGCTCAGGTGGTCCTTTGACGTGATCTGCCAGTCGATCTTGGCATCGTAGCGGTTGGTGTTTTTCTGGAAAGAAAGGTTCGGCGAGGAGTAGTCGTTGGAAACCGATGAAGTAGCCCAGGTGGACGAGTTGCCGTTATTGGGCGCCTTCAAAAGCTGCATCAGCTTGATGGCGACAGGATCGGCGAAAGTCGTCACTCCCTCGTTCGCAGCAGCCGTAGCGTTGCACGGAATCTGATTGTTGGGATACGGTGTGCGGTTCTGGCCGGAGGAGTTGCCCGTGCCGGGATCGTAGACCTGTCCGCCTGTGATCGTTCCCGAGCCGTTCTTTTTGAGTGCGCCGCTCAGGTCGATGTAGCCCGAGGTGTTGCACGTGTACCAGGTGGGCGAAGGAATGGTGATCACGTAGTTGTCCGCTTCGTGGTCGGGCGAACGGAAGAAGTCGCCGAAGAAGAACAGCTTGTCCTTCTTGATAGGGCCGCCCACTGTACCGCCGAAGTAGTTGTAGGCGAGGTGCCCCACACTCGTATTGAAGTAGGAGCGCGCATCCATGTCGTTGTTCTGCACGAATTCCGTGAGCTGGCCATGGTACTGGTTGGTGCCGGACTTGAGGATCACGTTGGTGACCGTGCCTACGGCGCGGCCCAGTTCGGGTTCATAGTCTGAGGTTGCAATGTCGACGGCGGCAATGGATTGTTCCGGCGGAATCATGGTCTGCAGCAGGCCGGTGCGCTCGTCGTCGTCTACGCCTTCAATCTGGTAGCTGTTGCCGACGCGAGGCTGGCCGTTGACTTCGGTCTGGATGGAGCTGGCCGCGTTAAAAAACTGCGAGTGCTCGAAGATCGGCGGACCCACGCCCGGAGCCAGACTGAGAACGGTCTGGAAATTCTGGTTCACCATCACCGGCATGGCGCTGAGCGTCTCCGCCTCGATGTTCGTGCTCACGTCGGCGCGGTCGGTTTCCATGATCGGCGGAGCGCCGGTCACAGTGATTGTTTCTGAGGCGCTTCCCGGCTGCAGTGTGATGTCAACGCGCGTCGTAGTGTTTACGGCCACGTCAACGCCGGCGCGGGCGGCCTTTTTGAAAGTCGAGGCCGTGATGGTGACGGAGTAAATGCCCGGTGTGAGGTTGGGAAATGTGTAGTTTCCGCTTTCGTTGGTGATATCTGTGTGAGTAATTCCGGTGGCATTCTCGAGAATGGTCACGGTTGCCTTCGATACGACGGCGCCGGTGTTATCGGTTACCGTTCCCACGAGTGTCGCGGATACGGCCTGGCCCCATAGTGTTGGTGAGAAACCAAGCACGATCAGAAAAAGCGATCCAAGAAAGATCCCGAATCGTTTGCGCTGCATCATTCGATCCTCCTGAAATGAACGTTCATTTGAATGCTGGTCTTCGTTTGAAGATGTCAAGGGATTCGCTCGGGAGAGATCCCTCCATCAAACGCACGAATCGCGGAAATTCTGTCATCGCCGATTTCCTCGGTGTCACCGCGTATTCTCTAGGGCTCTCGGAGACATGGAGAGGATGGGAATCGACATGCGTCTTGGGCGGTGAATCGCCTGTTGCTCCTTCCCGGCGTGATACACACCACCCCTTCAGTTCTCAGACAGGCTCATCCTGCAGCCCGCCGCAGCTAGTCTTGACGCCCGCGTCATTCTTCTGCTCGAGAGCGACTATGGCAAGGCTGCTACCGTATGCTACGGGCGAATTACTGCGAAAAACTCTTCCGCACCCTCCTGAAACTGCACAACTTAGATCAAGGTTGCACGCCTGGGTTCTCACGGGGTGGCAAGCGCAACTTCACGCGTGACAACCTTCATCGTCCTGAGGTATGCTACGCCCTGCTGGCTGGCCAAAATGACCGAAGCTTCCTACAGCGGGCAGACAGAATTGCGCTGGACACCAGGCTCAGCAGAAGAACGGGACCTCGTTCTCAGGGAGCTCGATGCCATTGTTTCCAGCTCTCACTTCAAGGGGAGCAAGCGTTACCCCGCTCTCTTGAAATACGTGGTGGACGCTGCCCTCGAAAACCGCGCAGGCGATTTGAAGGAGCGCACGCTCGGCGTTGAGGTCTTCGGCCGCGATCCCAACTATGACACCAATGCCGACCCCGTGGTTCGCGTTAGCGCGGGCGAGGTGCGAAAGCGGATCGCGCAGTTCTATCACGAGAATGGCATCCACTCGCTTCTCCAGATCGACATCCCGGTCGGGTCCTACGTGCCTGAGTTCCATTTGCTGGAACAGGTCGCGGATGCGTCGAAAGCCGGCGTTGAGCGTGGCAGTTGGATGCGCAATCAAGGCTCGCTGCGCAAAAGCAAAATCCTCACCCGCACGGTCGTCTCGGTCTTTGCCGTGGCGCTCTTCGCGGCTGGATTGTTTGCGGGGTATTTCTATCGCCGCACCTCGACTGCCGGATCATCGGATATCAACAATGTCTGGCAGCCTCTTCTGCAATCTACAAGACCCGTTTTGATTGTGGTGGGAACCAGCCGCCCTGATTTGTTGACTCTCGAAACGGAGTCAACCAGTTTTATTGAACACATGACCAGCCCCTATCATCATCTCTCCGTGTCGAGCGCGATTGCACTGGCTCATTTGTCCGGCGTCTTGGAGGAACAGCAGAAGGGCTACGAGATCAAGGAGGCTCCTGAAACCAGCCTGCCTGACGTGCGTTCGCGCTCCCTGGTTCTCGTGGGTGCGATGAATAATATGTGGACCATGCGCCTGATGAGGCCTCTCAGATTTCACTTTACTTATGAAGGTCGAGTGGCTCGCATCGAAGACGCGGCCAATCCACAGCAAAAGGCTTGGTTCATCGATTTCTCAGCTCCTTACACGTCCATAACCACCGACTATGCGATGGTCGCCCGTTTTCATGATGCAACTACCGAAGGGCCGGTAATGGTGATCGCGGGGTTGGGACCTTATGGCACAGAGGCCGCGAGCGAGTTTGTGGAGTCGCCTGAGTACCTGACGAAGTTTGCCAATGCCATGCCGCGAGGCTGGGAAAACAAGAACTTCGAAGTGGTGCTTAAGTCAGACGTCATCGGCAGCAAGGCGGGGCCACCCGTGCTGCTCGCCACCTACGGTTGGTAGACCGCCTGTTTTGCTGGGCAAGTCTGTTCCTCTTTCCTCCGGTGCCGACAGGCCTAGGCCCTATCTGCTTTCCTCGCCCGTCTTGAGGGACACAAAGGTATTGCCGTCGGGTCGCGGACGAAGACGATCTTGTGGAGCCTGCCAACCCGCAAAACCGAAAGACGCAAAAGTTGCAATGCTCAACGTGGGGCGCCATGTTCAGCACTGCACCGTGTGCACGAAGTCTTCGCCATCGCGAATGATTTGGTTGCAGGCTCAACGGCCTGATTTTTGAGCATTAGAAACCGTGCTCCCTGGCCTGGGTTTGAGGGCTTGGATTGCCTATATCAATTTAGTTAGGGAGTTCCGTCCAGGCCAGTTTCACTTCAATCTCGAGCTTTTGATGGCGCCCCTGCGCCCGAAGTCTAGAATGGTCGCGGTTTGGGTGTGACTTGTGGCCGCATAGTGTCTGCTCGGCAACTCTCGCCGGCCAGAACGGGAGATGCAGGATCGAGGCGAAGAAAGCTGTCGATGATCATGAGCCCGAGTTTGCGCAGCCTCTGGCCCCGGGGACCGGGATCGCGGTCGGCATCCGCACGTCAGCCTGTTGCGAGTGGCTCAAAGCTCTTACCAGGCAGCAGAGAACTGACAACACAATCAGCTTCTTCATCCGCATTGCTCCATCCGTCTTTGCTATCGAAACAGCCTGGGCACGAAATCGTTCAGGTCGCGCCTCCAGGTAAGCCACTCGTGCGAAGTGCCGGGCGAGGAGAAATAGACGTACTGCACTCCGGCCTTGTCGAGCATGGCACGGAATTCTCCGATCGCCGCGGGAAAAGGATTGGGCTCTTCTGTTCCCATACCGAGCCAGAGTAGCTTCACCTTCTGGTTGAATGCGGCCCCGTCCTTGAACACACCGCCGAATGTCGTATTGGGATCGAGCGGATCTGTGCTGAGGCCATTCATGGTGCCGCTGAAGCCAGCCATGTACGCGAATGTGTCTAAGTTATGCGTGGCGATCTGGAGTGCCTGGTTTGCGCCCATGGAGAGCCCGGCCATGGCCCGGTGATCGCGATCCGGGATGGTGCGGAACGTGGTGTCGATCATGGGGATGACTTCTTTGATCATTACGTCCTGGAAGGCGCTGAAATCTGGGCCCGTACTGGCCGGGGAGAATGGGCCGGCGGGCCGGGAGGCGTAGCCGTTATCCATGACGATGATCATGGGCACCGCCTTCGTTTCAGCGATCAGGTTGTCGAGGATCAAGTTGGCGTTTCCCTGGAAGATCCATCCGGTTTCGTCTTCTCCCATACCGTGCTGCAGGTAGAGCACCGGGTAACGCGCGGTTGGGTTTGAGTCGTAGTCCGGGGGCGTGTAGACAAAGCAGCGGCGCCACTGGCCGGTGATCTTCGAGTGATAGATACGGATGCGGACATCGCCGTGCGGAACGTCCTGCGGGACGTAGTGAGTCGCGCCGTCTTCGGGTACCTCGATCCCGCTTGCGTCTCTGCCGGTGCCGAAGAAGGCATGGCTGCCGGGATCATTGACGCGGACCCCATCAACGTCGAGCGCGTAGTAGTGAAAGCCCTCCACCAGCGGAGGTGTGGTCACGTTCCAAACGCCATCGCTATCCTTCGTCATGGAGAACTTCTTGCCGCTGATGTTTGCGTCGACCGACTGCGCTTCGGGTGCTTTGAGCTGGAATGTAACGCTGCGGTCGGGCAGAATGCGGGGAAACTGCGCGCCCATTACGTTTGTCGTTGCCGGCGTGGCGTCCTCGATCGCCGAGGCGCGCTCGCCCGCCGGTGAGCGGCGCCATGCGAAGTAGGCATCCAGCGCGTCCAGACCATCCGGGTTCGGAACCGTCCCCACGTGCGGCGTGCCGGTAAAGCACATAAGCTCGGGGTTCGCGTCGCTGAAGGCCGGCCACTGAGGCATGCCCTTGCCATTGGGATTGGCGTACTTGGCGAAATTGGTCCAATAGGTGACCATCGCGTCGGAGATGACCTGGTCCGCGCTGGTCGGTTGTTCGTGCTGAAGATCGTTCAGATGACCGAAGACGTAGGGAACTTCACGGCCGTGCGGAGCACCCAGACCGGGCCGGGGCGAATCGGCGGGCGCCGGCGGATGCTGATCGAAGTAATAGTAGTAAACCTTGCTAGAGCCCAACTGAGATTGCAGCCGGGCCCAGATCCACGTGTGCCAGCCGAACGTGGCATCGCGGCTGAGGTCGCGCGCGGATTTGGGCACGGTGCTCTCGCCCACCGGATAGGCTTTCAGCAGGTTGTCGGCGAAGCTGTCGTAACGCCGGCGCACGCCGTCGATGTACTCGCGCGGGTTCCGGTCATGGGAGAACGTCGCACCTTCGTCTGAGTTATAGCCAATCAGAACCGGGACGTCGTTGAACTGTTTGTCATGGTACATCGTGTACTGGTCGGCTGGAATGACCCAGCCGTCGATAATGGGCCACGCCAGACCGTGGGTGCGCTGGGCGGCCATGATCTTTTCCGCCGGCGTCTTGCGCAATTCTCCAATCGACGAAGCGCCAGCTTCTCTGGCGATGGATACGCCATCGCGCTCCGCGTCGGCATGCAGGCGCATATTCTCGCCTGGCTGGCCCGCCCGGCGCGGAGGCCCGAAGGAGCCGCCGCTTTCTGAGATGGCGCCTTGAAAGAGTCCTTTTGCAAGCGGCGAAGCGCAGAGCTGGCTGACTGCGATTCCACCCGCGGATTCGCCGAAGACAGTGACTTTTTGAGGGTCACCGCCAAAAGCAGCGATGTTCGTCTTGATCCACTGGAGAGACGCGATCATGTCGAGCAGTCCGTAGTTGCCGGAGACGTGATGCGGAGACTCGGCACTCAGATCCGGGTGCGCGAGAAATCCAAAAGGGCCGACGCGGTAAGCGATACTAACCAGCACAACGCCTTTGCGAGCGAGGACATCGCCGCTATAAGTGGGGATAGATGTGGCGCCTGCGTTGAAGCCGCCACCATAAACCCAAACTAGAACAGGAATGTGGTCATGGGCCGACTTCGCCGGCGTCCAGACGTTCAGATAGAGACAGTCCTCGCTCATCTCGGGAGTCTTCGCGTCTTGCGGACTGCCGCCGGAACTTTGTACGCATTCGGCGGCGAATTTATCAGCGGATCGAATGCCCTGCCACTTGGCCGGAGGTTGCGGCGGGCGCCAGCGCAGGTCGCCAACAGGCGGAGCTGCAAACGGGATGCCTCGATAGACAGTAAGACTTCCCTCCCGCGCGCCCTTCAACACGCCCTGTTCCACCTTCGCGGTCGTGCTTGCGGCTACTGTCGTCCATGGCAGCGCCAGAATCGTAATCGCCAACAGGAGTTTATTCATGTTCACCTTCCCTGGATGGAGCCGCCGATGTTCGGAGCCTTGCCCGACTCGGAACCGAGGAGGAAGCGGTAAGCGCTTACCCGCGGCGATCCAAATGCCTTCCAGGCTCTCAAACATCAGGATTGAATCCGTGCCCGATGATAATGGATCGAGTCGCGCCGGAACAGCCCTGAAACTCGAACCGGCTTACGAATCGGCACTAATATTCCGGCGGTGCAATGGTATCAGGCACGGGCATCACGCTTGCGCTCCGTTGAGCCCGGAGCATGCCAACGATACGCTTGTCACTGGAAGCGTTTCTCCACCCGGTACACACAACGACGATTTCAAAAGGCGTCGGGACGGTCCCAGTGGAGCTGAATGGGGAAGCGTTGGTTCGAACTGAACTGTCCCGCGCATACTCGGACAACAGAAGAACGGGAATCTCATCAGACGGAGACTGCACGGACAGATACGACACATGACGAGCCCTCAAAGTGGACTGATCATGTCTTCGCTCCATTACCAAAGCACTCGAAGATCAGGTCCACATCATGGGTCACGCAGAGGCCACCTGATCGACCCAATCGATTGGGAGATGGTGGCCCAAGCGGAGGTGGAATGTAACGGGCTTGTTCTTCGGCAAGTGCACATCGGTGTTGGCTTCGCCCGGTTGGAGCGGCGCCGCCAGGACGCCCGTCGGCGCGGTAATGCTTTCGATCCCGTATCGCGCAATTAGAGTGACGTCCTGCTTGCGGAATGAGGTCACCGTCAACTGGACAGTTCTGGCCTCCATGTCCCACGCCAACTTGTCGATCCTGGCGAAGCTGCGCGCCAGCATTCCGTTGATCGAGCCCTTCACCAGATCCTGAGGAAGAGCGGGGAGCACCTCAATCACGCCGGGGCGCGAGTACAGCAGCATTTCCATTATGATCGTGGGGATTCCGCCTTGCGCATCCGGCATGGGCAAGGCCCATGGGTCATGAGAGCACCGGAGCGTTGCGGCGACGTAGCCCTGTTCAATCAACTGCCGCAGTTCTGTGTCGACCATGAAGCAGTCTTTAAGCCGCGCTCCGACCAGGGCGCGATGGCAACGGCCATGAGCGGCGAGCCTCTCCGGCACTCGTTTTCGGTCGGCCAGCATCGCGGCACGAGCCAGCTTTGGCGTGCGATCGGGATCGATGTCGTCGCCGGGCCAAGCTCCGTAGAGATGAGAGATATGCCGATGGGGATAATGCTCTTCGAGGGTGGGCCAAGCCCATTCCTTCAACGTACCGTCCGGTTCCAGCATATAAGGCGGAATCTTAGCCAGCATGGCCTTCCACTTCGGAATGCTGTCGGCATCGCTGCCCAGCACTTCACAGGCGTAGATGAGATCGTTGAGCACTTCCCTGCACACCGAAATGTCCATGGTCGCATTGAGCACAAGCGGTCCCGGCGGATTCGTGTTGCCAGGCCAGTTCTCGGGCGAGAAGGATGGAATGAACATGAAGTTCCCATTCTTGTCGGTAAGCGTCAGAAAGTCCTCGTAAAACAGCGCCAGCTCTTTCAGGCCGGAAACGATGCGCTGGCGAAGAAAATCGAAATCGCCGGTTGTCAGGTAGTGGTCCCAGAATGGGCGGTAGCACCAGCCGCCAGCGGAAATCCAGTAGGGATGGGGCCAGATCTCTCCATTGGGCCCGGCGACGGCGTAGTGGTATGAAACGCCGACTCCTTTGTCGGGGAGAAGAGGATACGAGACGCCGCGACAGCCGAAGATGTTCCTGGCGTTGACCCGGCAATCCGGAACGATGCTCTCCATCCAGTCGAAGTAGGCGTTCATACCTTCGCGCAGATCGCCCTGGGGACCAGGCGCAATCTGCAGGTTAATGTTGGCGTTCACCTCCGCTACCATGGAGGGATATTTGCCGCTGCTGTAGATGAACCAGTAGCGCCCCATTTGAAAGATCTTCTCGAGCAATGCAGGCGAGTAGTCCGGCCGGGACCGCTGATCGTCGAGCAGTTCCTCTGTGGCCAGTCCGTACTGAGAGGCGCCGCCGAAGTCGACGGTTACGCGATTGAACATTTCTGATTGGACCTTGCGGTGCCGCTCGAGCATGGCCGCATAGTCGGTGGGGAGCTGCTCCACCGCCTGGCGCAGAGCTTCCACCTTGTCCTCACTGTAGTCGGCGGACCATTCAATGCGCGTGAGAAGCATGACCGACGATGCGTTCTCGATGACCAGAACGTCATGGTCCATACGGGCCGCGCCGCCATTGCGAATCACGCGTACCACTCCCGCGTAGCCGCTGTTGTCTGTGGAGGGATCCAGGCGGCACTTGTAAATCAGACGTTGCTCCGTGAAGTCCTGCTGCACTTCACTAATCCCGCTACCCGACGAAGCGCGTGCCAGTGTTTGTCCGGGGGGCACGCCGGTGGAGCCGCTGCCAGTGCCGATTCTCTCTCCGCCCCGGTTGACGACGATACGGATATTCAGCGCCTGACCTTTCGGTGCGGTGAGCCATTGAACGACGACGTTGTCGGGCCGGGAGGTAAAGGTCTGGCGAACCCAGTCCCCGCGTTCATCGGTCCAGTACACCCGCACCTCGCTGCTCTCGAAATCGACAGTGCGCAGATAGTTCCTGGCCCAAGGCGTCCTGGGAGAATCGAGGCGCATCATGAATGCCGGGATCGTAAGGTGCGCAAATGTATTCATCTTGATGGGGCCTTGGTTCATGACTTTGAAGGCAAATTCCGCCGATTCGCGGTATTTCCCATCGAGCACCATCTGCCGAACCTGGGGAAGAATGTCCGCGACCCTGGGCGCCTCGAAGGGCCGCTTCCACGGCATGAGCAGGCTTTCATGGTGGAAGAGGATCTGCTCTCCGAATACGGATCGGACGCCACCTCGATATACATCGGTCCATTGCCGGACGTGACCCCTTCGCTGGTCGTCCGGCCGGGTTGGATACTGCAAAAGCCGGTACGCGGAACTATGTTTCGCCTTAGACGTTCCGCGAGCGGCATCGGTGAAGTCTCGGTGCTCGTGGAAAGATACGACGCCGCGAAAGCCGGCGGCTTAGGCAGATCCCTTTCTGCCAACTCGCGGCGCAGAAATCCAGTGGAACGGATCTCCGCTGATGCCGCTCCCCTGGGCCGTTGAGGCTGAAATGGCTTCTGCGTCTCGCTTGTCTCGGCCACGAGCGGTACGATCAGATTTGGTGAAGTTGCAAGGCCGGCAACAAATGTGCTCTTTTTCAGAAAATCCCTGCGTTTCATCTTTCCTCACTGGATTTCACGGGTGTGGCGGCTCAAGCCCGACGACTGTAACAATGCTGCTCTCAGTTCCGGTCCACGCGTCTGCCCCATCATGCGTCAGCTGTCCGGCCGCATCATTCCAGTGCAAGTGTGAGATCTGAGAACTTCCGGTCTCGTATGCATAGGTCTTTCCGTCGTCGTTGTAGATGGTGAAATCGCCATCTGAACCCGGATAAACAAGCACACGAACAATTGTTTGTGGATCGTCTGTGCTCAGGACCTCGCTTCCAAGCGGAATGATCGATCCTGCACGGACAAATAGCGGAATGGTGTTGATCGGCGCCGATACTTCAACGGTCTGGCCGCCTTTCGACCGTTCGTTTGTCCAGTAGTTGTACCAGTCGGTTCCGGCGGGCAGATAAACCTTTCGGCTTGTCGCCCCCTGATCAGTCACTGGCGCCACAAGAAATGCAGGTCCGAACATGTACTCGTCGGTTATATTCGTGACCTTGGGGTCATTGGGGAAATCCATGAAGAGCGCACGCATGAACGGTGAACCGTTGAGGTACGTCTGATAGGCAAGAGAGTAGGTATACGGCAGGAGTTGATAACGCAGGCGTAAATACTTTTCGAGAATGGGCTCGGCTTGCTTGCCATATGCCCAGACCTCATTGTGTTCTCGCTCTCCGTGAGCCCGCATGACAGGCTGGAAAACGCCCCACTCGAACCGGCTGGCGGGAATGCAGTTGACATGGCCGCCGCACAAGGCTGTGTTGCCCGGACCTTCGTTGTACTCCTGGGTGAAGGTCTGGCGGGAACGCTTCGCAACGCAATGCGGAACAGTTCACACTCGAAGATTGCGGAGATACTCGGCGTCGATGCGCAGCGCCTGCATGGGATCGATGTCAAACTCTTCCTGTTCGATGAAGTACTGCTTGAGCCCGGTGGCAGCCCGCAGGATAGGCGCGTAGTCAATCTTGCCGCGCCCCATTTCAGTGGAGTGCAGTTGTCCGTTGGCGCCGGGGATCATGTCCTTCACATGCATCAACGGGAAGCGCTCAGGAGTCTTGCTCAGG
>Ga0116215_1001633_pt1 | contig 14628 bp, 9 predicted proteins | sample Sb_taG_7_FD_89698 | JGI IMG/M metagenome (GOLD analysis project Ga0116215, IMG submission 89698) | Peat soil microbial communities from Weissenstadt, Germany - Sb_50d_2_FS metaG | ecosystem: Environmental > Terrestrial > Soil > Wetlands > Peat | place: Germany: Weissenstadt | collected 2010-09-21 | reverse complement strand
CTCCCAAGACGACCTCGACGCCATCGCCGCCTTGCTCAACGAGCGTCCCCGCAAGACCCTGGCATGGGAGACTCCAGCGGAACGATTCAACCAACTTGTCGCGGCCACCCCTTGAATCCGCCCGCTGAGTGATTGCGGATGGCCAGGGACCCACCAGGCCTAGCTCTGTGCCCGCGGTGAAGCCGGCTCTTGGGGTTTCGGCGAAGTGGGCCTTTGCCAAACAGGTCCCAGTTGGGCTTGCCGGCTGAGTGAACACACGGACGAGGACTGGGGGCAATCCGGTTCGAACCGGCGGTGTCGCCCGACCCCCGGTCTTTGACCTACTCCCGATAACCAGCCGGCCGGCCGTCCAGGATCACAGTCTTGGTCTCGAGGAACGGGAGCAGGCCTTCGGTGCCGCCCTCGCGCCCGATGCCGGACTGCTTGAACCCGCCGAACGAGACACTGAAGTCGGTGCGGAAGGCGTTGTGGCCTACGGTCCCCGAGCGGAGTCGGCCAGCCACCTCGCGCGCCCGGTCGACGTCATTGGTGAAAACCGAGGCGTTGAGTCCGTAAATGGTGTCGTTGGCGATCGCCACCGCCTGCTCCTCGTCGGCGGCGGGGATGACGCTGAGGACCGGGCCGAAGATCTCCTCTTGGGCGATGGCCGAAGAGTTGTCGACGTTGCCGAAGACGGTGGGCTCGACGTAGTAGCCCCGATCGAGGTGTTCTGGACGGCCGCCACCGGTGGCGAGGGTGGCCCCTGCCGCCCTTCCCTTGGCGATGTACCCCTCGACCCGGTCGCGCTGGCGTTCCGCGACGAGCGGTCCCATCTGGGTACTGGCGTCGAAGGGGTCGCCCACGCGGACCTGGGAGAAGGCGCTGGCCAGAGCCTCGACCATCTCGTCGTGCCGGTTCCGGCTGACCACGATGCGGGTCAACGAGGAGCAGACCTGGCCGGTCATCATGCACTCGGCACGGGCCAGCGTGGCCGCCGCGGTCGAGATGTCCACGTCGTCGAGAATGACAGCAGCCGACTTCCCGCCGAGCTCAAGGGTGCATCGGGCGATCCGCTCGCCGCAGATTGACGCGATGCGCCGGCCCGCGGCAGTGGAGCCGGTGAAGGTGATCTTGTCGACGCCCGGATCGCGGACCAACAGCTCGGAGACCTCCCGGTCGGCGGTAACGACATTGAGGACGCCAGGCGGGAGTCCGACCGATTCGGCGACCTCGGCCACCACATACCCCTCGGCCGGGGCCTCGGGTGAGGACTTGAGGATGACCGTGCAGCCGGCCAGGAGCGCCGGTGCGACCTTGTAGCTGATCAGGGTCATCGGAGCGTTCCACGGGATGATGGCTCCGACGACGCCCACCGGCTCGCGCACGAGCAAGCCGAACTCGCCTCCGGACGGGGTGACCGGCTCCTCGAAGGCGAAGGTCTCGGCCAAACCGGCGTAGTACTCGAACGTCGAGGCACCACCGATGCCCGCGTACTGAGCGATGGAGTGCAGCACGCCCGCCTCGCGGGGCCACACCTGGCCGAGGTCGGCGGTCCTTTGCTTCAGCCCTTCAGCCATCGCCCGCAGATAGCCGGCCCGCTCGGCGTGGGACAACCGGGGCCAGGGCCCCTTGTCGAATGCCTCCCGGGCGGCCGCGACGGCGTTGGCCATATCCGTTCCCTGGGCCTCCGCCACCGTGAGGAAGACCTCCTCATTGGTGGAATCGATCACCTGAATGGTCGCCTCCGAAGACGGTTGCACCCACGTGCCACCGATGAAGAACCGGTCAGCATGCTTCAACGAGGCGGCCGTGTCATTTGCCAGGGTCATCGACAATCCTCCCCACGTTCCCAACCCGTGCTCGCTCAGAATCTAGAGGACCAACCCTGCGATCGCCATAGGGCCTGCGCTGCGCCGTGTCGCCACAACGACGGATTCGAGCATTTCGGATCACGGCCTCGGTGGGGCCTGGTCCGATCCCCGAACATCACCGACAGTTTCGAGTGCTGCAAGCGGCGACAGGAAGACCGCCCGGGGAAGGACTTCGCTCGAACCGCGGATGGTCGGCCGACGAGTGGTCGGCGGCGGCGTTGGCGGTGCGCGGGCTGGTCGACGACGGCGCCGACGAGCCCATCGCCTTACTCCGCCCCCTCGCCGACGTGGTCATGAAGGCGGGCGCAGTTCCCGCCCACAACAACATGGGCGTCCATGGCCCCACCCTAACCAGCTGCCGGCTGGACTGATCAGCCACCCTGGAGCAGCGCACAACGCTCGGGCCCCGTGTCCTCGGTCCCGAGCGGAACGTGCCGATTGTCAGGCGTCTCGCCCCGTAGGTGACGCGCTCGGTGACGACCTCCCGATGCGAAAACTGCTCGCACCAGCCCGGTGGCCACCCGCCGGCAACGACGGGCCTGGCGTCGAATCCCGCCCTGGCACCTCTTACGGGACTGATGCCAGCTCTGACGGGAAGTAATCGGGAACGGACACAGTGCACGCGGGAGGCGTACCGGCGTACTCGTCCCCCGGTGGGCAGTAGAAGCCGTCATCGTCCTCGGTAGTGACGTAGACCAGGCTTGATCCGTTCGCATGAGCCGACTGCATGACCTGCTGCTCCTCGCCCAGCGTGGAGGCATCCCACACGATCGTGCCGACCTGGTTGACGGCGTCGTTGTCGTTGCCAAGACCAGATCCGGTGAATGCCGAATACTGGTCCTCGAACACGATGGCAGCGTCGTCGACAGCCGAGTTCGTGAGGAAGGAGGGGTCGAGGGGCTGCACGCCGGGATTGACGACCACAATGCCTCCCAGGTCGGTGTGCACGTAGGAGGTCAGGGTGGTGAAGAACGCCGCAGGCGAGCCGCCGAATCCTGAGGGCCGGTGGGCGCATCCACCGCCGGTCGACCCCGTCCACTTCAAGCCGGCACACGCAGTGTCGAAGAAGATCCCGGTGACCGGCGCCTTCAACTTGCCGGCGCGAACCTGGTTGGTTCCGTATTTGGACTTCCACAGCGCTACGCCATTCTCGATGGCAGAGAGGGTACGCGTGCCGTACCCGGTGGGCGTGTATCCGAGCACCGTCCAACCTGCCGCCTGCACCTGGCCGATGGCGTAGAGGTAGTTGGTGTAGTCCGAGCTGGAGAAGAACGAACCCGAGCCGGGCCCACTCGACGGGTCGGCGATGACGTAACCCTTACCGGCCGGGGGCGGGTTGGTCGCCAAGTCCGCCCAGATGCCCTGAAGCGCGTCGGGAGCGCTGAGCGGATACTGATAGGCGGGAACGATCAGGGTCATCGGCTTCGACACGGCTGGGGTGGTTGCTGCTGCTGGAGTGCTCTGAACCACGCTCAGGCCCGCTACCCCCACGACGACCACCGCCGCGGAACCAGCGAGCTGGCCGGCTCGTCGCAGGACGTGTTGGCGGTCGCTCCGTTTCACAGTGCCTCCATCCGAGGTCCGAGCTGGCTCGCAGCGAGACCGCCCGAACAGCCTGTCCGACGATAGATGGCCCTGCTCAAGTGACGCTCAATGCCAACTCAACGGGTAGCCAACTGGCAAAGGACCGAGTCACGGACGGAGGCGAACACGGGACAGAGTCGTTCGACTCGGCTGTCGCGCCGAGGCTTCCGAGCGGTCCCTCGGTCCGGGGGCACTGGCACGGGGATCCCCGGCGAACCGGGTCGTGCGGAGCAGAATCGACTCATGCACGGCACTCTGGTGACGGACGGCACCCGGACCGAGGCAACAACGGCGGTCGTCGCCGACCTCGTGTCGTCCCAGGCCTCGTTCTGGCTCGACCTCGACGGCGTGGACGAGGAGGCGGTCAGCCTGCTGACCGACACGTTCCGGTTCCACCCGTTGGCTGTTGAGGACGCCGAGCATTTCGGCCAGCGCCCCAAGATCGACGAGTTCGACGACTTCACCTATTTCGTCGTCCACGGCGCCCTCTCCGACGACTCGGGAACGTCGGAGATGCACATCTTCTTCATGCCCCACTGCGTGGTGACGGTGCACCATGGGGAGTGCCCCGCTCTGGCCGACGTCTACGGACGCATCGAGCGGCGCCACAGCGTCGGCGATGCCTCTCCCCAGGTGACCCTCCTCTACATGATCGTCGACAGCCTGGTCGACTCGTTCTTCCCGGTGCTGAGCCACTTCGACGATCGCATCGACGAGCTTGAGGACGAGATCCTGCGCCAGCCGACCGAAGCCCAGCTCGGCGTGCTGTTCGACATGAAGCGGGCGCTGATAACCATGCGCAAGGTCGTCACCCCTCAACGCGACATGTTCGCCGCGCTGGCATCAGGAGTCGTGCAGCTGCCGGGGATGACCGAAGAGGGAGAGCGGTACTTCCGTGACCTCTACGACCACCTCATCCGGATCGCCGACGTTGTCGACAGCTACCGGGACTTGCTGTCGGGCGTGATGGACACCCATGTCTCGACGGTGTCCAACCGGCTGAACGTCGTGATGAAGCAGCTGACCATCATCGCCACCATCTTCCTGTCCTTGAGCTACCTCACCGGGTTCTTCGGCCAGAACTTCTCGTTCCTCGTCGGGCACATCACCGGGCGCATGCCGTTCTTTGTCTTCGGGCTCAGCATCGAAGTGGTGACCGCACTGATCCTCCTCTACTTCTTCCGCAAGCGGGGTTGGCTCGGGGGACCCACGAGCTAGTCGCTGCCCCCACCGGCGATGTTGCCCGTTGGCAGGCCGGACCCAGCTCATGCCGGTCAAGACGGTGAGTCCCAGTACCGCTGCGCAGATGCCTGACCCCTTCACCGCCGGTCAGCTGATCTGGCCGGGAACTAGGTCCGCGACGCCGGGGTGTCGGGTCGATTCGCCGTCCCCGGCCCTGGGGCGGGGTGGTGAACGAATCGGGACGCCCGGCGGCGGATGCGCCGTTCCAGCCGTTCGGCGTGGGTGGACGGGGGTCGCGGAGTCTGGGCGTGGGGAAGCCGGTAGAAGCGGGTCTTCGCCAACTCCACCAGCACCAGGTAGGCGACGACCATCCCGAACAGGATCAGGAAGAAGGTCGTCGGCAGAGGCGTAAACCCCAGCACGTGAGCGAGCCCCGTGAAAGGCAGGATCGCACCGACTATGGCCGCACCTGTCGGCACCAACAGCATGGGCAGGCTGGGCCGGCTCTTGAAGAACGGTACCCGCCGTGTCCGGATCACGTAGACGACCAGGGTCTGGGTGGCGATCGACTCGACGAACCAGCCCGTCCGGAACTCGACGTGGCCGGCATGGAGAAGAGACAGCATCACCCAGAAGGTGAGGAAGTCGAAGATCGAGCTGACGGGACCGAACACGGACATGAAGCGCCGGATGAACTTCATGTCCCACGCCGCCGGTCTGGCCAGCGCCTCGGGATCGACGCGATCGGTCGGGATCACCAACTGCCCGGTGTTGTAGAGAAGGTTGTTCAGGAGGATTTGCGACGGAAGCATGGGCAGGAACTTCAAGAACACCGAGGCCCCAGCCGCACTGAACATGTTGCCGAAGTTCGAGGACGTGGCCATCAGCACGTACTTCATGGTGTTGGCGAAGATTCGGCGACCTTCCATCACTCCTTCGGCCAGCACCCCGAGATCCTTGTCCAGCAGCACGACGTCGGCAGCATCCTTGGCAACGTCGGTTCCCGAGTCCACTGAGATCCCCACATCGGCGTGGTGCAGCGCCACGGCGTCGTTCACCCCGTCGCCGAGGAAAGCCACGTCCTTTCCCGTGCGGCGGGCCACCTTGATGATCCGCGACTTCTGCTCAGGGCCGATCCGGGCGAATACGGTCGTCGTCAGGATGGCCGCTTCGAGGTGGTCGTCGTCGAGCGCCTCGACATCGGCACCGCTGAGCACCCCCGCGCAGTCCACTCCGATGTCCGAGCACACCTTGGCTGCCACCAGCCCGTTGTCCCCGGTGATGATCTTCACCTCCACTCCCAGCCGTTGCAGCTGGGCGATGGAGGAGCCGGCGTCTGCCTTGGGGCGATCGGCGAAGGTCAGGAACCCGACCAGCGCCAACCCATGCTCGTCCTCGGCGGTGACCGCCGCCGCCATGGTGTCGGCGGGGCGAACTGCCACGGCCACCACCCGAGCCCCTTCAGAGAACAGCGCCTCCAAGGCCGACCGAGCGGCGTCGGAGACGTGCACGCACCGATCGAGCACCACCTCGGGTGCCCCTTTGGTGATCAGGAGCCGTTTGCCGGCCGGGTCCTTGACCAGCACCGAGGCCAGCTGTCGTTCGTGGTCGAAGGGAAGGATGCCCAGCCTTTCATAGCCGGCCGCCGAAGTGGCGCCCTCCTTTCCGGTCGCGGCCTCGGGTGTTGACCACAAGGCCTGGTCCAAAGCGTTCCCCCCGATGGGCCCGTCCTTGGTGACCGACGCTTCGTTGCACACCAGTCCGAGCAACAGCGGGCTGTCGCTCTCTCGCCCCTCGGCATCGAGTCCCCGCTCGAAGGTGATCACCCCTTCGGTGAGGGTGCCCGTCTTGTCGGTGAAGAGAATCTCGATGTTGCCCAGGTCCTCGATGGCGACCAGACGCTTGACCAGCACCTGCTTCGCCGTGAGAGCCTTCGAGCCAGCCGAGAGGCTTACCGTGACGATGGCCGGCATCATCTCGGGAGCGATGCCCACGGCGATGGCCAGCGAGAACAGCAGCGCCTCGATCAGGGGCCGCGACAGTGCCACGTTGACGATGAAGATGAACGCCGTCAGCACAGCCGCCACCTCGAACAAGAAGCGCGAGAAGCGCGAGAGACCCACTTCGAAGGCGGTCAGGCTGTGCTTCTCGGCCAGGCCCGCCGCGATCTGTCCGAAGGCGGTGCGGGCCCCGGTCCGAACCACCACGCCAAGCGCCGATCCCTCGTGCACGATCGTCCCCATGAAGGCGCATCCCGGTTGGTCTTGTGGCTGACGGCCAGCGACGGGCGCCGCCGACTTGGCCACCGGCATCGACTCGCCGGTCAGCACCCCTTCGTCACACTCGAGTTCGTCGACCTTGAGTAAGCGCAGGTCGGCCGGGACGAGATTCCCGATGCGCAGCGACACCACGTCGCCGGGCACGAGGCTCGTCACTGGGACCCGGCTCGCCCGTCCACCTCTGCGAACCTCGGCCTCCTGTCGGATCTTGGCGCGCAGCGATGCCATCGCCATCTCCGCCCGGTACTCGTTGAAGAATCCCAGACCGACGCTGAGGGCGACGATCACGGCGATGATCACCGCGTTTGTTCCACCGCCGGTCAGCCCCGACACGAGCGCGGCCCCGAGGAGGAGGACGAGGATCGGGTTCCGGATCTGACGGAAGAGGACGGCGGAGGCCCGCACCCGATGGGTCCCGAGCGCATTTGGCCCGCATCGGCGGATACGTTCCGCCACATCGTCGGACGAGAGCCCATCCGGTCCACTTCCCAGACGTGACAGCACCTCGTCGGGGGGGAGAGCGGCGGCGGCGGTCAGATCCAACTCCTCGAACGGGGCCCGCGCCGCCACGACCATGGGAACAGCTTTGCCGCTGGAGCTCAACACCACTGCGACCATGGTCTCACAGGGCTTCGCCGTACCGGACGGAGCCTCGCTGCGACATGACGAGCGGCTGATCTCGTTGAAAAGCCGGCCGACGCCACCGGTCAGGGGCGCTGGCGCACCCTTCGCCGAATCGACGAGCGCCGGAATGCGGCCCGTCAAATGGGAGCAGGCAAGGGTTCGCTCACCGCAACGACTCGAGAGCGCCTTCCAAATCGTTCAACAGATCGTCGACCGTCTCAATTCCAACGCTCAGTCGGACGAGGTCAGCGGGGACCTCGTTGCTCGTCCCGGCAGTGCTGGCATGGGTCATCCGCCCGGGGTGCTCGATCAAGCTCTCGACGGCCCCGAGGCTCTCGGCCAGGGTGAAGACGCGAGTGCCGGCACAGAGCTCCAAGGCGGCCTCTTCGCCGCCATGCAGCGTGAAGCTGACCATGCCGCCGAATGCCCGCATCTGCCGCCGAGCGACGGCATGACCGGGGTGCTCCGGAAGTGACGGGTGGAGCACTCTGTCGACGGCCCTGTGGCCGCGCAACAACTCGACGACGGCAAGGGCATTGGTGCAGTGCCGCTCCATCCGAATCGCCAACGTCTTCATGCCTCGCTGGACGAGAAAGCAGTCGAAGGGACTGGGAACGGCACCGGCGGCATTCTGGAGAAAGCCCAGACGCTCGGCAATGATGTGATCGTTTGTGGCGGCGAATCCTCCCACGACGTCCGAGTGGCCGCCAAGGTATTTGGTTGTCGAGTGCACGACGATGTCAGCTCCGAATCGGAGGGGTTGCTGAATCCACGGCGTGGCGAAGGTATTGTCAACGACGACGAGCGCACCATGGCTGTGTGCGACAGCCGCCACCGCGGCGATGTCGATGACGTGGAGCAACGGGTTCGTCGGTGTTTCAATCCACACCATGCGCGTCTCGGCCGTCACGACGTCTCCCAAGCTGGAGAACTCGGCGATGTCGACGACGAGCCCGGCCCGGCGATGAACGTCGGTTGCCAAGCGATAGGTGCCGCCGTAACTGTCGGTCTGCATGACGAGGTGATCCCCCGGGCCCAGGAGCCGCATCACGGCGTCTTCGGCGGCCAGTCCGCTGGCGAACCCAAACCCGAATGACGCTCCCTCCAGGAGAGCCAAGTGCGCCTCGAGACTGGCCCTGGTCGGGTTGCCCGACCGCGCGTACTCGAAGCCGCGGTGGTGGCCGACGGCATCTTGCTCAAAGGTCGAGGACAGATAAAGAGGTGGGTTGACTGCCCCGGTCGCCGGATCTGCACCTCCCCCGCCGTGCACCGCACGCGTCTCGAAACCAAGAATGTCAAAATCCAATGGGCCGCGCACCGTCACTTCACCGTGACCTCGTCGCCAGGGTGGCGAGGACGTCGGAGCGAGTGATCACCCCTATGGGATGGCCACGGTCGAGAACGAGCAGAGCCGGGGCGCCTTCCAACCTGTCCACAGCAACATGGACCTGCTCCCCCGCCCCGATCGTGGGCAGGGGTTTCCCCATCACTTCGCTGACGTCACGGTCGAACATCGACGCGTCGGCGAAGACGCAATCCATGAGTCCACGCTCGGTGACTCCACCCACGACCTCGGCCAGCACGACCGGAGGCTCATGTTTGATCACCGGCATTTGGCTGACGCCGTATTCACGCAAGATAGCAATGGCTTGGCGGACGGTCTCGTCGGGGTGCGTGTGAACAAGGGTCGGGAGCGACGCGTCGCGGTCGGCCAGGATATCACCGACGGTTGCACCAGCATCGTGGAGAAAACCGTAATCAGCCATCCACGCGTCGTTGTAGATCTTCGAGAGATAACCGCGACCGGAATCGGGGATGTGGACGACAATCACCGCGTCAGAGGCGAGGTCGCGTCCGATGACCAGGGCGGCGGCGACGGCCGTTCCCCCTGACCCGCCGAGAAGGAGGCCCTCCTCTTTGGTGACGCGCCGGGCGGTGGCAAAGCTGTCGGCGTCTGAGACCGCCACCACCCGGTCGACCACAGAGGGGTCGTAGGTCGTGGGCCAGAAGTCCTCGCCGATCCCCTCGACCAGGTACGGACGCCCCGAACCACCGGAGTAGACCGATCCGTCGGGGTCGGCCCCGATGATCTGGATCGAGGGGTTGTGCTCCTTCAGGTATCGGCCGATCCCGGTTACCGTGCCACCGGTGCCGATGCCGGCCACGAAGTGCGTCACCCGCCCACGTGTCTGTTCCCAGATCTCGGCTCCTGTGGTCTCGTACTGCGCGAGCGGGTTGTTCGGGTTGTGGTACTGGTCCGGCTTCCAGGCCAGGGGCACCTCGCCGGCCATGCGGTCCGCGACGGAGTAATACGAGTCGGGGTGCTCCGGCGGCACAGAGGTCGGACAGACGACGACTTCGGCCCCATAGGCGCGCAGCAGGGCGATCTTGTCGGTCGCCACCTTGTCCGGGCACACGAAGATGCACTTGTAACCCCTGCGGGCGGCCACGATGGCCAGCCCGACACCGGTGTTCCCGCTGGTGGGCTCCACGATCGTCCCGCCCGGTGTGAGCTGCCCGTCTTTCTCGGCCGCGTCCACCATGGCCAAGGCGATGCGGTCCTTGGAGGACCCACCGGGGTTGAACGACTCGAGCTTGGCCACCAGCGTGCACTCCAGGTCCTTGGCCGTCCGGTCCAAGCGCACCATCGGCGTGTTGCCAATGAGTTCGACCAACGACTCGGCCACCTCCATCGGTGGGCCGGGATCGGAAACCCGGCGCACGTCGACACCGGTCAATGCCCGCCGGTCCTCGGGGGAGATCGGCTCATCGGTGAACAGTTCCGTCGGCAGTCCGGCCCGACGCAGACTGGCTGCCACGGGTGCGGATTGTTCGACGGGCCCGTAGACGCCGACCATCCGGGGAATGCGGGCGCGCAGGGCACCGACGAGCGTCTCCACCGACTCGCCGGCCTCGAGACGGTGGACGTGGCGAGCCCTGTCGTGGAGTCGGGCTGGAGGGGGGTTACCGCCGACGACGACCAGGACGTCCATGAGGACTCTCTAGCACCGGGGCACTCCGATCACAGGTGGCAGGGCCGCTTCGGTCCCGCCTCGACGGCATTGGGCCCAGGGCCCACACTCGGCACCCTGGCAGCGATACCGACCTGGGGCAGGTCGAGCAAACGTGGGTCACACCGCCAGGCTAGCGAATGTTGACTAAGCCACTCGGATTTGTCACCATGGGCGGGCAGAGCGACGACCCTGTCGGTGATCTCCATCCGATGGCTCGCTCGAGGAGGCGACCGCCATGGCCGATTGGAGATTCGAGACCCGCCAGATCCACGCCGGAGCCGTGCCCGACCCCACCACCGGAGCCCGGGCCGTCCCCATCTACCAGACCACCAGCTACACGTTCCGGGACACGAGCCATGCCGCCGCGCTCTTCGGCCTCCAGGAGCTCGGCAACATCTACACCCGCATCATGAACCCGACCCAGGCGGTGTTCGAGGAGCGCATGGCCGCGCTCGAGGGCGGGGTGGCCGCTCTGGCGGTTGCCAGCGGCCAGGCGGCCGAGACCATCGCCTTGCTGAACCTGGCGGAGAACGGCGGGCACATCGTGTCGTCCGCCTCGCTCTACGGCGGCACGTACAACCTCTTCCACTACACGCTGCCCAAGCTCGGCATCGCGGTCGATTTCGTCGAGGACCCCGACGACCTCGAGGCGTGGCGCTCGGCTATTCGTCCGAACACCAAGGCGTTCTTCGCCGAGACACTGGGGAACCCCAAAGGCGATGTCCTCGACTTCGAGGGGGTGTCGGCCGTGGCGCACGACCATGGCATCCCGCTCGTGGTGGACAACACCTTGGCCACCCCGTACCTGGCCCAGCCCCTGCTGCACGGCACCGACATCGTCGTCCACTCCGCCACCAAGTTCATCGGCGGCCACGGCACGTCGATCGGGGGCGTGATCGTCGACGGCGGCTCGTTCGACTACGAGGGGAGCGGCCGGTTCCCCGGGTTCACCGAACCGGACCCCAGCTACCACGGGCTCGTCTTCGGCCAGCTCCCCGAGGCGCTGTTCCCGGCCCGGTTCGTCCTGAAGGCCCGACTGCAGTACCTGCGGGACACCGGCCCTTCCATCGCCCCGCTCAACTCGTTCTTGTTCCTGCAGGGCCTCGAGACACTCAGTCTCCGCATGGAACGCCACGTCCAGAACGCCACCACGGTGGCGCAATGGCTCGAGGCACGAGACGAGGTGTCGTGGGTGACCTACCCGGGACTCGCTTCCAGCCCTTGGCACGAGCGCCAGAAGCGGTACCTGCCCAGGGGTGGCGGCTCCATCATCTCGTTCGGGATCGCCGGAGGGTCCGAGGCAGGCCGGAGGTTCATCGAGGGTCTCGAGCTGTTCAGCCACCTGGCCAACGTGGGTGACGTCCGGAGCCTGGCCATCCACCCGGCCTCCACGACACACTCGCAGCTGACCGAGGCAGAACAGACCACCACCGGCGTGTCCCCGGACCTGGTGCGCCTCTCCGTCGGCATCGAGTCGATCGAAGACGTCCTCGCCGACCTCGAGGCAGGGTTCCGCGCCGCCAAGGGAGCGTGATCCGGACGCCCCAGGCCGGCGTCTGGCGGACGGGGGACGACCCCGGCCGTCGGCAGTTCGCGGTGCTCTGCGGCCACGGCGGCGGCGGATTCACACTCGAGGCCGGCGGTTGGCTCCCCGAGGTCACCGTCGCCTACGAGACGTGGGGCGAGCGTGATCCCGACGGGAGCAATTGCGTCCTGGTCCTGCACGCCCTCACGGGGGACTCCCACGCCGCCGGCGTCGCATCACCGGGTCATCCCAGTGCCGGATGGTGGGAGGGCATGATCGGGCCCGGTGCCCCGATCGACACCGATCGCTACTTCGTCGTCTGCCCGAACGTGCTCGGCGGCTGCCAGGGGACCACAGGGCCGGCGTCACCGGGCCCCGACGGCGCCGCCTACGGCTCCCGGTTCCCGCTCGTAACCGTGCGCGACCAGGTCGCGGTGGAGGTCGCCCTCGCAGATGAGCTCGGCATCGAACGCTGGGCCGCCGTCGTCGGAGGTTCGATGGGCGGCATGCGGGTGCTCGAGTGGTGCGTCGGGTACCCCGGCCGGGTGCGCAGGGCCGTCGTCCTCGCCGTGGGGGCGGCCGCCACCGCCGACCAGATCGCCCTGTGTTCGTTGCAGGTCCGTGCCATCCGGTCCGACCCGGCGTTCGCCGGGGGTGACTACTACGACACCGGGGCGCGTCCGGTGGACGGCCTGGCCATCGCCCGCGGGATCGGCCAGGTGAGCTACCGCACCGCCACCGAGCTCCAGGGCCGTTTCGGCCGGACGGCCCAGGCGTCGGAGGATCCCCTCAAAGACGGGCGCTATGCCATCGAGTCGTACCTCCAGCACCACGGGGACAAGCTCGCGGGGCGCTTCGACCCGAACTCCTACATCGTGCTGAGCGAGGCCATGAACCATCACGATGTGGGCCGCGGCCGAGGCGGGATCGCTCGGGCGCTCGCCGAGGTCCGGGCCGACGTGACGGTGGCCGGCATCGCTTCGGACCGCTTGTACCCGCTCGAACTGCAATACGAACTGGGCCACCTGATCCCGGGCAGTCGACCAGTCGTCGTCATCGAGTCCCCGGCCGGTCATGACGGGTTCTTGCTGGAGCTCGGACAGGTCGGTGCGGTCGTTGCTTCGGCATTGCGCGACTAGAGCGCCATTTGGCACGCCGTCAGGCGCCACCGAGGTGAGCCCACGAGCCCAACAATTCCGCGGCCCCCGCAACCAGTGCTTCGACCACTTCCGTAGCAGGATGGCTCTCGCTGAGGAGTCCCACTCCCTGGCCGGCATCAGTGCACATGACCGAGCCATCCTGTCTCGCCATCTCTGCGGCCAACAGCGCACGCAGCGCAGCATCAGACCTGAGGGCGTCCTCTCTTCCTGACCAGCGCTCCCACAGGTCGTTGCGAAGGACCCGCTCGGGGAAACGGGAGGGCCACTCGTAGCCGTGCGCCAGGTCGAAGACACTCGTGGTCACTGTGTCGGTCTCGGAGGCCTGCAACAAGGCGTCACGGAAGGCCTCTCCTGCCAGGGACTCCGGACAGGCGGCGAACGCGGTTCCGATCCATGCTCCGGAGGCGCCCGCCGCCAGCACCGCAGCGAGGCCTCGGGACGACGAGATCCCGCCCGCGGCCAGGACCGGTACCGAGACTGCCTCCAGGACGGCCTCGAGCAGCGGAAGGGTTCCGACCGTCGGCTCCCCGTGGCCGCCACCCTCGGCGCCCCTGGCCACGAGGACTTCGACCCCGGCCTTTTCGGCCCGCCTGGCGCCGTCGACGTCGAATACCTGAGTGGCGGTGATGATCCCCGCATCCCTGACCCGGCCCACCCACGACCAGTCGTCGCCGAAGCTGATCGACAGCAAGGTGGGCGACGCCGTGATCGCCGCGTCGAGCAGCGCAGGCTCCCGCGTGCGCTTCCAGTCGAGGAGCCCGATGCCGAAGGCGAGCCCGGCCCGGCGCGGGTGCGCGACCTCCCGCTCCACGAGGGCCACGGATCCGGCGCTGCCCACCCCGATCATCCCCAATCCTCCGGCACCAGACACCGCCGCCGCCATGATCCCTCCCGCCACGCCGCCCATCGGCGCGTTGACGATGGGCGCGCTGAGGCCGAGTCTTCGCGACCACGGTGTCTGGAGCGTCACCACGTCACACCTCGCATCGGGTCATGGGATCAGGTTTCGCGAGCATGTCAACCGAGCCAACGTTACGTCGCTTGGGCTCGCGGAACCTAGATTGCACCTCCATCGGTAACGTCTTCCTGTCCGCGAGACATGAGCACCCACGCATTGGCGACAAGGGTCGATCGATCTTGGAGCCCCGAGACAGGAGAAGGAGAGACCGATGACCGAAGATGAAGACCAGGCCAAATGGAATGTCGCCGAGTGGTACGGCAAGATGCGGGTGGATCGTAACGGCGAGCACATCGGCAAGCTGCAAGATGTCTACGTCGACGTCGAGACAGACGAGCCTCAGTTCGCTACGGTCAAGGAAGGCTTTATCGGCCGTCATCTGACGTTCGTCCCACTGGCCGCAGGCCAGGTCGGTCCCGATGATCTCCGGGTCACCGCGACCGAGGAACAGG
>Ga0116215_1001609_pt1 | contig 14802 bp, 16 predicted proteins | sample Sb_taG_7_FD_89698 | JGI IMG/M metagenome (GOLD analysis project Ga0116215, IMG submission 89698) | Peat soil microbial communities from Weissenstadt, Germany - Sb_50d_2_FS metaG | ecosystem: Environmental > Terrestrial > Soil > Wetlands > Peat | place: Germany: Weissenstadt | collected 2010-09-21 | reverse complement strand
CGTGTTGCGCTGTGGCACGCCACTGGTGCTCTGTGGCCTCGATGTTACACACCAACTGCTGGTCGACGAGGTGATGGTCGCTCGATTACAGGCGCTCGGTAATGAATTTGCTCACTTCTGCGCGGACTTTCTCGGTGGCTACCTGACAAACGTCCGCGCACTCACTGGTAATGCTCGCGACGCCGCTCTGCACGATCCGTGCGCGGTGCTGGCCACCACCGACCCACATCTCCTCGACTTTGCAGCGCGCCACGTGGTCGTCGAGACTGCCGGCGAACACAAGCGTGGCATGACCGTTGTCGATCAGCGTTCATGGGTGCGTGGCGGCAATGTGCAATGGGCACAGACCATCGACGCCCCAGCCGCCACCGAGGTCATTCTGGACGCGATCGCGGCGGCTCCGTAAGCAACGCCTCGATCTCAGTACGCGTTGGTTGCGAGGCACGCGCCCCCACTGCCCGGCACGCCAGCGCACCGGCCGCGCATGCGAACTGCGGATCGCCGGAAACGGCAAGCGCCGCACAGAAGGCATCACCGGCTCCCGTCGTGTCGATTGCCTTCACAGCGAAGGCTCCGATCCGCTCCGTGTCACCGGGGCGATGCTGCTCGGCACCTCGCACGCCCAGCGTCACCACGACTTCCTCGGCGCCCGCCGCGAGGATCGCGCCTGGCCCACCATATGCGGCGGCCTCGACCTCATTGACGACGACGGTCGAACAGGCAGCGAAACAGGTGGCTGCGGCCGCATCGACCGGGCTCGGATTGCAGATCGTCCGCATCGTGTGTGCCCGGCCTGCGTGCAACGCAACGGCGGCGCTATCCAAGCCGATCTCGAAACCGGTGATCAACACGTCCCCATTCGCCGCCGCGATCGCACTTTCGATCTGAGCGGCGTCCAGTGAAAGGTTCGCTCCGGGGGCGACGGTGACCGTGTTGTCCCCCTCAGCATCAATGTTGATGAGAGCGGTGCCCGTGGCGACGCCATTGATGGTTCGCAACCACTGGCAGTCGACTCCACATCCCTCGAGATCGGCCCGCGCGGCAACGCCGAAGTCGTCGTCGCCGACACACGCGACAAACACGACCACAGCGCCCAGCCGTGCAGCGGCCGCCGCCTGGTTAGCGCCCTTGCCGCCGAAGGTGCGCGCCAACGAGCCGCCACTCACCGTTTCGCCCCGCGTCGGCAACCGTGGTCCTCGCCAACTCAGGTCCACGTTGCACGACCCGACAACAACGACGCGCGGCGACGGTTCGCTCACGAACGCGACCCTACGGGTGTGGGGGCCGAATACGGCATCCGGGGCCGTTCACCTGGGCTTTCGATGTGGTGAAGTTGGCGTCGAGACCGGCCTGACGCTGTCCTCTCTCCGCCTGGCCTTCGTCGGCATCCTCGAGTTGTTCCGGCTCGTCCGGTGTGACAACCGGGGATTGGCCATCGAAGTCTTCATGCTCCCTCACGGAGCATTCGATGGAGTCTTCTTGTGACTTCGGTCTCAGAAGCGGGGAGACGTAGGGCAAAGGGGCCATGCTCAATCCGTGTTGGGCTGCTCAGCTCACGGCGTTCATCAGGAGTGGAAGGGCGTATCCCCACCCGCAGCGCCGAGAAGCGACACACTGTGGCGACCGAGGTGACTCGCAGGGTGCTGTACGAGACGTGGTGGGACAAGTCGCGATCCGAGGAGCCCGACCCCGAAACGATGCTGCGCACCTGCACCATCATCATCACCACCAACGCCGGCGCCGGCGCCGGCGCCGACATGGTCGACGTCCACAACCGCATGCCCGTCATCATCGAGCGGCCCGACTTCGACGGTTGGCTCGACCCCGACCAGCACGACACCGAGGTCCTCTCCAAGCTGCTCCTCCCCGCCCCCAAGGGCACCCTGGTCCGCCACCCCGTCGACAAGACCGTCAACAGTCCCCGCAATGACGGGCCCATGATCATCCAGCCCGCCTCGCCCGACGACGACGAGTGAACCGACGCACGTGACCACGCTCGCCCGGGCTCGCGCGATCGCCCTGGGGTTGCCCGAGGCGACCGAGCAGGACCACCACGGCATCGCCTCGTTCCGGCTCCGCGGGAAGGTCTTCGCCACCGTCCGACACCCACCTGCGCGTCATGGTCAACGAGGTCGAGATCCGGGCCGCCGTGGCAGAAAACCCCATTGCCTGCCAGCCCTTCTACCGGGGCAAGCGACTGGCCTGTGTCGTGATGCACCTGCCGCGGGCCAAGGCCGTGCTGGTGGAGGAATTGCTCACCGACGCCTGGGCCCTGAAGGCACCCAAGAGCTTGCTGGACCAGCTGCCCGAGGGCTGAACCTCGCAGCCGTTTGGGTGCCGAGAATCCCATCCGTCTCTTTGACCTGGACCTTTTAATGAGAGCTGGGGCATGCCCGGATCTGGCGGCGGGATGCTGTGAGTGCCGAGAACGTCATCCGGAACCATTCAGCTGGATCTTCGTCGGTTGGGGCGAGCAACGAAGCTCAGTCATGAAGCAGCGGCCTGAGGGAGTGTGAGTCGCTTCGGGGGCACCAACCGATCCCCCGACCGACCGACCGACCGACCGACCGACCGACCGACCGACCGACCGACCGTAATTGGCATCGCCCCACACTCAAACGTGCACGCAACGTATGTACGTCCCTTGACTGACCCCTACGAGACGGTGATGGAAAGAACCTGGACGGCCGAGTGTTGAGTAGTCGGTCCGCCTTTCACTCTCACCTTCCTGTCAACCACCTTCACGGTAAAGGTGTAGGTGCCGCTGTCTGAGCGACCGAGTCTGCCGGTAATCGTGCCAGTGGCGGCCTTCATGTGAAGGCCGGGTGGCAACGCTCCCACCACAATTGACCACTTGTAACGCGGGTTCCCACCAACGGCGACCAATGGGATGTCATATCGGGTTCGTGGGGTCCCGCTTGGTAAAGACAAGGTAGCGATCATGAGCGAACTGGGTGTCGGCTCATGCACGATCATGGACTGCTGAGCCTGGGAAGCGGTGAGATAATCGGCGTTACCAGACTGATTAGCGTCGAGGACGCACAAGCCGACACCGTTGAATGTCACAATGGATCCAGTGATTGAGCACACTGAGGTGGCGGATGCGTTGATGCTTAGCGTGACGGGAAGTCCCGAGGAAGCCGACGCTGAGGCGGTGTAAGGCGCACCGTGAACCATCGCATTCGATGGCGGAGTGGATGTGAATGCGATGGTCTGTGTCGCAGGCCCTGCGTACACGGTGAAGGTCTGTTCGACTTGAGGTGCAGCGGAGTAGTACAGGAATCCCGACTGGTTGGATAATGCCGGCTGGTTGGCAGCGATCACGCAGGTTCCAGGGCTGATGAAGCTCACAACCGATCCTGCGACGGTACAGATAGCAGGTTCGGTGAAATAAATAGTCGAGAAGTTGATGTAGTTCCCGGAGCCCCCGCCAGTGGCCCCGACGGTGTAGGTCGGCCCGCCGACCACCGCATGGACAGGAGGGGTCGTGGTAAAGGTGATCGCCTGGGGGGCCGGACCGACGATGAGCTCTTCGTTCTGCGCCCCGGTCACCCCGTTGGCATCAGTGGCGGTCACCGTGAAGAAAAACGGCCCAGCCGCATTGGGGGCACCAGAAAGGGTGCCGTCGCTCGACAGGATGAGCCCGGGGAGAGATCCGGCCGTGAGGGCGAAGGTGTATGGGGCCTGACCTCCACTCGCCGAGAGGTCCGTGGAATAGCTGGAGTGGAATGTCGGTTCAGGCAGCGCCGTACCGATCGTGATGTTGGGCAGCGTGGTGATCACGACACCGGCTGGTGTGCCCTTTGGCGCCGTGGCCACCGAGGTATCGGTGGCGCTCGGGATCCAGTAACTCGATCCGCCACCTCCGCCGCCGTCATATCCTCCGCCACCACCGCCGAAGTACCCCCCGCCGCCGCCACCGCCATTACCCGCACTACCGGAAAGTCCGTCACCTCCATTACCGAGGGACCCGTCGGTGGCGCCGTTTCCTCCTTTAAGACCTCCGGCCGCCCCTCCGAATCCGCCATCTCCACCAGCGGTGTCACAACTCAAACCACAGGCGCCATCACCGGCACCGACGGCGGAGATGTCTCCCGCATTACCTCCACCTCCGGGCCAAACACCACCTCCACCACCTCCACCCGCTACGACTAGCCGGGTGTCGTTGGTGGCGAGGCTGCAGCTGGCCATTGCGCACGTCCGCACGTCCGACCCTCCCCCACCCGAACCCAATCCTTCACCACCTCCATTGAAAGCTTTCAGAAGAAATGAGGTTGGTTCCGCCCACTTCTACATATAGCGTTTCACCGCCAGTCACCGAAATCGTGGCCGTTATCGAAGCTCCTAAGCCTGCCGAGCCACTGCCGTAGCCAGTAGACCCTGGCGCTCCAACTGCAGTGATCGTCACTGCTGTGATGCCAAGAGGAACGGTGTACTGCTGTTCGCCACCTGTAAAGGAAAACGCTGTGCTCGCTGCCTGAGCGGCAGGGATTTGAAGCGCCGTGAGTACAACAAGCCCTACGACCAGAGAGGCGAGGAGAGCAAAGGACCGGAAGAGGCGGCGAGAGCCCGGAACCATCATCGTCTCCAAGGGGTTCGCCAAGCCCAGAGACTCGTCCCCCGTGCACCAGGGATCCCCGCCCAGGCGGCACCAAACTATCCTTCAAGGCGCCACGAAAGTTGATGATTTTCCGAAGCCGAGCCTCTTGAGGTGGCGAGTTTGGTGCATGGCGGGCATGGCGGGGCCCGACGCCCGGGAACGCTTTGCGATCCCTGCGCCGGACCCAGACTGAGCAGCTCATTCACTCCATCCAGGCCCTCCCTGCCGATCCTGATGCTGACCCTTGCGATTTCGGCGGCGAGGCAGGAAGGGCGCGCCCCAGATTCCCTTCTTGGCGGAAGCATTCTCGGCATCGCGACTGTCGGGCTCTCTCGTGTACCAGGCCGCGTCCGGAGCTGCCGAATGCCTGAGGAGGGGCCACTTAGATGCCTTGCCCTTGCCTTGTGCTCGAAGTTCGTGACAGGCGAAGGCTTCGACCACCGTGGAGTCCACCGCCACCGACCCCTTCCACCGACGTCGACAATCCCGAGGCAACATGTGGAAGCTGGCCTCCAGAATGCGATTCACGAACCAGGACAGCCGCTCGTGTCGGACTTCACAGTCCCCCTCTGAGCGCACGGAGCGGCGCAGAGCCACAGCTGCTTCAAAGGCGCCGGGCGTGAGGCGCCGGTTCTTCGGGAGCACCGAGGGGTCCATGAGATCGAACAAGGTGTGGAGCCTCGAGCGGACGTTTCGGTAGCACGCCTCCTGACCCTTGTGGTCGAAATGATCGGGAGGATCGGGCACTCCCAACATGGCGCGCATCGCCGGACTGATCTGCGAGAAGAGGACGTCGCAGATGTAGGTGACCAGCAGCGGCTGATGGGTGGTGACGCACAACACCATGGCCCGTAATGCCCGAATACCCGATTGGGTCGCTGATCAGGGACTTCCCAGGCCGACATACAGCCATTACGGTCCGCTAGGTGCGGCGGCTCCGGGTGCGCGGCGGGCTTTGGGCTCTGGTCTATCTCGCGCTCCGACGCCTGTTCGAGCTTGTCGTCCTCCTCCTGCGATCGGACAACACCAACGTGGTCTAACTCCTGGCGCTGCGCCACGAGATCGCCGTCCTGAGGCGCCAGCTCGGGCGCCCGGCCTACCAGCCTGCCGACCGCGTCTTTCTGGCAGCGCTGAGCCGCATGATGCATCGGTCCTCGTGGTCCTGCTTCAGCGTGACGCCCGAGACGTTGCTGTCCTGGCATTCGTCGACTCGTTGCTCGCCGCTGGACCTATGCCCATCGTGGGCCTGGTCGTCCTCGGATCGATGAGGAGACCACTGCCCTCGTGATCCGTCTGGCCAGGGAGAACCCCGGCTGGGGCTACCGCCGCATCCAGGGTGAGATGCTGAAGCTCGGTGCCCGCTTGGCGGCCAGTACGATCGCTCGGATCCTGAAGGACCAGGGCCTCGGGCCCGCGCCCCGACGAGCCGGCCCAACGTGGCGGGCGTTCTTGAAGGCCCAGGCCCAGGGGATCGTCACCCAGCAGGCGAGGAACGTGACCGGTGACCTTGTCGACGAGGACATCCACGTGAAGTTCCTGCTCCGCGACCGCGACACGAAGTACGTGGTCGGCTTCGACGAGGTGTTCCGCGCCGAGGTGCCCGGATCCTGCGCACCCCGTTTCGGACGCCAAACGCCAACGCCTTCGCGGAGCGGTTCGTGAGGACGGTCCGAACCGAGTGCCTCGACCACTTGCTGATCGTGAACGCACACCACCTCGAACGAGTCCTGCGCAGCTATGTGGTGCACTACAACTGCCATAGGCCGCACCAGGGAATCGACCAGAAAATCCCAGCCCGACCTCGGCCGCTCGCTGCGATGTCAACGCCTCAAGCCAACAGTGCCGACCCGGATCGTCGTCGCTCAAGGAAATTCGTTCGCCGTCACGACCGACTGGGTGGCCTCATCCATGAGTACGAGCTAGCCGCGTAAGTCCCGGCAACGAGTTTTCGGACACTACGATCGTCATCGTCTTCGCGCCTCTGGGTGCCTGGCGGTACCGCCACGCGATGTCAGGGACCTAGCCCTTCTAGCTCGTGGGCCAGACGGGTTCTGGACTCTCGATGCGAGACAAGTCACCGATGATGCACCTCCGCCCTGTTGAAAGAACCTGCGCGCAACTGGGGGGTAGTGCACCCCCACGGTGGGCTTCACCGGCCAGACCATCGGGGATCGTTCTCGGCCGCGGATACAACTCGGGTGGCCCTGGACTGGGATGTGAACAAGCGGCACGTCCAGCTCAGACTACGGCTGGACCCTCACCGGGATGCGATTGTGCGCCCTGGCCCAGATCGACCGCGCTCGCACCGGTTCGCCGTTCAGCTCGTAGTCCGGGAACCGGGCGAGCCATTCCTCGAGTGCGACACGAGCTTCGATCCGGGCAAGGTTGGCGCCCAGACAAGAATGAACGCCATGGCTGAAGGCGAGATGGCGCGAGAACTGCCGGCAGACATCGAACCGCTCGGGGTCGGAGAATTCACGCTCATCGTGATTGGCTGCCCCCCAGAGCAGCATGACCCTCGCGCCAGCCGGGATGGTCACTCCGTGGGAGGTGACATCTCGGGTGGCGGTCCTCGACAGGGCCTGGGTTGGTGACTCAACACGGTTGAGCTCCTCGACGGCGTTGGGCCACAGCGACGGGTCGGCGACGAGCAGGTCCCGCTGCTCGTCTTTGCGGGCGAGGAGGGCGATGCCGCTGCCGATCAAGCTCGATGTGGTGTCGTTGCCGGCCAGGATGAGCAACAGGCAGAAACCGAGAAGCTCTTCGTCGGTGAGTTGCTGCCCGTCTACTTCGGCGTCAAGCAAGGCCGTCATCAGGTCGTCGGCCGGTGCCCGGCGCCGCTCGGCGAGGAGCCGAGCGAACAGGCCGTAGATGTTGGCGGCCGCCTCGGCGTAGTCGTCGGTCCCGGTGATCTCGATGAACGACCCCGTCCAGGCCCGGAACTCACCGATGTGCTCGGAGGGCACGCCGATCAGCTTTGCGATGACCAGACTGGGCACGATGGCGGCGAAATCGTGCTGTGCCTCGCAGCCACCGCGTTCGGCCACACCGGCGATCAGCTCACGAGCCGTCTCGCGCACGAAGGGCTCGACCTGGGCCACGCGCCGGGGCGTGAAGGCGCGCGAGACGAGTCTGCGCAGTGCGGTGTGGCGGGGCGGGTCCATGAAAATCATCTGGGGTAACAGTGAGTTCGCCTCGGCCACGACGTTGGAGAAAGTCTCCCAGTCATGGGCCGCCTCCCACACGTCCTCGAACCGGGACAGAGCGAAGAAGCCGTCATACGGGGCGCGATAGACGGGGTGCTCGTCGCGCATGGTGCGGTAGACGTCCCAGATCTCGTCTTGGAACTCGGGAGTCGATGGGTCGTAGACGAAGTCCGGGGCCAGTGGAGTCACGGATCTATGTTCACCGCGAGCACCGGCGCGGTCAACTGGACATGATGGAACAGTGACGGACCTCACCTTCGGGCTCTACTACGACTTTCGCTGCACCGATCCCGAGCCCGCCGCCCTCACCCGGCGTTGGTCCGAGATCCTCGAGCAGGTGACCTGGGCCGAGCAGCTCGGATTCGGGTCGGTGTGGGTCTCCGAGCACCACTTTGTCGACGACGCCTACGCATCGTCGACGCTCACCCTGGCCGCCGCCCTGGCCGCCCGGACCGAGAGGATGATGCTGGGCACCAATGTGATGGTGCTGCCGGTGCATCACCCTCTGCGCCTGGCCGAGGAGGCCCTCACCGTCGACGCCCTGTCGGGGGGCCGCCTTCGCCTCGGCGTCGGGATGGGGTATCGCGAAGCCGACTTCCTCCCGTTCGGCTCCTCGCTTCGGGAACGGCGGCCGCGCTTCGAAGCGGGCCTCACCACCCTCCGACAGGCGCTGCGTGGTGAGTTGGTCGACGGCGTCCGTGTCGCCCCCCGGCCCGTCCGGCCCGGTGGCCCCGAGCTATGGATTGGGGCCCTTTCGCGCCCCGCCGTCGAGCGGGCCGCCCGGCTCGCCGATGGCATCCTCAGCGTCCTGCCCGACCAGGTTGACACCTACGTCGACGTCCGACGCGCCCTCGGGCACGATGACGGGCAGGTGGCCCTCGGGTACCAGTGGGTCATCGCCGACGACCCCGAGCGGGCCTTCGCAGCCGTCGCCCCCCACCTCCTGTATCAGGTCAATGCTTACGCTGAGTTCGGCATGTTCGGCGACGTGGCACCGCTCACCGACGCCCAACAGCTTGTCGACCTCGGCATCTACCGTCTGCTTGACGCCGACGCTGCCATCGCCGAACTCCTTCGACTCATCTCCTCGGGGCCAGTGGTCGACTGCTTCTCGTGGACGCTCTTTCCCGGCGAACCGGTCGAGAGCGCGTCAGAGCGCCTCGAGTACCTCGCCACCCGCGTTATCCCCGCGGTGCGTAATGCCACTTCATAGCGGTCGCGTCGTCACAAGAACCGTTCTCCTCTAGGTAAGAGCTTCTGACCGTCACCGACTGTCCATGCTCGACTCACGCGAAGCTGCTTGCGTAACCCCGTGGCGCGGCCGCTCGAACTCGGAACTGGGCCGCTGTTTGTGGTTGCGAGTCGTCGGTGCGACAAGGAAGATCACGATGTCCCACAGGACGTGGCTGACGATGAGTGATTCCACATCGACACCCGCCGCGGCCAGGATCGACCAGTAGGCACCGGCCACCCCCGCCGCCCCCACCAGGGTGGGATTGCCCGACGCGAGGTGGACCCCGGCGTAGGCACCGGAGGCCAGGGCGGCACCCGCCCACCGACCCCAACGGCGTGCGAGCCGCTCCTGCAGGAACCCTCGCCAGAACAATTCCTCGGCGGGCCCTATCACCGTCGCCAAACGAGCCGCGATGACCCGCTCGTCATGATTCGAGCGCAGGTCATAGATGGCGTCGATGTCCCCGGCGCCGTCGGGCATGATCCGCCGGGCCATGAGGTCGCCGACCTGGAAGATGGCGTAGAGGCCACCGGCGATGGCGGCGCCTTGGAGCAGGTGCCGCGGCTGGGGGCGTACATGGCGCAGCTCGGGTCGGCGGGCGAGGGACAATGACCCGAGCACGGCGCCGGTAGCGGTCATGCGCCTCCAGAACGATGACTTCGGGCCTCGGAAGGTCAAAGCAAAGCAGGCGGCTGCCAGCCCCAGCGCAGCAACCGCTTCGGCGTCCGAGCGAACGCGGACGTCTGAGTCGGGTGGGGGTGCCACGGCGGCTTCCGTCATGCAGCCGTGGCGGCGAGCCCCGCCACCAGCAGCGCGCCGAAGACGGCGTAGAGCTGGGCGGTGGCGAGGTCAATGGTGGCGAGGCTGCGCCGATCGCCGCGGGCGCCGAGCTCGGCGGCCCTGACGACCTTGACGAAGAACGGCAGTGACAGCACGGCGGCGATCGCGTCCGTGGGTACGGCGCCGGCCAGCACGGCACAGACCAGCGCGATGTACGCGCCGAGCACCAGGCCGATGTACGCGAGGTGCGCCCAGCGCCCACCGACGCGGATCGACAAGGTAGTGATGCCCACTCGGGCATCGTCGGCTATGTCGCGCCACTCGTTGCCCTGGAGGATGGCGGTCACCAGGCAGCCGACGGGCATGCTCACGGCGAGGGCGGCGAGTGAAAGCCGGCCGGTGACGACGAGTAGCCGCCCTCAACCATGAGGGGGCCCATGAGGATGAACACCACGGGCAGCCCCCACCCCCGGTACTTGAGGCGCAGGGGCGGGGCCGTGTAGCCCACGCCGCCGAGGAGCCCGACCGCTCCGAGCGCCGCCACGGGCCAGCCCCGCTCCGCGATCATCCAGCCGCCGAGCCCCGTGGCGACACCCAGAGCAACGGCGGCATAGACAAGGGCCTCGCGCTCGCCGACGCGCCCCTTTAGAATCGCCAAGCTCGCGCGGGGTGAGGTGATGGAGTCAGCGCCGCTCCGGACGTCGTAGACCTCGTTGACGACGTTGGTGCCGACCTGCAACAGGACGGAGGCAACCAGAGCGGCCACCGCCAGGGTCCAGCGGATATGCCCGGCGCCGGCAGCAAGTGCAATGGCAGCCGCGACCGGGATGGAGCTGGCCCCGAGGCTGAATGGGCGAGTCAGCTCCCACCAGGCCGACAACCGGCGCCCAAGGGCGCTGGACACGGCGGACACTCGCCCCCGACGAGCTGCAGGTCTTGCACCGTCGCCTGAGACACCGAGGCGGTCGGCCATTATGGCGTCGACCGCGCCCGGTGACGACGGGCGCTCGGCCCTGGCGAATGCGACGGCGGCGGCCAGGACGCCGGCCACTTGGTCGTCCTCCTGGACGACGGGCTGGAGCAACGGGCGATCGAGGCCCACCCGGTGGTAGTCCCATGCCCGGGCGGCGACGTCGTCGACGGTGCCGCACAGGATGAAGGCGTCCACGAGCTCGTCGGGCAGCAGGCCGGCGGCGCGGTGGTACTCCTCAGCCCGCCAGGCCTCGGCCACGTCGTCGCGGAACTGTCGTGGCAGGCCGGCACGCTCGAGCGAGAGGTCGGAAAGCACGCTCATCATGTAGATGACAAACGGCTCACGCTTGGCCCGGTTCAAGGCGTCGCGCCGGCTGGGGCCAACCACGCTAAGCAGGTAGCCAGCCGTCTCGACAGTGCGGGGAGGTCGACCGGCTGACGCCTCCGCCGCTCGCAGGCGGGCCAGGATCCCGGTGAGGCTCGGCAGCGACTCGGCCGGGCGGGCGAGGTAACCGTCCGCCTCGCGCCCTGCCAGCTCCACCATGGAGGATCGGTAGCCGGCGACGTAGATGGGCACGTGGTGCACCGGTGGGAACATCGGCGCCAATTCCGGCACCCCGGGTGCCCGGGCGGGAAGCCGCTGCCCCCGCCACAGCGCCCGCATGATCTCCATGGCCTCCTGCAACTGGCCGATCGAGCCCTCGGGGCTATAGGCGACGCCCATCTGGGCGAGCCGGAGCGGGAGGCCCGTCCCGAGCGCACACACGACGCGTCCGGGCGCCATCTCGTCGAGAGCGCTCACCGTCATGGCGGTGAGGACGGGGTGACGGGTCAGGGGCGTGACGGCACCGAGCGCCACGCCAATCCGGGGAACGTGGCTGGCCACCGCGGCCGCATACGAGACGGCGTCGCGCTCGAAGTAACTCTCGTGGAACCACACCGAGTCCAGTCCGGCGGCCTCCGCCTGGTGTGCCCACGAGACCACGTCGTCTACCGAACCCCGGGCGACCAGACCCAGGCCTACCGGGCGGGCCAGCTCAGGCACCTCGTCTCCTCGATCTCATCGTCGCCGCAGCCTAGGAGGTCGGCCGGGCTGCCAGGATGCGGACGTGGCGTCCGATCCCCTCGCTCCCGGCCCGACCCGTGACCGGGCCGTCCGCCAGATGTTCGACCGCATCGCCCGCCGCTATGACCGAGTGAACAGCCTCCTGACCTTCGGCATGGACAGAGGGTGGCGACGACGGGCGGTGGCCTCCCTCGGCCTGGCGCCAGGGTCGCTGGTGATCGACGTGGCGTGCGGCACCGGTGGCTTCCTGCGCGAGTTGGAAACGGCCAGCCACCGGTGCGTCGGGTTCGACATATCCGAAGGCATGCTGCGTGCCGGGGGGCCGGGACTGTATGTAGCCCTGGCCGACGGGCTTCGCCTCCCGGTGGCGGACGCGGCGGCGTCGACGGCGTCACGTGCGGTTTCGCCCTTCGCAACGTCGTCGACCCGGAAGCGCTCTTCGTCGAGATGGGTCGTGTGCTTCGCCCCGGGGGCCGATTCGCTCTATTGGAGGTGGCAGAGCCGTCGTGGCAGCCGGCGCGAGCGATACACCACGCGTACTTCCATCGGGTGGTGCCGGCGATCGGGGGAGCCCTATCCGATCGGCGGGCCTATCGGTACCTGCCGGCTTCGAGTTCCTTGCTTCCCTCGCCCGCCCGGGTCGAAGCGATGGTGCTCGACGCGGGTTTCACCGACTACTGCCGTAGCCTGGTGGGGTTCGGAGCGGCCCAACTGCTCGTCGCCACACGTGCGTGACGGCGGCACGGTGAGGCTGTTAGGGCCTGGACCGAGCGCGAAGATGACGGTCGGTTTAACCAATGCCGCGCGGTCATCTCATGCGTTCAGCCGCGCACGACGCAAGACCTGTCCGTCGAGATCATGCAGAGGTCCTGAGATGACCATCCCGGTGGCCGGAGCCACTCCATAATGACAGTAGTGAAGATCAGGCGTCAGTGTCTTTCCCCGTAGTGTCCGACAACTCGACGTGCTCACTACGCCGCGAGTTCGTATTCGTGGATCAATCCCGTAACGTCCGAGTACTGGATCGGGGCTTTCCGGTCCGGCAGAGGATCACCAGGTACTGCTCGGATGGCAACACAACGAAGACACTGAGGAAGAAGCATGGGTAACGAGTCACCCCTGAGATCAACGTCGTCGAAGACCAGACCAGGTCTTCGATTCGCCATTATCGGGGCCGGGATGGCGGGGGTCCTGACCGCCATCAAGCTGAAGGAGGCGGGGTTTTCGGACTTCACTGTGTACGAGAAGGACGATCGCCTCGGGGGAACCTGGTGGGAGAACACCTACCCCGGGCTCTCGTGCGACGTCCCCTCCCATCTCTATTGCTACTCGTTCGCCCTCAACCCCGAGTGGAGCCACACGTTCTCCCCGGGCGCGGAGATCCAGTCCTACTTCGAGCGCGTTGCTCGTGACTACGAAGTCATTCCGTTCATCCGTTTCAACGACGAGGTCGTGAGCTGCGCGTTCGAGAACGGGCGGTGGCAGCTTTCGACGGCGGGGGGTCATCGCGACCAGGTCGACGTCGTAATCGCGGCCACCGGAGTCCTCCACCACCCAAAGTACCCCGATATCAAGGATCTCGACTCCTTCGGCGGCGCCTTGTTCCACAGCGCCCGGTGGGACCACAGAATCGCACTCGACGGGGCGCGAGTCGGCATCATCGGCACCGGGTCCACCGCGGTGCAGATCGTGTCGACCATCGCCGACCGGGTGGAGAAGCTGGTGTTGTTCCAGCGCACCGCTCAGTGGGTGATACCTGCGATGAACCCGGCGTACACGCCCGAGGAAAAGGCGACGTTTCGGCGGGACCCGCATCTGATGGAGGAATTGCGCGCCGGGGTGTCGCAGCTCTTCGACGGGTTCTCCGGTGCGGTCGTGGACGCCGAATCGCCACAGATGAAGATGATCGAACAGGCCTGCGTGGCGAACCTCGAGGACAATGTCACCGACCCTGAGCTCCGGGAGCGCCTACGCCCTGACTACCGGGCCGCGTGCAAGCGGCTCATCGTCTCGGGCGACTTCTACCGGGCCATTCAGAGCCCGAACGCCGAGTTGGTCACCGACGCGATCGACAGCGTCGAGGCCGGTGGGGTCCGCACGGTCGACGGCCACCTCCACGAGCTCGACGTCCTGGTCCTCGCCACCGGTTTCAAGGTGGACGCGTTCGTGCGACCCATCTCGGTAGTGGGCCGCGACGGTCAGAGCCTCGAGCGGGCATGGTCCCAACGCCCCGAGGCCTACCTGTCGATCTCGGTGCCCGGCTTCCCCAACTTCTTCATGCTGAACGGACCCAACGGGCCCGTGGGGAACTTCTCCCTGGTAGAGGTGGCCGAGCTGCAGGTCGGCTACATCCTGCAACTGATCGACCGGCTCCGTTCGGGCCAGTGCCGGGAGATCAGCGCCACCCAGGCCGCCCTGGACGAATTCGAGGCGGCGCGGGTGGAAGCGGCCAAGAAGACGGTCTGGGCGACGGGGTGTCGCAGTTGGTACCTGGACGACCGCGGTGTTCCGGCCGCCTGGCCCTGGCACTTCGGCCGCTTCCGGAGCGCGATGTCCACACCCGCGTGGGAGGCCTACGAGCTCCGCGGCTGATTCCCGGCACTCTCAGGGGTCGCAGCTATATCGACCTCGTGGGGGTGACGGCCATAGAGGCGTGGTTGAGGCGTCGGTTGCCCCGGGGGTTGAGCCGGTGTCGCACCCTCGGACCGCTCGAGGCTTCGATGGGAGCCGCGGCGTTATACGAGGCGTAGTGGTCCTTGTTGGCGAAGCGCGCCATGTCGCCGCTGTGTCCGATGAGAAAGGTGGCCACCACCGGGCCCACGCCATAGAGCTCGGTCACCGTCGTGCCCGAGGACGCCACCGCGGTGACGATGCGAGCTTTGGACGCGGCGATCTCGGCGTCGAGGCGTCTGATGTCAGCCACGAAACCAAGGGCCATGCGCTT
>Ga0116215_1001604_pt1 | contig 14871 bp, 12 predicted proteins | sample Sb_taG_7_FD_89698 | JGI IMG/M metagenome (GOLD analysis project Ga0116215, IMG submission 89698) | Peat soil microbial communities from Weissenstadt, Germany - Sb_50d_2_FS metaG | ecosystem: Environmental > Terrestrial > Soil > Wetlands > Peat | place: Germany: Weissenstadt | collected 2010-09-21 | reverse complement strand
GGTGGTGCTGACGTCGGTCAACGCGGTGGACCGCTTCATGGCCGCGCTGCGCGACGCCCGGGCACTGGCTCCGGTGCTCGTCGCCGCGGTCGGGCCCGCCACCGCTGACGCGCTGCGGATGGCGGGCGTGGAGCCGGACCTTGTGCCGGCCGAGCACAGCGCGCGCGGCCTGGTCGAGGAGTTCCCCGACGCGGAGGGCCCGGACCGGGACGTCCTCTTCCCCTGTGCCGAAGGGGCGCCGGACACCATTGCGGAGGGTCTCGGTCACAAGGGCTGGGACGTGCAGCGCGTGGAGGCCTACCGCACCGTGGCCCTGTCCACCCCCGAACCCGAGCTGCTCGCCCGCGTCACGGCGGCCGACGCGCTCACGCTCACCGCGACTTCCTCCCTGCAGGCCTTCCTGGCGCTGCGCACCCCGGACGGCGCACCGCTGCCCGTGCCTGCGCACGTGGTCTGCATCGGGCCGACGACGGCCGAGGCGGCCCGTTCGGCCGGCCTGACCGGAGTGCACGAGGCCTGGGGTGCGTCGGGCGACGGCATCGTCGCCGAGCTGGTCGACCACTTCGGCCCCGGGGGTGGCGGCGGCTCGTAGGCTGGGAGGCCATGACCCAGGCCACTTCCCCCGTGCCCGCCACGGGTGACTTCCCGGCCCGCCGGTTCCGCCGGCTGCGCCGCACCCCGGCGCTCCGGCGCCTGGTCGCCGAGGCGCGCCTCGGGGTCGACGACCTGGTCGCGCCGCTGTTCGTGCGGGAGGGCACGGAGGTGCCGACCCCCATCGCGTCCATGCCGGGCCAGGTCCAGCACACGGTGGACTCGCTGGTGCTCGAGGCCAAGCGGCTCGTCTCGCTCGGCATCCCTGGGCTCATCCTCTTTGGGGTCCCGGCGCACAAGGACGCCGGGGGGAGCGGGGCCTACGACCCCGACGGAGTTGTGCAGCTGGCGCTGCGCGCCGTGCGCGACGCGGTGGGCGACGAGCTCGTCGTGATGGCCGACCTCTGCCTCGACGAATACACCGACCACGGGCACTGCGGCGTCCTCGGCCCCTCGGGCGAGGTGCTCAACGACGAGACGCTCGCGCTCTACCAGCGCATCGCCCTGGCGCAGGCCGCGGCGGGGGCCGACGTCGTCGCGCCGAGCGGCATGATGGATGGCCAAGTGGCCGCCATCCGCGCCGCGCTCGACGGGGGCGGGCACCAGCAGGTCGGCGTCCTGGCGTACGCCGCCAAGTACGCCTCGGCGCTCTACGGCCCGTTCCGCGACGCGGTCGACGTCACCATCACCGGGGGCGGTGACCGCAGGGCGTACCAGCAGGACCCGCGCAACGGGCGCGAGGCACTGGCCGAGATCGCACAGGATGTGGCCGAGGGTGCCGACATGGTCATGGTCAAGCCCGCCATGACCTCCCTCGACGTGCTGGCCGCGGCCCGCGGTCTGGTGCGCGTGCCGCTGGCGGCCTACCACGTCAGCGGCGAGTTCGCGATGGTCAAGGCCGCCGCCGCGGCCGGGTGGATCGACGGGCCCGCCGTGGCCCTGGAGCAGCTCACCGTCCTGAAGCGGGCGGGGGCCGACTTCATCCTCACCTACTTTGCCGCAGAGGTGGCCGAGGCGCTCGGTGGGTGACGCGGTCCCGCCGGCGTCGAACGCCGAGTGGTTCGCCCGCGCCCGGCGCGTGATCCCGGGCGGGGTGGACTCGCCGGTGCGTTCCTTCGCCTCGGTCGGTGGCACGCCGTACACGGTCGTCTCGGGCGAGGGGCCGTACGTGGTCGACGCCGAGGGGACCCGCTTCGTGGACCTCGTCCAGTCCTACGGCGCGGTCCTGCTCGGCCACGCCCACCCCGCGGTCACCGAGGCCGTCTCGGCGGCGGCGGCGCGGGGCACCACGTTCGGCGCACCGACGCCGGGCGAGGTCCTTCTGGCCGAGGCCATCTGCGAGCGGGTGCCCGGCTGCGAGCAGGTGCGGCTCGTCTCCTCGGGCACCGAGGCCGCCATGAGCGCGGTGCGCCTGGCCCGCGGCGCCACGCGACGCGACCGCGTCGTGAAGTTCGACGGCTGCTACCACGGGCACTCCGACGGGCTGTTGGCCGGCGGGGGGAGCGGGGTGGCCACGCTCGGCCTCCCGGGCTCGGTCGGCGTCTCGGCCGGCGCGGTGGCCGACACCGAGGTCGTCCCCTACAACGTGGTGCCCGCCCTGGACGAGCGCGTGGCCTGCGTCATCGTCGAGCCGGTGGCGGCGAACATGAACCTCGTCGCGCCGGCGCCGGGATTCCTCGAGGGGCTGCGGGCCGCCTGCGACGCGTCCGGCGCCCTGCTGATCTTCGACGAGGTGATCACCGGCTTCCGCCTCGGCACGGACGGGGCCACCGGCTGGTCCGGCGTGGCACCGGACCTTTGGTGCTTCGGCAAGGTCATCGGCGGTGGGTTGCCCGTGGGGGCCTTCGCCGGCCGCCGCGACTTGATGGCCGAGCTGGCGCCCGGCGGCCCGGTGTACCAGGCGGGCACGCTGTCGGGGAACCCGCTGGCCACTGCGGCGGGCCTGGCCGTGCTGGGCCAGGTGGGCCCAGGGGACTACGAGTCTCTGACCGCCCGGGCCGCCGTGTTCGCCAAGGATCTCGAGGCGGCCGTGGCGTCGGGCGGCCTGGCCACCACGACGCCGGCGGTGGGGCCGCTGATCGGCCTGTTCGTGGCCCCCGCGGCCGCGGGGCCGATCGTGCCGCCGTCGGACTACGAGGGCGCCCGTGCCCTGGCGGGCAACGGGACCTACGGCCGCTTCTTCCACGCCATGCTCCGGCGCGGTGTGGCGCTCGCCCCCGGCCCCTACGAGGTGATGTTCCCCGGCATGGCCCACGACGAGCGTGTGCTGTCCCGGGTCGTCGAGGCGGCGGCCGATGCTGCGGCGGAGGTGGCGGCCGAGGTCAGCTAGAGCCGCCGGCGCCCGGCAGGCGAGTACCAGACCTCGAGGCCGAGCTCGAGGGCGGCCGAGCCGTGGCGTCCAGGCGGACGAGGTCGCTGCCGGTCACCCGGACGGCGTTTCCGTGTAGGTCTTCGCGGATGATCTGCAGCTCACGCGGCACGACGGCCATGTCGAGCGGGCGGCGGCGGAGGGGACCGCGTAGCCGCGGCCACGGAACACGGTGCCGGTGTCGTAGCAGACCCCATGGTGCTCCACTACGAAGCTGTGAAGGGGACGACGTGAGATCCCGACCTCCCGGGGGACTTTCTGAAATCTATAAACGGACTCGTAGATAGTTTTCGCGAGTACTCCCCGGAGCCACCCGACGACGGGCGGACAGGGGCAACCGCAAGAGCCCCAGGTTAGGAGTGCCTACCGACCTTCAGGCGCCAACCAGCGTTGACCATTGGCAGACTGGAGCGAGATGCCCGACTATCGATGGCCCGCCAACTTCGCTGCTCTGCGCCGCGGCGAGGGGTGCCCGATGTGCGGCGGTGGTGCCGACGAGACGCCCCACGGGCTGAGGGTCTACGCGGGCGAGTGGGCCGACGGTTACATCGGCCGGTATCCGGTTCGACCCGGTTATGCCTATGTCATCTGGAATGGTCGGCACGTCGCCGAGCCCACGGAGCTGTCGGCCGACGAGGCGGCCGGCTTCTGGTCCGACGTCGCCCGTGTCGCGGAGGCCGTGGAGGAGCGGTACCAGCCGGCCAAAATGAACTGGCTGAGTCTGGGAAACGGCGTGCCCCATCTCCACGTGCACCTGGTGCCGCGTCCGCACGAGGACGCAAGGGCCGGGTTTCCGCTCGAGACGGAGGCGTTCCACGTCGACATCACCCCCGCCATCGAGCCGACGCTGCTGGAGGCGGAGGCTGCGGCGTTGCGCGCTCGGTTGCAGCGCTGACGATGCTGCAGCTGTTGGCCGAGGGGCGCACCGCCGAGGTCTTCGCCTACGGCGAAGGCGCGGTGCTCAAGCTCGACCGCCCCAACTGGAACGGCCTCTCCGCGTTCGAGGCGGACGTGCTCTCGGACCTGGCCGACGCTGGTCTGCCGGTCGCTCACCCGCGCGGCACCGTCACCGTGGACGGGCGCAGCGGCGTGATCCTTGACCGCGTCGCCGGGCCCTCCCTCCTGCAGGTCCTGGCCGCATCGAGTGTGGACGAGGCCGAGGCGCTGGCCGATCGCTTTGCCTCACTGCAGCTGGAGTTCAACGCGGTCGTGGTGGAGGGCCTGCCCGACCTGGTGCCCCGCCTCCGGGGCGAGATCGAGGCGGTCGTGGGCGATGCCGCACTGCGTGGCGAGCTCCTGGGGCTGCTCGCCACGCTCGATGACGGGGGACGTGGCGTCTGCCACTACGACTTCCACCCCGAGAACGTGCTGGTCGGCCCGGGGGGATGGGTGGTCATCGACTGGCTCACGGTGGCGGCCGGGCCGCCAGCGGCCGACCTGGCCCGCACGCTGGTCTTGTGGGGGCGGCACTCCACCGAACCGGTGGTCACCTTCCTGCGTGCGGTGCGCCGGATCGGCCGGGACCGGCGCGGCCTCGACAACGACACGCTCGACGCCTGGGTCCGCATCGCCGCCGCGGCGCGGCTCGCTGAGGGCTTCGAGGGTGAGGAGGCGGCGTGGCTGGCGCGGGTGGCGGGTAGCTCGGTGCAGCTCTTCGCCTGAGGTCAGGCGGCGGGGCTCTCGAGGCCGTCGTTGTCGGGGAGGAGGCGGGACACCAGCTCCATGGCCCGGTAGCCGAGCTCGGCTGGTCCGGCCGCATCGGGCCGCATCAGGTTGGCCATGATGCGCAGCAGCGTGTTCATCAACAGCTCCGAGCGCATCCCGAGGCCGACGCAGAGTCGCATTGCCTCGGGATGCGAAATGAGGTGGACGAAGGCCCGGGCCACCTTGTAGTACGGCCCGTAGGCGGCGGTCAGCTCGCGCTCGTAGTCCGCCAGTGCCTCGGCGCCCTCCCCGGTCAGCGCGTGGCCGAGCGCAGCGGCGGCCAGGCGCCCCGTCTCGTAGCCGTAGGCGATCCCCTCTCCGTTGAACGGGTTGATGACGCCGCCTGCATCGCCGGCGATGAGCACGTTGGCACCGGCCCGCGGCCCGACCGATAGCCCCATGGGCAGCTTGCCGCCGGTCGGCGGGCCGAGGCTCGTCTCCGGGCTCAGCCCCCATGACTCAGGGGCGTAGTCCACGAAGGCGTCCATGAGTTGGCTCGTGTTGAGGCCCTTCCAACGCTGGTCGGTCGACAGCAGGCCGACACCGACGTTGACCCGGCCGTCGCCCATGGGGAAGATCCAGCCGTAGCCGGGCACCACGTTCCCCTCGGCGTCGCTGATGTCCAGGTGCGACTCAATGAACGGGTCGTCGTGGCGCTCCGAGGTGTAGTAGCCGCGCAGGGCCATGCCCATTGGTAGATCGCGCCGTCTCGACGTGCCGAGCATGCGGCCGATGCGGGAGTTCGACCCGTCGGCGACCACCACATACCGGGCCTTGATGGCCCGGGTACCGCCGCCCGCCTTCTCCTTGACGGTGACGCCGGCCAGTGTGGGCAGGGCCCCGGTCGTGGCTGCACCCTCGTCGATGATGGGCGCCACCACCTCGGTCCCCTGCAGGAGCGTGGCCCCGGCCCCGGCGGCGCCGGCCGCCACGAGCCCGTCGAGGTCGTGGCGGGTGATGGTATAGCCGTAGGACGGGAAGTTGGGGTGCTCGGGCCACTGCATCTCAATGGAGTGGCCGAACCCGTAGGCCCGCAGCCCGGTGAAGCGGTGCGCGCCGGCGAGCTCGGCCTCGAGGCCCATGTCGGCCAGCTGGCGCACGGCCCTGGGAGTCAGCCCGTCGCCGCACGTCTTCTCCCGCGGGAACTCCTTCTTCTCCACCACCACCACGTCCCAGCCGGCGTCGGCCAGCCAGTAGCCGCACGAGGACCCCGACGGCCCGGCGCCGACGACCACCACGTCGTGCACGCGCTCCGCCGCGCGCCTCGGTGTTGCGCCGGTGGTTGTCCGGGTTGCGGCCGGAGCCTTCTTGGCCGGAGCCTTCTTGGCCGGAGCCTTCTTGGCGGGGGTCTTCCTGGCCTGCGTCTTCTTGGCCGCTGCCTCTTTCTTGGCCGGGGCCTTCGTGATCCTCGCTGCCTTCTTCGGGGCGCCTGCCGGGGGGGTCGCGTCGGGTGCCGTCACGAAGGCATCGTACGTCTGCCGCCGGGGCCTCTGACCAGCGCCGCGGATGTGCCTGGCGAACGGGCCGCATGGTAGAAACGGAACACAGTGGACCAGTACCTCCCGATCCTCATCCTGGGGCTGCTCGGCCTCGCCTTTACCGCCTTCTCCCTGGTCTCCTCGGCGCTGCTCGCGCCGAGGAAGAAGCCCACGGTGGCCAAGCTCGCGCCCTACGAGTGCGGCATCGTGCCCAACGTTGAGCCGCCCCAGCGCTTCCCGGTGCGCTTCTACCTGGTCTCCATGATCTTCATCATCTTCGACATCGAGATCGTGTTCCTCTACCCCTGGGCGGTGGTGTTCCACCAGATCGCGACGTTCGGCCTCATCGAGGTGATCGTCTTTGCCGCCGTCGTCTTCGTGTCGTTCGTGTACCTCATCTCCAACGGCGCCCTGACATGGGGCCCGCCCAAGACGCTGCAGTCGGGCATGCCCAGCCGCACCTCGGAGTCGACCATCACGCGCATCAGCGGGGCGCGCCCGACCTCCGGCGAGGCGGCCTGACGGATGGGGCTCGAGGATCTCCAGCACAACTTCCTGACCGGCCGCATGGAGGACCTGGTCAAGTGGGCCCGGCGCAACAGCGTGTGGCCAGCCACGTTCGGGCTGGCCTGTTGCGCCATTGAGATGATGTCGGTCGGCGCCGCCGACTACGACATCAGCCGGCTCGGGATGGAGGTGTTCCGGGCCTCGCCGCGCCAGGCCGACCTGATGGTGGTGGCGGGCCGGGTCTCGCAGAAGATGGCGCCCGTCCTGCGCCAGGTCTACGACCAGATGATGGAGCCCAAGTGGGTCATCTCCATGGGCGTGTGCGCCTCGACCGGCGGGATGTTCAACAACTACGCCATCGTGCAAGGGGTCGACCAGGTCGTCCCGGTCGACGTCTACGCACCCGGCTGCCCCCCGTCGCCCGAGACGCTGTTGCACGCCATCCTCACGCTGCACGAGAAGATCCGCACCGGCGAGATCACGCGGCGCCCGGGATCGTCCATCCCTGTCGGCGAGCAGGCGACCGGAGGCTGGGTCCCCACCGTACCCGACGCCGTGCGGGTGGCCACACCGCGGTGAGCGAGAGCACCCCGACCGCCGCCCCGGCGGCGCCGCCCGCGGGTGTCCTCCCCGAGGTACCGCGGCTGCCTGACCGCTTGGTGGACCAGCTCGCCTTTCCCCACCGCGACACCTACAAGTCGATGGTGGCCGCCTTTCGCGACGCCGGCTTCGAGACGTGCGCCGATGTGTGCGGCGTCGACTACCTGACTCATCCGGGCCGGTCGCTGCCCGAGGGCGTGATGCCGGAACGCTTCGAGGTGGTCGTCAACCTGCTCTCGCTCTCCATGCGCCAGCGCGTGCGCATCAGGGTGCAGGTGCCCGAGTCCGATCCGACGGTCGACAGCATCGTCGACGTGTACTCGGGGGCCGACGCCATGGAGCGCGAGGCCTACGACATGGTCGGCATCCTTTTCACCGGTCACCCCGACATGACCCGCATCCTCATGCCCGAGGACTGGGAGGGCCACCCGCTGCGCAAGGACTACGGCGTGGGGCGGGTGCCTGTGCAGTTCAAGGAAGCGCCCGGGCCGCGATGAGCGAGCACGAGCACGACGACGAGCAGGAGATCGGCCCGGACGCTGAGTCCGAGGCCGAGGACGTGGGGCTCGAGGAGACCGAGGCCGCCCACCGGCAGGACGAGGAGCGGGTCTTCGTGGCCGAGACGTCCGAGGGGGCCCAGGAGTTGGCACCCCGCGGCACGACGACCGCCGGCGAGCTCCGCAGCGAGGTGGGCGCGGTGCTGCGCCTGCCCGAGGGCGGCTACGTGGACCCGGGCGACATCGACATCGAGCGCCGGGACGACCAGACGATGATCATCAACATGGGGCCCCAGCACCCCTCGACCCACGGCGTGCTGCGGCTCATGCTCGAGCTCGACGGGGAGACGGTGCTGCGCACCAAGCCGATCATCGGCTACCTGCACACCGGCATGGAGAAGACGGGGGAGGAGCTCACCTACGTCCAGGGCTGCACCAACGTGACCCGCATGGACTACCTGTCGCCCCTGCACAACGAGCTGGTGTTCTCGCTGGCCACCGAGGCCCTGCTCGACGTGGAGCTTCCGCCACGCGCCATCTGGATCCGCATGCTGATGGCCGAGCTCAACCGGGTGTCGTCGCACCTGATGTGGATGGCCACCAACGGCATGGACCTCGGCTCCACGTCCATGATGATCTACGGCTTCCGCGAGCGCGAGATGGTCCTCACCTTCTTCGAGAAGACGACGGGTCTGCGCATGAACAACAACTACATCCGCCCCGGGGGCGTGGCGGCGGACCTGCCCGACGGCTGGCAGGACGACGTCGAGATCATCTGCGAGACGATCCTCGCCCGCACCTACGAGTACGACGAGCTCCTGACCGGCCAGCCCATCTTCCGTGAGCGCACCGAGGCGGTGGGCAACATCTCGGCCGAGGAAGCGCTCGCACTCTCCGTCACCGGCCCGATCCTGCGCTCGACCGGCGTGCCCTGGGACCTGCGGCGGACCATGCCATACCTGGCCTACGACAAGCTGGACTTCGACGTCATCGTCGGCAGCTACGGCGACAACTTCGACCGCTACTCCGTACGCCTCAACGAGATCCGCGAGTCGATCAAGATGATCCGCCAGATCGTCGAGATGATGCCGCCCGGCGACTACCGGGTCCAGGACCGCAAGGTCACGCCGCCGCCGCGCGCCCGCATCGACGAGAGCATGGAGGCGCTGATCCACCACTTCAAGATCTTCACCGAGGGCTTCCGGGTCCCAGAGGGCGAGGTCTACATGGCGATCGAGTCGCCCCGGGGCGAGCTCGGCTGCTACATGGTCTCGGACGGGACGTCGAAGCCCTACCGCATGCACATCCGGGGGCCGAGCTTCGTGAACCTGCAGGCCCTGCCGCTGCTGCTGCGCGGTGGCCTCATGGCCGACGCCGTGGCCGTGATCTCGTCGGTGGACCCCGTCATGGGCGAGGTGGACCGGTGAGCCATCTCAACGCGGACGTCCGCGAGCGCGCCAAGGAGCTCGTGGCGCTCTACCCGCAGCCGCGCTCGGCGCTGATCCCGCTGTGCCACCTGGCCCAGGAGCAGGATGGCTGGCTGCGCCCCGAGGCGGTGGAGGAGATCGCCGAGCTGTGCGGCGTCACCGCGGCCGAGGTGCAGGGCACCGCCACCTTCTACGACATGCTGCACACCGAGCCGGTCGGCACCTACGTGGTGTCGGTGTGTACCAACATCGCCTGCATGCTCGGTGGCGCCCTCGAGCTGCTCGAGCACGCGGAGTCGGCCCTCGGCGTCCGCGCCGGGGGCACCACGACCGACGGGGTGTTCACCCTCGAGGAGTCCGAGTGCCTCGCCGACTGCGACCGCACGCCCTGCGTGCAGGTCAACCACCGCTACATGGGCGCGCAGACCCCCGAGAGCTTCGACACCCTGTTGGACGACCTGCGCTCCGGCGCGCTGTCCGGGACCGTGCCCCCGCACGGCACCCTCGTGCGGGTGCGGCGCAGCGTCGGCCTGGTGGCCGACAGGGCCGCCATCGTGGCCGAGCGGGCGAAGGCGTCCGAGGCGAAGGCCGCCCGCGTCGCCGCGGCGGCCGGCGGGGAGAAGAAGGCCTGATGGCGATCACGGACGCCCCCAAGATCATCACCTCGCGCCTCGGCTACGAGGACTCCCACACGCTGGAGCGGTACTTGGCCACGGGCGGGTACACGGGCCTGCGCAAGGCGCTCTCCATGGCGCCCGAGGCGGTGGCGGCCGAGGTAGACGCGGCGAGTCTTCTCGGCCGCGGTGGCGCGGGCTTCCCGGCCGGGCGCAAGTGGTCGATGCTGCGCAAGAACCCGGTCACCTACCTGGTGATCAACGGCGACGAGTCCGAGCCGGCCACCTTCAAGGACCACATGCTCATTGAGCGCGACCCGCACGAGATCCTCGAGGGCGTGCTGATCTCGGCCTATGCGCTGCAGGTGAGCCAGGCCTTCATCTACCTGCGGGGCGAGTTCGCCCTCGGGCTGGAGCGCCTGCAGGCGGCGCTGAACGAGGCCTACGCACACGGCGCGGTGGGGGCCGACATCTTCGGATCTGGCTTCTCGCTCGACGTGGTCGTCCACCCCGGCGCCGGCGCCTACATCTGCGGCGAGGAGACGGCGCTCCTCGAGTCGCTCGAGGGCAAGCGCGGCTTCCCCCGGATCAAGCCGCCCTACTTCCCGGCCGCCATCGGCCTCTACGGCGAGCCCACCGTGGTCAACAACGTCGAGACGATGGCCAACATCCCCTGGATCATCAACAACGGCGGCGCCGCCTTCGCCGCCCTCGGCGCGGGCCGCTCGACGGGGACGCGGCTGTTCGCGCTGGCAGGCCACGTGCGCAAGCCGGGCAACTACGAGCTCGAGATGGTGAAGACGACCTTCCGCGACCTGATCTACGCGCCGGTGCTCGGAGGGGGCATCAGGGGCTCCAACACGCTCAAGGCGTTCATCCCCGGCGGCGTCTCCGCCCCGTGGTTCGGGCCGGACCAGGCGGACCTGCAGCTGGGCCAGGACGAGGTGGGCGATGCCGGCTCCATGCTCGGTTCCGGCTCCGTCGTCGTCATGGACTCGGCCACCTGCATGGTGCGGGCCGCCTGGCGCATCACGAAGTTCTTCTCCCGCGAGTCGTGCGGCCAGTGCACGCCGTGCCGCGAGGGCTCGGGCTGGCTGGAGCGCATCATGTACCGAATTGAGAACGGCGCCGGGCGCGAGGAAGATCTGGACCTCCTCATGGACCTCTGCGACAACATCTCCCCCGGCGTGGCCTGGCCGCCACAGCAGACCACCATGTGTGTGCTCGGCCCCTCCATCCCCTCGTCCATCGCGTCGGGCATCCGGATGTTCCGCGACGAGTTCCTCGTCCACGTGAAGGAAGGGGGGTGTCCCTTTGACTGATACGGCGAAGTCCGACCAGCAGGCGACATCCCAGGAGGCGGGGGAGCTCACCTTCACCCTCGACGGGCGCGAGGTGACGGCGAAGGAGGGCGAGCTGCTCATCGCGGCGGCCGAGCGGGCCGGGACCTACATCCCGCGCTTCTGCTACCACCCGCGCATGGAGCCGGTCGGCATGTGCCGCATGTGCTTGGTCGACGTCGAGGGCCCGCGCGGCGCCACGCTGACGCCGGCCTGCTTCGTCCCGGTCGCCGACGGCATGGTGGTCGACACTGCCAACGACCGGGTGAAGAAGGCCCAGGACGGCGTGCTCGAGTTCCTGTTGGCCAACCACCCGCTCGATTGCCCCGTGTGCGACAAGGGCGGCGAGTGCCCCCTGCAGGACCAGACGCTCGCCTACGGGCCGGGGGAGAGCCGCTTCATTGAGGAGAAGCGGCACTTCGAGAAGCCCATCGCGATCTCCGACCTCGTGCTGCTCGACCGAGAGCGCTGCATCCAGTGCGCCCGCTGCACGCGCTTCGCGTCGGAGGTGGCGGGCGAGGCGCAGATCGACTTCGCGGGCCGCGGGGAGGCGGTCGAGGTGGCGACCTTCCCGACCGAGCCCTTCTCCTCCTACTTCAGCGGCAACACCGTGCAGATCTGCCCGGTCGGAGCGCTCACCGCCACGCCGTACCGCTTCACTGCCCGCCCCTGGGACCTCGATCAGGTCGAGTCCACCTGCACCGTCTGCTCGGTGGGATGCCGGGTCGCCGTGCAGTCGTCGCAGAACCGGCTGACCCGGCTGCTCGGCATCGACTCCGAACCCGTCAACCACGGCTGGCTGTGCGACAAGGGCCGCTTTGCCTATGAGTCGGTCAACGGCGACGAGGTCGGCGCCGGTCCGCTGCCGACCGAGCTGGCCGACGAGGCCGTCGACGTGGCGCCCGCCACCGCCTCCCAAGTGGTCAGCCTCCGCGTGAGCCGCGGCCAGTTCCTGGGCGAGGCGCGTGAGACGGGCCGCTTCGAGCACGGCCGACTCGTCGAGCCCCGCGTGCGCAAGGAGGGCGAGCTCGTTCCGGTCAGCTGGGGCGAGGCCCTGGCGGCCGCCGCAGCCGGCATCGCCGCCGCCAAGGAGGCCGGCGGGTCCGGTGCCGTGGCGGTCATCGGCGGGGCCCGCCTCACCAACGAGTCCGCCTACGCCTGGGCCAAGCTGGCCAAGGGTGTCATCGGTACCGACTCGGTCGACGCGCAGCTCGGCGACGGTCTCCCCGCCGACCTGGTCCTCGGGCTGCCCCGGGCCACCATCGACGACGCCTGCCAGGCGCCGGTGCTGGTGACGCTCGCCGGCGACCTGCGCGAGGAGCTTCCCGTCCTGTTCTTGCGTCTGCGCGAGGCGGTGGTCGGCGGAGCGACTGCGCTCGTCGAGATCAGCCTGACGCCCACCGCGCTCACCCCACTGGCGGCGGCGAGCCTGCGCACCCGCCCCGGTGAGGCACCGCTGCTGGCCAAGGCACTGACCGGCGACGCGTCGGCGGCGACGGCGCTCGGCTCCCACCACGAGGGCGCCGCGGCGGCGCCCGGCGCGCTGGAGGCGGCCCGCCGCCTGCTCGCCGGCCATCCCGGTGGCGAGGGCGTGGTGATCGTCGTCGGCCGTCCTTCCTACGCCGAGTCGGGCGAGGTGGCGGCGGAGGCGGTGCGCACCCTGGCCGCCGCGCTGCCCAAGGCAACCTTCCTGCCCGCGCTGCGCCGGGGCAACGTGTTCGGGGCACTCGACATGGGCCTTGCCCCGGGCATCCTGCCGGGCCGGGTCGGGCTCGATGCGGGCCGGGAGCGCTTCACCGCGGCCTGGGGCTCCGTGCCCGCGGGCACCGGGCTCTCGACTGCCGACATCCTCGCCTCCATGGCAGGCGAGCACGACGACGGCCCCCGGGTGCAGGCGCTCGTGCTGCTCGGCGCGGACCCGCTGAGTGACTTCCCCGACCGCGCCGTGGCCGAGAAGGCGCTGTCGGCCGGGCACTTCGTGGTCGCGGTGACGGGCCATCCGTCCGAGTCGGTCGACACGCACGCCGACGTCGTGCTGCCGTGTGCGGTGTCCCACGAGCGGCCCGGCACGACGACCAACGTCGAGGGCCGCGTGAGCCGCCTCGGGCCGAAGATCTCCGCGCCGGGGTTCGCCTGGCCGGACTGGATGATCGCGGCCGAGCTGGCCGTCGCTCTCGGTGGCGACCTCGGCGTGCTGAGCGACAACGACCTCGTCGAGGAGCTGGCGCTGGCCGCGCCGGCCTACGCCGGGCTGACCCAGGAGGTCCTGCACTCCGACGTCGCCCACGACGGGATCCTCGTGCCGCTGGCCCGCGACACGGACCACCACACCGATGTGGAGCCGATCGACCCCATGGCGCTGCCCGGCGTCGAGTCCGTGGAGCGCCAGGGGGCGCCCCCGCGCGTGGGCACCGGCGCCAGCCGTCCGGCCGTGGCGCGTACCGCCGCGCTGGGCAGCCCGCCGCCCCTGCTCTCGTGGGTCGGGACCGGCGGCACCGAGCCGCTGCACGTCCCCAAGGCCGACAACTACACCCTGCGCCTGGTGGCGGGCCGCCGCCTGTACGACGCCGGCAGCTCTGTGACCGGGTCGCCCTCCCTCACGCCGCTCGTGCCCACGCTGGTGGTCCGGGCCAATCCCTACGACCTCGACCGCCTGGGCGCGGTCACCGGCGACCGCGTGAAGGTCCGCTCGGCCCGGGGCGAGCTGATCCTGGCCGCCGAGGCGGACGAGGGCGTGCCCAGGGGCGTCGTCGCCATCGACTTCAACGTCCCCGGTGGCGAGAGTGTGCCCGGCAACGCCGTGGCGACGCTCATCGACAGCCGCCACCTCGTGACCGACGTGCGACTGGAGTCGGTGTGATCGCGACGCTGCTCGCCGCCACCACCCACGCGACCAACGTGGGCCCGACCCTGCTGACGCACCGCGCCAACAACGGGAACGGTGACCCGCTCTACTACCTCGGCCTCAACTGGCAGGTCTGGCTCATCACCATCATCAAGGTCCTGGTGGCCTTTGTCGCGCTGCTGGTGGCGACCGCGATGATGATCTGGTTCGAGCGCAAGGTGATCTCGGACATGCAGAGCCGCGTGGGGCCGAACCGCGCCGGGCCGTGGGGGCTCCTGCAGACGCTGGCCGACGGGACCAAGCTCGTGTTCAAGGAGGACCTGCTGCCGGACCGGGCCGACACCTTCGTCTTCAAGCTGGCGCCCTACCTGTCGGTCATCCCCGCCGTGCTGATCTTCGCCGTGGTCCCCGTCGGCGGCATCATCACCATCGGCAGCCACACCTTCGAGCTGCAGGTGGCCGACCCGCCCATGGGCATCCTGCTCGTGCTCGCCATGTCGGGCATCGCGGTCTACGGCGTCATGCTGGCCGGCTGGTCCTCGGGTTCGAAGTACCCGCTGCTCGGCTCGGTGCGGGCGTCGGCCCAGGTGATCTCCTACGAGGCCGCGCTCGGCATGACCACCGTCATGGTGGTCCTCGTCAGCCACTCGCTCTCCACCCGGGCCATCGTGTTCTCCCAGTCCAACGGGTTCTGGAACTGGAACCTGATCCGGCTCGGCTTCCTGCCCTTCATCTTCTTCATGATCGCCATCACGGCGGAGCTGACCCGCCCGCCCTTCGACCTGACCGAGGCCGAGCAGGAGCTGGTCGGCGGCTTCCACACCGAGTACTCCTCCATCCGCTTCGGCCTCTTCTTCCTGGCCGAGTTCATGAACACCATCACGATGTCGGCCATCGTCG
>Ga0116215_1001585_pt1 | contig 14975 bp, 21 predicted proteins | sample Sb_taG_7_FD_89698 | JGI IMG/M metagenome (GOLD analysis project Ga0116215, IMG submission 89698) | Peat soil microbial communities from Weissenstadt, Germany - Sb_50d_2_FS metaG | ecosystem: Environmental > Terrestrial > Soil > Wetlands > Peat | place: Germany: Weissenstadt | collected 2010-09-21 | reverse complement strand
TGGGTACGCGACGTGGATGATGAAGCCGGGCTGCTTCTTCACCAGTTCGTGGAGGCCGGGGGCAGCCTGGTCGTAGGCCGCCTTGTCCATTCCGGTGGCGCTAATCCTCACAAGCACGCTCATTGGGTCTCCATTCGTTGGGGAGTCGAAGGCTATACCCCATCTATCTGACCGGGCGCTCTCGCTGTGACATGGCAACGCCCGCTGGTTCTGCGCTGCAGCTGCATCCGGCATACGCGTTGTCGAGCGGTGATCCCTTCAGCCAGCAGCCACCACGCCACGGATGCAGCCTCAAGGGGGCTTCGTGCGAGCACTTCGAAGCCAGGCGGTGGACGACTCGGATTCAGCAATTCGGCAATACACCGAGCCATCTCGCCGGTGTACTTCGTGGCCATTTGTGCGAATGCGTAGCCGGAACGCACGGGCTGTTCTCCCCAAGGTTGGCCGTCGGGCCGATGTTCGGTGTTCGAAACCTCAACTGAGGCAGCTGAGCCAGGCTCGAAAACCCATGACTCATGTCCGGTCCAGACTTCAACCTGGCCAGAAACCCTTTCGAGAAGTGCAGCACACTGATCGTGGTTCCATTTGCGCACTGCTCGCCGTTGGTGCTGCAAGTGTCCCTGCCGGCGGCACGCGCCGCGCGCGGTGCCTGCCGACCGGATGCTCCACTTGTTGATCGAAAGTTGTCAATCGGCTCAGCGCATGCCCCCCTCGGTACTGGCGCCCGAAAGGATCTCCCCGTACAGGCCGAGGAGCTCGTCGACACAGTCGTCCCATGTCGGCAGATTCGGGGCGACGGGATCAGGACGGCGCGCCACGTCGGCCAACACCTCGGCCAGGGCGCGCGGTGGAGCGTCTACCGGCACGGCGACGGCGAGACCCTCGGCTGCCAGCTCCGACAGCCCGGAGGTGTCGGCCACGACCACCTTCCGCCCGAGGGCGACGGCCTCCATGACGGCGACCGGGTGCGCCTCGTAGTCGCTCATCAGGGCAACGACGTCGCTGGATCGTACGAGCGCGCCGAGCGCCTCTCGCTGCGTGGCGTCGAACGAGGTGAAGGTCACGGCATGTTCGACCTGCAGCCGTGCGGCCAGGCGACGAAGTTCGTGCTCGAAACTGCCCCGACCTATCACGGCCAGGTGGGCATCGGGCGCCAGATCGAGGAGGGCCGGCATCGCCTCGATCAAGCGATGATGTCCCTTCAACCGATCGAGCCGACCGACAGTGCAGACGAGGGGCGAGCCCGAGACCTCGGGTGGCAACGCGCCCACCGGGAGGGGCTCTGCTCCGTTGCGGATAAGCCGGATTCTTTCCGGTTCAAGCCCGAGTCGTCCTGCCCATGTCTCAACCTCGAAGTGACACACCGCGACCAACCCCTTCGTCCGGCGGAGCAGAGGTCGCATGGTCTGCCACTGCATCCCCCTGACCATCTTTCTCACACGGCTGGAGTGGCCACCGCCGTGGAACGTAACCACCGTGGGAACCCCCGACCGTTGGGCCGCCATGAGTGCCATGGGGGGCAGGAAGTTGTTCACACCTTGCACATGGACGAGGTCGTAGCTTCCCTCCCTAATCTGCCGGACCAGCGCAGGCGAGACGTAGAGATCAGATCTCCTGGGCCACGCAGGATACCGGCGCACGGTCAGCAGTCCCTCGTGTTCCAGCGGTGGTAACTCGCCCGTGAGGTCGGTGGTGAGCACAGTGAGGTCGAGTCCTTTTGCGGCAATCCTCCGCGCGACCTCGTGGACGTGAGTCTCGACTCCACCCACGTAGGGCGAGTACCGGGAACTTACCATGGCGACGCGAACCGGGCTCATTGTTCTTTGCAGAGAGGCTCGGACATCAGTGACGGGGGACCAGTCTCCAGCGCTCCAGGGCCACCCTGAAACGAAGTCGACTCCAGTTCTTCACCTGGCGGCGCGGGAGGCGGAACGGGTCCGACGTGGAGCTGGCGTTGGCCGGGATGGTGGTGCATGCCGTTTCGAAGCCGGCCGAGCGCACAGCATCGACCGAGTGGTCGTCGAAGGCATCCTTGCCCCCGTAGGGGTAGGCGAAGTGTGAGACCGCCTGACCGCTCAACCGCTCCAACTGCTCCTTTGAGGAAGAGATCGTCTGCTGCTGATCCGCTGCCTCAAGACCCCGAAGTCGTACGTGGTCGACAGTGTGGGCACCGATCGTCACCACGTTGGAGGCCGCCAACTGGACGAACTCGGAAATCGTCAGCGGTCGAGCATCAGGGGGCGGCGCAGCAGAAATCCCCCACTGCTCCGAGACGGCATCGAGGACACGGTGGATCTCAGTCACCGGAAGCGGCAGGAGGTAGCTACGCACCGACTGGAGGTCCTTCCTTCTGGACGAACCGAGTCCGATGCGGACGGTTCCGTCACCTGCCGGCAGAGTGATCTCACTGACTGCAGATGGACGCGAACGTAGGAGCACGCCCAGGCGATCCCACCAGAACCCGCTGTGGCTGCCAAGCACACCGCTGGTCACGAAGACGGCAATTGGAACTCCCTTTGCTTCCGCAATCGGCACTGCGTTGATCAGATTGTCGGCATACCCATCATCGAAGGTCACGACAAACCGAGGCCGGAGCGACGGAAGAGACAGTTCGGCGAGCGTCGAAAGCTCACAATACCGACCGATCTCGTCGAGCTGCGCAGCAAATCTGGCTGGGGTCACGCAGAGCTTGAAGGGATCGTCGACACCTTCAGCAATCCGGTGATAGAGGAGAATGCGCGAGTTACCGGACTTCATGCCGATCCGCCCTAGAGCTCCGGACATCCGGCGAAGGAGACCCACGTCTTCTGGCAGAGCTTCTCCACGTCCGGGTGCAGATCGGTCTCCCTAGAGACTTCGGACTGTGGACGCACTCTGACCGCCAACCCGCTCGCAGGTTTCTGTTGATGTTGTGTTGTGTTGTTTCCGCGCCCGCACAAGACATTCAGCGTAACGATAGCAAAGGTTTGCGGCTGTGATTAGGAGCGGCATAGGGTACGTCCCATCGTGCGAGTGCTAATGGTGTCGCAGTTCTAACCCCCAATCGCGGGTGGGCAAGAGCAACATGTTCGACACTTGACGCACGCCCGGGTGGACCGTGGCCATCGCGTGGCTTGGGCTGCCGAGCAGTACGTCACCTGGACAGGGGACGCTGCGTTCTTAGCGGGAGCAGGTCGCTATCTCGTAGTGGAGACAGCCCGGTACTGGGCCAGCCGTATTCGACCCGATTCGCCCGTCGCGGTCATCTGGGCAAGCTGATCGAGGCGATCGCGCGCTGCTGCGGTCGCCGATCCGCATTGATCGTCGGCGTTCGTGCAACCGCCTCTGGGAGGCTCGGTCAACCGCGAGAATCAGAGGTCGTCACCCACGTCGCGTCGCGTCGAGCCTCTTTAGCTGGCATCCCAAACGAGCGTCTAACGCGCGGACGGAACACCTGGCCTACAGCGTCGGCCGCGAGTCGATCCGCCGCAGCAAGTCGAGCGACACGTGAAGTTATACTTCTTGTCGTGATTGACCCTTCCCTGAGCATGCGGGTATCCCGGGGATGAAGGTGAGCAGGAGGATGGGCGGGGCGATCCACGAAGATCACGAACGGTGGTGCGCGCCTTGGTCAGGGCCGACCGCTCTCGACTTCCCCATGGCAAGTTCGCCCTCATTTCAAAACGGCAGTGAAGCTGTGCCGGTCTCCCCCAAGCCTTCGTGCAATCTCAGAGGTGACCCGCTCATCCTATCGCTGGGCCGGCTGGAGCGGTACAAAGGTCACCATCGAGTCATCCGAGCGATGTCCGCTCTCGCTCGCCGAGCCCCGGGTGCACACCTTGCCGTCGTCGGGACCGGCCCCTATGAGCATCGTTCCCTCGTGCAGGACGGCCAGCGATCCGAACTGGACGACCTCGTGTCCAAGAGTGACGTCGTTGCCCTCTTGAGTGAGTACGAGGCTCACCCCGTTGCGGTCATGGAGGCTGCGGCGCTGGGTGTTCCCGTCGTCGTCGCTGACACCTCGGGCCTGAGCGCACTCTCGCGAATCCCTCTAGTGAGCACAGTCCCACTCGACGCCTCACCACAAGCCATCGCGACGGCTCTGTGCTACGGGCGGAAGCGCAAGGCGCAGCCTTACCCCTCCCTCCTCAGTAGCTGGGACGATTGTGTCGACCAGCTTCTGACAACGTACGAACGGACCCTTCTGTGCGCATCCTGATGCTAACGCAGTTCTACCCACCATTTATCGGGGGGGAGGAGATACATGTCCGGAATCTGGCACACGTTCTGACCAATCGGGGTCATCACGTGGAGATCATCACGTCTGCTCCAGCATCGTCCGAAGCACGTACCGTCCTCGATCAGAATGTCCAGGTTCACTACGTTCACCCATCATCCCAGCGTCTGCCGTGGCTGTATTCAGACCGTGATCATCCTCACGCCATGCCGATAGCCGATCCAGCGACGTCTAGGGCCATCGGCGACGCCTTGGCCAGTGGGCGATTCGATGTCGTCCATGCCCACAATTGGATCGTCAATTCCGCCCTGCGGCCCGCACGACAGGCCCGAGTGCCCATCGTCCTCACGCTCCACGACTACAGCCACGTCTGCGCCGTGAAGCGGCTCATGTCGCGGGGCGCGATCTGCCCCGGCCCTAGCTTGGGTCGTTGCATCCGTTGCGCCGCATCACACTATGGACCCCTGGTCGGCCCGATCACAGTCGGGGCCAATAACGCGGGGCGCCGTGCTCGCCAACGGTCAATCGCTGCTTTTGTGGCGGTGAGCTCGGCCGTCGCTCAACACAATGGCCTCGACATGGACGACGAACGTTCCTTCCTCATTCCCAACTTCATCCCCGATTCCTTTGTTGATGCAACCGCACCTCCTCGTCCTGACGGCCCAATCCTCTTCGTCGGCACCATCGTGGCCGACAAGGGCGTGCAGGTGCTCGTCGATGCCTTTCGGCTCCTTCCTGGGTCCCTTCGCCTCCAGATCATGGGGAGGCAGGTCCCGGGAACGGAGCTGCACCTTCCAACCGGGGTAGAGCTCATTGGCCCCCAGTCCCACGACGTCGTCATGAGCGCCATGCGGGCTGCCCGCCTCGTCGTCGTGCCCTCCGTCTGGCCCGACCCCTGCCCCACGGTCGTCCTCGAGGCCATGGCTGTGGCCCGCCCGGTTGTGGGATCACGGGTCGGTGGGATCACCGACATGATCCACGATGGGGTCACCGGCCGATTGGTCAGCCCGGGGAACGCGCCGGCGCTTGCTGAGGCGATCAAACAACTGGCGAACGATTCCGAGCTGGCCGCTTCCTACGGCCGTGCAGGCGCGGCCCAGGTTCAGGCATTCACCGCTTCACGCGTGGCCGCCGATCTCGAACGTGTCTACGCACAGAGCGTTCACTCCCCCTCCTAATGTGACTGCCCTGCCGCCGGGCACGACCACCACGGATCGGGAACCTCCAGGACTAAGGTCTGCAAGTCGACGTCGCTCCAGCGGAGGCCGCACAGCTCGCCCCGGCGCACACCCGTGAGGGCCGCGAGCATCAGGAGTGGAGCCAGCCGGGGATCCCGGTCCTCGGCTGCAACGACAACCGCTCTCCCGGACCCACTCCCACCGCACGGCCTGGTGCAGTGCTGAGGAGATGATGGCGTGGTGGTTGCGCATCGTCTTGGCCGAGAGGCCGGCGTCCTTCATTTCGCCGTAGAGGCTGTCCAGGTGTTTGGGGTCAGCTTGGCAAGGACGATCCTTCCGAGCTTGGGCCGGATGGTCTGCTTGACCTGGGAGCGGTAGTTCCGGATCGTCGTGGGCGACAGATTGAGGCGCTCGCACTGCTCCAGTCATCGGTCGAGGAGCTGGCCGACGGTGGCGCCGAAACCGTCTGGATGCCCCTCGCCGTACTTCTCGACGAGGTCTCGTAGGGCATCATCAGCGGCGCAGGATCCGCCGTGAAAGGTCCTCGATATCTGGCGTGGGTGGCCGGTTTGCCGGTCTCGGCCGACGTAGACCCGCAACTCCCAGACTCCGTCCTTGCGCTTGCACTTCGTGCCGCGCAGGAGACCACGTTAGCCCCGTGTCAAACACGTTAGCCCGGACAAGGGCATAGAAGTGCTGCTCGAGGCACACCGACGACTCGGCGGCTTTCCCCGCCTCATGCTGGCCGGACGGGTACTCGACGATACGCCACTCGATATCTCGGGTGAAGTGAAGCTGCGCGGATTGCTCGACCACCCGTCGGTCATCGACCTCATGCGGACGGCCTGTGTCGTGTTTGTTCCCTCGATCGTGCACGACTGCTGCCCGATCGTGGTCCTCGAGGCAATGGCCGTCATCCGGCCGGTCGTGGCGGCTGCCAGTGAGGGGATCGTCGACCTGGTGGACGATGGTGTCACAGGGCAATTCGCCAGTCAAACGGCTTCAAGCAATTCGCAACAACAGTCGTGCCACTCGAGAAGCAGTCGAGAGTCCTCGCCCCTTACCGCACCTTGGGGAAGTACTTCACAGAACAATGCGGGTCAACCAGCCCATAGGCGCCTCACCGCCCACCGTCCCGATGCGTACTGGGGCACCCCAAGTCCCGCCTAGCCGAAAGCTATTGTGACGAGCAGCGTGCTCCAAGGAGGTGTTCATGCCTGAATTCCCCGGCGTCACCCACGTGGCCCTGACGGTGACCGATCTTGGTCGGAGTCGGCCCTGGTATCAGAACCTGTTCGGGACTGCGCCGATCATCGATGAAGACACAGGTCCGTTCCACCATGTCGTATGGCTCCTTGGCAGCCAGACCTTGGTCGGCATCCACCAGTTCCCCGATCCGCACGGATCTGATCCCTTCGACGAACGTCGGCCGGGCCTGGACCACCTGGCGTTCGCTTGCACGAACAGGGCCGAGCTTGAGCAGTGGGAGTCCAAGCTCAATGAGCTCGACATCAAGAACGGGGGCATCATCGACGCCCCTTATGGTTCAGGACTCTCCTTCCGGGACCCGGACAACATCGCTCTAGAGTTCTTCGCTCCGCCCGGCTAGGAGATGATTACAGCGATCGCTCCGTAGCTCGTGGCCATCGATCCATAGCCGCGCCGTGTCCCGGCCGCGTACGGGGGCCTTCCCGCGTATCAAGTTGCGACCGACTTCAGAGGGAGAGGAGGAGGGCGGGTCGATCCCGACCTCACCTTGATCCTCGCGGCCAATGGCGGATCCTGCACCCTGGATGTCTACTTCTACCCCTTGGCACTCGGAGACCGGTCCGCCACCATGACGCTCACCGGCTCGGCGGACGCTGGTGCCGGCGTCTCAGTGAGCCTCTCTGGAACCGGGGGGATCGGCTACTACCAGGTGGACGCCTCCGGTGATGTCGCCTATGCGGGCGACGCCGGGTACTACGGCGACGCGGGGGGTCTCACGCTCAACCAGCCGATCGATCGTTGCAACCGGCGACGAGGTCCAAGTCGAGGTGGAGCTAGACGTCGAACCCCGCGTTGTGGTTGAGCCAACGGACTTCGCCCATGCCCTGGATGCCGATCCAGCCGCCCGCCGCTTATGGCCGACTGTCCTACAGCCACAAGCGGGAACATGTGGGTGCCATCGAGAGAGCCAAGAAGCCCGAGACACGGTCACGACGGATCGAGGCAGCAGTGGCGAACCTGCGAAATCCCGAGTCAAAGAAGGGCTCAGTGCCTCGCTCCGAGACAAGAGCGACGAAGCCATCAGCCGACTTACGCAAATATCCTTCAGTGAGACTCGCCATTGTCCCCGTTCGCCCGGAAGATAGGCATGTCGGCAGCATGACTCAAACTACGAAGGGTCCAGCGTGTTCATCGTCCGGTCCAGCGCGGCTGGCGCTCCTCAGCTGCGGCCTGGAAGCCTTCCGCCGTGTCCTGTGTCGCCGCGGCAACGTGCCGCATTGTCTCGCCGAAGCGGATGGCCTCCAGCGTCGCCATGTGGCGCGTGCGCACCGCCATCTCCTTCATAGCTCGCTGAGCTAGAGGTGCTCCGTCAAGAAGGCGTCTAGCCAGTGCGTTGGCCTCGTCGAGCAGAGTGTCGTGGGGGACGACCCTCCAGACCAGACCCATCGCGTGTGCTCGCTCGGCATTGATGCGCTCCCCCGTGAGCAACAGCTCCATCGCGTCGGCCCAGTTGATGCGCTGCGGAAGGCGTATCGACGCCACAATCGCCGGGACTCCAAGGTTCACCTCTGGAAGACCGAACTCGGCTCGGTCGCTCGCCAGTACGAAATCGCACCAGGTGGCAAGCGTGAGCCCGTAACCCAGGCAGTACCCGTTCACGGCAGCAATGACCGGCTTGAAGATCTCCCATCCGCTCTCAAAGGAATTCAGTGTCGGCTTCTCCCAGAAGGTGCCTGGGAACCCCCCTGCGGACCCAGCGCCCTGGCGTAGGTCGGCGCCGACGCAGAAGGCGCGTCCCGAACCAGTGACGATGGCCACCCATGCTTCCCCGTCGTCACGAAACCGCGAAAAGGCGTCATTGAGGTCGCGCCTCATCTGGGCGTTGATAGCGTTGAGTGCGTCGGGGCGGTTGTAGGTGATGGTGGCCACATGGCCATGGAGTCGGTACGTGGCTGAATCACCCATAGCCCCAGTCTGCCCGTTCGAGAGCATGTTCTGCCGATCGAACGGTTATTGATGAACCGTAGCAACGGATCCATCTGATGGCACTCGCCCGACCGGGGTGAGCCCCCGTTCGCCGGAAGTAAGTCCTCGGATCTGTCGGCCGTACAGGGGAGACTTCGCGTGGGCCTGAACAGTCGACGGACCTACACCGTGGAAAGGCGAGCGAGGCGACGGTTCATCACACTCAGAACAGCGGTAATTGCCCGTTCGGCTTCGGACAGCCCAACGAACTCGATTCCGACTCGGACGGTCCCGTCGGGGATCGCTGCTGCTGCACTCTTGATTTCGCCTTTGAACCGGATCTTGACCGAGTCACCCGCTGCGGGAACTTCCAGGGAAATGCTCCGGCCCACGAGCTCGGAGGGCCGGGGGTAATGGAACGTGATCCCGAGACCGAGCATCGAGACGTCGATGACCCGACAGTCTTGCCACCACCCGACAACGGACCCGCCCTCGACGTGGCACAACCCAGCCCAGCCGGCAGGTTGGCGTGGTACTCGCCGGCGGTTCTCCATGTTCACTCTCCTCATGGCTGCCTCTTAGTGTCGGAGTCCGGATTCACGGCTCCACCTGATCGATCGCCGCGGTGTGTTGGTCGATCACATCCCGAAGCTCAACAAGTTGAGTCACCATCACGTCGCCGTTTCCTCAGTAATGGTGGATCGCACGGCGTCGGCGACAGCGTGGTAGGCCATCATTTGGGTCTTGAAGCGTCTCCTGACCGCTATGTCGGGACAGAGGTTGTCCTCGAGCCACTGAACCGCCAGGTTGGCGACGTCGTTGAGGCGGTCGTAGGCGACCAACCCGGGAACGTCTTCGCTGTCGCAGATAGAGCATCGAACTGCCGTTTCGCGGCCATGAGTGAACTCCGGGGCAGACGCGCCCGATCGAACCAGTGTGTGAGTTCAACTCGGTAAATGGTCTCAACTCTGTAGCAGACCGTCACCACCACCGGGCCATCGCCCCCGATCGTTCAGCGAAACGTTAACTCAGTGAACCCAACGAAACGCGTTCCCACGGCCAATATCGACCAAAATTCGGACGGCCTTGAGGCAATCCAACCGGACTTGGTCTCGCGGGTTGTCGATACGTTGACCAAGCAGATTTCGGCCGGCTCTATCTCGGGACGGTCCGCAAATGTCAGCGTGATCACTGAGGGCGGTGGTTCGTCACCGCCACGGAAGTGGTACTCAGGGAGATAGCGATCGCGCATCCCCTCGTACTGAATTGGCTCGGCCGGTGACGCCTCGGACTCTTCGATTGCCTCAGCGGCGAGCTCGAGGAGGACTTCGGCGGGGAACGTGTCGTTGTGAGAGTGCAGGGCAGTCAGCTGCTCCATGATCGAGTCCAGCTCCTGACCTGCCATCAGACCGAGCAGCCAGAGGCGAGCCGCGTCGTCGTAGTCCTCGTGGGTAGGGCCAGCATTGGAGGCCATAGTCGCCAACGTTAGATCGGGGATCGGGGTGCAGGGATGGCCACGTCCGACGGTTAGGGGGCAGGCGCAGATACCTGGCCTCTTGACCTTGAGCGGAGGTGTCACGAGAATCGGATACGTGTCCAGTGACGAGATCGATCAGTACTTGGCGGATCTTGAGGAGCCGAAACGATCCACTCTGCGACGATTGCGCCAGACGATCCTTGAAGTAGTCCCAGAGGCCGAAGAAGGGATCTCATATCATGTCCCGGCGTTCAGAGTCGACGGGAAGGTCATCGCCGGATTCGCTGCTTTCAAGAACCACCTGAGCTACCTTCCCCACAGCGGTTCCGTATTTCCGTTGCTTCGAGACGAAGTTGCAAGCTACAAGACGTCCAAGGGAGCGCTCCAGTTCCCAGTCGACGCACCGCTACCGAAGCCCCTGGTCGAGCGGCTCATCAGGGTGCGGATCGCCCAAGCGTTCCCTGAGGGACCTGACGGATAAGACCGGTTAGTGCGAAACGGCGGTCCGGTGGGAGTATCGGTCCCGGATATGGAGCACCCACCACCACCCGGCTGGGCAAAGCTGACAGACTCCAGTGTGTGCCGTCGATCTCCGGCCGTGTCGAGGTCAATCTGACCGTCCGTGACCCCGCGAGTAGTGCAGCTTGGTATGCAGCGTTGTTGGACGTAGAAGAGCTGTACGACTTCGTTGGTGAGGACGGTCGGATGCATTACATCGCTCTCGTTGAGCCGAAAAGTCAGCTCGTCATCTGCCTCGTCGGTCATCAGCAGAATTCGGGCGAGAGCTTCAGTGAGTTCCATACGGGCCTCGACCACCTGGAGTTCCTGGTGGATCGCCGAGAAGACCTCAATGAATGGGTTCAGACGTTGAACCGGCTCGGAATCTCGCACTCAGGAGTAAAGGAGCCCGAGCACACCCGAAACGCCATGCTCACCTTCCGTGACCCTGACAACATCCAGCTCGAGTTCTTCTGGAGGGCATCAACACGGTAGGTGTCCCATCTGCCCGTTCGGGGACAGATCTTGGTCGTAGATTTGAACTGTGCCCGTAAGCTTGCGACCGCTCACCGACCAGGAGCTCTCGGAGTTCATCGAGGGCAACGTTGAGCGATACGTCGAAGGGAGGGTCAAGTCAGGCGAAAGGCCAGATGCCGCCCGGCGCATTGCCCGTGAACAATCCGAAGCCCTGTTTCCCAACGGAGCACCTGGCGACGGTCAGCTCCTCTTCCGGGTTCTCGACCACGACGGGACCGCCGTTGGCACGCTCTGGATCGGTCCTCAATCTGCTGGTGAACCTGGATCTTTCTGGGTCTGGGACGTGCGCATAAACGAGAAGCATCGGGGCAAGGGATACGGACGAGAGACCATGGCGCTCGCGGAGGTTGAAGCCCGGAAGCAGGGCGCTACAGAGCTGGGACTGAACGTCTTTGGACACAACCGGGTAGCGCGACACCTCTATGAGTCGATGGGCTATACGGCCACTGCGATTCGGATGAAGAAGGATCTCTGAACCAGCCACTCCATCCCCGGCGCCGGTGGTGGTGGTGGTGGCGGCGGCGGCGGCAATGTACTGGGGCACCCTTTGACAGACCTCCGTGGGGACTATCCTTAGGTCCGCGACGCTACCGAAGGAGGCACAGTTGACTTCGGGCGCTACAGGCATTGTGGAACGCTTCTTCTCGTATTTGACGGCGCGGGAATGGAACGAGTTGGGCACCATCCTTGACCAAGGGATCCTAAGGATCGGTCCCTTTGGCGACCAGCTGACGGGACGACAGGCCTATCTGAACTTCCTAAGAGGCACCGTTCCCGCTGATTACCGCAATGACATACTGAGGATCATCAGCACGCCAGACGGACTCTTCGCCTTTGCCAAAGTAACTGAGCACCTTCGATACGGCGAAGAGGAACTCCACCTGGACGAGGCATATTCGTTCGACATCGGCAAAGACGGTTTCATCTGCCGCGTCGAGATCTATTGGCAGACACCCCGAATTGATCCCAGTGGGTTCGGTTCTTCAACGAGCGATGCCAGCTATGCCTCGAACAATTCTACCGACCCCGATTCGTTCCGAGTCAAGGATCCGCCCCGGTGAATCTTCGCTGGGGAGCGCAGGGCTGCGGGTTCCGCAGTTGCCTCGGTTAAGTTGCGCCCAGACCCAGCGTGCGGCGGCACCTGGAGTTAAGGGCATCTATCGGATCCGCGTGGTCGGATCCTCCAAGAGCCGAAGCGCAAGTTCGAAGCTAGCGTGCTCGGCGTAAGACCGCTTTCAAGGGGTCGGCGAGCACGGGAGGTGTGACCATGTGGGCGGTAATCGTCTTTGAGTCGATGGTCGGTAACACGCACGCAAGCGTTGTATTGAACGGCGTCACCGATGCGGACTGGCCGAGACGACCACCCATGTCCAAGGAGACGTGATGGCCGAGGTGATGATCCCAACCCCGGGCGAGCTGCCGTCCTACCTGGCGACACCTGCAGGCGAGGGACCCTGGCCTAGTGTCGTCGTCGTCCACGACGCAACGGGGATGAGCCAGGACCTACGGAACCAGGCTGACTGGCTTGCGGGCGAAGGGTACCTCGCCGTAGCGCCGGATCTTTTCACCGGGAGAGGGATGGTGGCCTGCATGATCTCGGTCATGCGTGACGTGCGCGCCGGACGGGGGAGGTCGTTCGACGACATCGAGGCGGCGCGCGTCTGGCTGGAGGCCCGGGAGGACTGCACGGGCAGGATCGGCGTGATTGGCTACTGCATGGGAGGCGGGTTCGCCCTGCTGCTCGCCGCCGATCGCGGGTTCACCGTGTCGAGCGTCAACTACGGCACCGCTCCGAAGGACGCCTACACGGCCAGCCTCCTGAGACGGGCTTGCCCGATTGTCGGAAGCTACGGCGGCAAGGATCGCACACTGCGAGGGGCCGCCGATCGCCTCGAGCGGGCATTGACGGCCGTCGGCGTCGAACACGACGTCAAGGAGTACCCGGAGGCCGGGCACTCCTTTCTCAACGACCACGAAGGAGCTGGAGACAAGAATCCATTCCCGTTCTCCGTCTTGGAGCCGGTGTTCGGAATACTCTCGCCCGGATCGGGTTACCACGAGGGCTCTGCGCGAGATGCACGTCGGCGCATCCTCGCCTTCTTCGACGCTCACCTGAAGCCGTAGAGGTGCAAGACCGACCGATACTGCCGGATACCGAGCGGCCTGCCGCCGCCCACCTGACTGCTCCCAGGATGCCGAACCGTCCCACCGACCCGGCGCTACTGGGGCGGTCGATTCCTAGTTGGGCCACGGGTCGTCTAATACCCCTAGCTGAATGAATAGGCCGAGTTTGTCGGCTCCGATCCATTCCTTGACGACCTTGTCGCCCTCGAAGTGCATGATGGTGACCACCCATTCCTCCACGGCCCGTCCCGTAGGGGCCCGGCCCAAGTACCCTCCAGTGTCGGTGCCGCGGAATGTGAGCCTCAGGACGACCGCGTCGCCAGCCACGATCAGCTCCTCGACGTCGAGGTGGAGATCAGGAAAAGCATTGTGGTAGCGGCGGATCGGCTCGATTCTGGCCGAGGGCCCTGCCCCAAACGTATTGACGTATTTCTCGCTGTAGAGATCACCGGCCGCTTCGTAATTTCGGCCATTCCAGACCTCGTCAACGAATCCCCGCACTTGCATCTCGCGCTCGGCAACCTCCATCGCTCACCCCGTTCTATAGCCGTAGAGATTCCAAGAGATCGCCGGGCTCGTGCAGCCTTCCAGGCCTGCTTGCCGTGAACTGACCGCCCGGTACTGCCCAATGTCACTCGGCACGCTAGTTCCGCAGAGCGGTCACCATGGTGCAACGAGCGACCCATGCCACCGGCTCCGCGTACTGGGGCACCCTCGGACGATTATTTCAGCTCGCCTGGGGACGCACCAACGAGATCGACGATGGTAATCCAGCCATTGACGCCGGGTAGATCAATCAAGTGCTCGGACAACGCGATCGCCTCGGAGGCGCCACCTCGAACTCCCACGGGCACCCCAGCCTGCCTCAGCATCGGGATGTCGTTCAGACCATCACCGACGGCAAGTACCTCCTCTGGCTCAATGTTGTGTCGCTGGCAATATGCGAGCACGCCCATCCATTTGGAGACCCCGGGAGGACTCACGATCAGGCCGAAATGACCGTAATTGGGTTCTGGATACAAGAGCACAGTCGCTCCATCAACGACCCTCAGCGCGTCGGCGACCGTACCGAGCCGCTCACGACTCAATCCGAGAACGGAAAACGCGTAGACATCGGAGTTCGCTGCCGTGGCTTCGAGGTCACCGGTCGCTGCCACTGACCCCAGGTAGGCCAAGTGATCAGCACAAGTCGAAGGAAAGTCGGACACCACGATGTCGATCTCGGGATGCTCGACATAGAGGCATGGGTCCAATCCATGAGTTCGGAATGTCGACAGAGTCCCCAGGGCGACCTCGGGATCGAAGAACGACTGATGAAACCGTTCATCGGATCGGAAGTCAATGCCTAGCGCTCCATCGATGAGAACCGCCGGGAGCATAAGGCCAGCTGCAATCAGCTGTCGTCGAACGACACGAGGCCGTCGAGATGTAGCGGCGAGCACCGTCACTCCAGCCTTGACCAGCTCCTCGGCGGCCGCCAAATGTGCCGGCGGGATGACCAGATCTTCGTCCCAAAAGGTTCCGTCCAGGTCGGTAGCCACCAATCGGATCACGGCACCATTATCGGCTCTGGGGTAGGTGGCGCCGTCCCGATTGGCGTAGTGGGGCACCTCAGTCGGCCGATGCCTAGTACTCCCCGTCCGCAAATCGACCCCTGGCGTAAGCCGAGAGCGGCAGATGAGTCCTAGTTGGCTAACTGCGGGTTTAGTCCGTCCACGTGCATTTCGATGTACTCGTTGTTTGCGTAGGGTCCGACCGCACCTTCAACCAC
>Ga0116215_1001583_pt1 | contig 14983 bp, 11 predicted proteins | sample Sb_taG_7_FD_89698 | JGI IMG/M metagenome (GOLD analysis project Ga0116215, IMG submission 89698) | Peat soil microbial communities from Weissenstadt, Germany - Sb_50d_2_FS metaG | ecosystem: Environmental > Terrestrial > Soil > Wetlands > Peat | place: Germany: Weissenstadt | collected 2010-09-21 | reverse complement strand
GTCGCAGTGGCAGAGCCGGTCGCAGTGGCAGAGCCGGTCGCAGTGGCAGAGCCGGTCGCAGTGGCAGAGCCGGTCGCAGTGGCAGAGCCGGTCGCAGTGGCAGAGCCGGCGGAGCGCGTGTCGGTCACGGAAAGCCCGACGGAGCCCGTTTTCATCGGCGACCCGATCGGGACATCCGGCGTTGTTTCAGCGAATCCTTCCGTACCCGCACCGCATATACCCGTCGGCCCCCTCGGGCAGCCGCTCACTGAGCCCCTTATGCTGCCAGAGCTCAACTTCTTCGACCGTCGCGCTCAGCGCCGTTTGAGACGTCGAATGGTGCAGCTCGACCGCAGTTCGGCGGGTGCGCGCTCAGCGGCTCAACCTGCTGATGCCCTTTCATTGCTGCTCGGTGACGACTCAAGCAGGAGCAACACCTGAAGGGCGCATGCGCTATTCGCCCTTACCGCCTTCGGAGGAACCGGCTGACCGTCGTCACAGCGGCGTCAGCACCCTCCGCTCCATGATGGGGCGGTCGATCAGGGACCGGCGTTGGCTCAGAACCGCCGGCACGGCCGCAATCGCGGCCGGAGTAGTCGCGTTCGTACTCGGTTTAGTTCCGACCACCTCGCCGCACCATTCCTCTGCGCGCTCCTCTGCGCGCCGTCACGAACCACGGTCGACCACAGTTGCACCCGTCCAGGCAGCGGCACCTGCGACCGAAGTCGCCGCACCGGATCCCGCCACCAACGGCCTGATCGCCGTCACTCCCCCCGGTGTCCCGGCTGACGTCCACGACCCGTCCACGGTTGCCACGGCGACGGTCTCGACGCTCCCTCTATACGCGTCCCCCACAGCGGCTTCTCCCGTAGAGGCCCTGCCGAATCGCAACTACCTCGGAGCCCCGCTCGTGCTCTTGGTCGCCGACATCCAAGGGAGCTGGATCGAGACCTACTTGCCCCAGCGTCCGAACGGTTCCACCGCGTGGGTGCCTGCATCCGATGTGACACTCAGTTCGGCCCCCTGTCACATCTCGGTGAGCATCGGCGCTCACCAGCTCGTCCTGTATTGCAACAACGCGCAAGTCTTCGACGCGCCGGTGGCAACCGGCGCCCCTGACTCACCGACGCCCACCGGGTCGTTCTTCGTGGCCTACATCGTCCGCCTGACGGACCCGGGTGGGGCCTACGGCCCTTACGCCCTCGGGACCTCGGCCTTCTCCAACACCTACTACAGCTTCGAGGGAGGACCCGGGCAGATCGGGATTCACGGAACGAACCAGCCGTGGGTCGTGGGGAGCTACGCAAGTCACGGGTGCATACGGCTGTACAACAATGACATAACGACCCTGGCGCAGCAGATCGTGCCGGGGACGCCCATCGAGATCGGACCCTGATCGCCCGACGCCAAGGCGCTCGAGCTACCTCCACCCGTTCGGTGCGCTCGCCTCTCTGAGCCGCTCAGAGCCGCTCGACGCCCGGTCCCCGAAGACGTCCTCGGGTGTCGAGCACGAAGGATGCGTTGGCGGTGACCATCTCGTAGTCGAAACACGAATGCGGTGTCAGGAGAACCACCGCATCCGCGTTACGGACCTCCTCTTCGGTGACTTCGACACGCGCCACCCCCGAAAGTTGGTGAGCCAGATCCACAAACGGGTCGGCAGCGCGCACCTCCGCGCCAAGTGCCGCCAGTGCTTCTGCCACCGCCACCGCAGGAGACTCGCGGGCGTCACTGCTGTCAGGCTTGTACGCCAGGCCCAGCAACAGCAGTCGGGTCCCCTGAATCGCCCTCCCCCGCTGGTTCATGGCGAGCATCAGCCGCTTGACCACGTACCCGGGCATGTGGTCGTTCACGTCGTTCGCGAGCTCTACGAACCTGAACGGAGTACCCAACCTGCGCTTCACCCGCCACGAGAGGTAGCTGGGATCTATCGGAAGGCAGTGACCGCCGACCCCTGGTCCCGGTTCGAACCTCATGAACCCGAACGGTTTGCTGGATGCCGCCTCTATCGACTCCCAGATATCGACACCCAGGTCGCCGGCGAACATCGCCATCTCGTTCACGAGAGCGACGTTCACGTGACGGAACGTGTTCTCTATCAGCTTGGCGAGCTCTGCTTCTCTCGGTCCTGATACCGTCACCGTCTCCTCGACGATCGTGTCGTAGAAAGCCTGGACCGCCTCCAAAGACGGTCGGTCGATCCCCGAGACGATCTTCGGGGTGTTTGCAAACCGCCATCTGGGGTTCCCGGGATCGAGGCGCTCGGGGCTGTAACCGAGTCGGAAATCCGTTCCCGCGAGGAGCCCCGACGCTTCCTCCAGCAAGGGGGCGAGGAGCTCCTCCGTCGTGCCCGGATATGTGGTCGACTCGAGGACCACGCAGGACCCGGACCGCAGCCGCTTGCCCACGGTGCGAGCAGCTTCCTCTACGTGCGACAGATCCGGAAGTCCGTCCTTCAACGGTGTCGGCACCGTGATGATGGCCACGTCGAAGCCGACGCAGTCATCGGCAGAGGTCGTCGGGTGGTAGCGCCCAGACGCCAGGGATCTGGCGAGGAGGCTGTCGGGAACGTCCTCGACGTAGGACTCCGCACTTATGAGGCGCTTGACACGCTCCTCACTGCAGTCGTAGCCCACCACGCGGTGGCCGACTTCCACCGCTCGCATAGCAAGGGGGAGCCCGACGTATCCCTGCCCCACGACCAGCACGGAGGTTGGCACCGACAAATGATCCCACCTATGGACGTATATCGGCCTCATCAAATTTGAGGATCATGCGGGGTGCCGGTTGGCGAGCAGATCCTGCAAGATCGCCGTGTTCGCACTCGAGAAGCTCTCGATCGAGTCTTCGAGCTCCTTAAGATCCGCCGGGTCGATCGGGAGCACGAGCCTGGTCGGTGCGCCTCGTTCCTCGGGCCTGGCGACGTTCTCGGCGACCACCTCAGAGGCGTTCACGTGTGCCGCAGCGACGATCTCGGTGGCAGTCCAACGTGCGGCCGCGACGATCTCGGCGGCGGACGAACGAGCGGCGGCGACGATCGCAGCGGAGGTCAAGCGCGCTTCATGGACGAGTTCTGCGGCCTCCTGCTGGGCTCGCGATATCGCATCCTCGATCCAATGCTGGGCTCCGAAGAACAGCCTTTCGATCTCATCTGTAGCAGCTGTAGCACCCACCGGAGCTTCCGCGACAGGCGAGGACGTCAAGTCTTCGGCAGCGGGAGCCGGGAGAACGGCATGTGCGAGCTCCGTCGACTGGGGCGTCTCCACAACAGGCTCGACCTGGGGCATCTGGAGAACAGGCTCCGTCCACTCGGGCGTCTCCGAAACAGGCTGTGCAGGGGGGGTCTGGAGAACGGGCTCCGCAAGAAACACCAGGAGAGCAGGCTCGAACGGGGGTAACTCCGGCACAGGCTCGACCTGAGGCATCTCCGGTACAGGCGCGGCGAGGGGCACCTGGAGAGAAGGCTCCACCCGAGGGGTCTGGAGAGAAGGCTCTACCGGGGGCATCTCCGGAACAGGCTCGACCGTCTCCTCCATCGAAGGTCGCTCCAGAGATTCGGCACGGGGTGCCTCCTGGAGCGGCTCGACCGCGACGCGCTCCGGGACCCACATCTCTTCGCTCATTCCTGCAACGAGGCCGCCAGACTCATCGGTGGAGAAGACTTCGTCTGCCGCATCCGCTCCCCCGCGTTCGTGAGCAAACACCTCAGACGTCGGAGTTGAAGCAGTCCTCGAAGACGAGACTTCGGGTGCCGGAGATGAAAGACGTAAGACGAATGTCGGGACACGCTGCATTGCGTAGTCCATGACCAAGATGACTGCAATGCCGACCATCGAGCCGGCAATCGCATCCGTTGGGTAGTGCCATCGCAAGTTCACCACCGCTCCCGCCATCAGGAGAACGATCAGGGAAGCTGCTGTCGCTAATGCCGCCCGGTACTTGCGAGGAGCCACTAGAAGATAGATGCCGACGACCGATGTCACTGCCGCAACGGAACCAGATGGATAGCTGAGGACGCCTGTGTAGAGGCGGCCGAAGACGTGCTTCGCCCCTTCAGCTACCAGAACCGTGACCACGGGGGCAACCAGACACGCGATCACCAAGCGCCAGCTTCGGCGCAAGGCAAGAGCCGCGCAGAGGAGCGTCGCCGGGACGAGCACGAAGACCGAGCTCATCTTTGCCACGCGTCTCCAGAAAACCGTGGGGATGTGACGGGTGAGGGAGAGCCCCCACCTGTCCACGAGTGTCGGTCCGTGGTTGTGAGCAACGACGGCGCCGAAGACTGCGACTGCAACCAACAACGCGCCCCCCACCCAGAGGGCTTGGTCGGCGGGCTGCTCGCGATGGGTCCCATCTGGTTCGCTGTTGGCGTGCGCCCCACTCCCGATCTGTCGGGCGATCTGCGAGGTGACGCGGGACAGAGACGAGAGAGACGAGAGAGGACCGGCGAGCGGAGCCGAAGGGTGCCGTCGTGGCGACGAGGCCGCCAAGTGCCTGGGGCCGCTCACAGTGTGCGTGGGCGACGGCGAAGGGGAAGGCATCGCCCGGACCTGCTCGCCCGCAGCGGCACGTGCGGGGATCGGCTCCTCGGCACGGACGGGTTCGGGGATCGGCTCCTGCGTGTGATCGGCGACAGGGAGATCTTCGAGCAAAGAGGGCGGGGAGGACTGACGTTGCTGGACTGGTTGGCTGCCTCTCCTCAGCTCCATCCACTGATCCGTCATCGCTTCCCGGGACTCTCTCCCTAGGAGCCATCCCGACGTGGAGCCGAGAGCGCGAGCGAACCGCCTTGGGGCACTGTCTGAGGAAGTGCGCTCGTCGTCACGGGTCCGCTGGATGTTGAAAGGCATTCTCGCAGCCCTCAGGTCATGCCCTGTGTCGTGTGCCCCAGCACCTGCAACAGGATCGCCGACTTTGCTCCAAGACAAAACAACTATAGGTCAACAAAGAACCAAAAAGAGTCTAATGCTGCTCGGGGACGGCATAGGACGCGGCACAGCAAGGCTCGGCATGGTTTCGCGAGTGCCCACCTGCCCGGGTGGCCGGAACCGGCTTCGTCCGTGCCTCGAATTCTTCCACCCGTCCGGCGTGTCGCGCAACGACTTTGGGAGCCCTAGACAGGCGGTTCCCTTCTTCCAGTTTGAGTCGGGCGCATTCCCAACCAAATACCGCCGGCTAGCAGCAACATTCCGAGACCGCTCACCAATATCAGCCAAAGTCCCTCGCCAAATCCGGTGAAAGCCAAAGAGGATGCGGCTCGGGTGGCCACAGGGGTCGTCGACGATTTCGAAGCTGTCGGAGGGGCGGTCGTGGTCGTCGAAGTCGTCGACGATTTAGAGGCTGTCGGAGGGGCAGTCGTGGTCGTCGTGGTCGTCGTGGTCGTCGTGGTCGTCGTGCTCTTACCCTGAGCGGGTATCGCAGAGAAGCCCTCGAAGAAAGGCGACGTACATCGGTGCGTGATGCACGTCCCACCGGTCCAGCTGATGACGTAGTACAAGGTCCCGGTGTACGCCTGGTTGGTTACCTCGAAGTGAAGGGCTAGAGGCGATCCAGACGCAAATGAATCCGGCGTCAGTGTAAACGTGACAGCGCGGGTCGACACCGATATCGAACATCCGGTCACGGAGCCACACGTCGCAGAATTCGCGGCGTAGGTGGTGCCGGGTTGGCACCCGACACAATAGGGAATGTAGTTCGTGATCACGACATTGCCGTCACCGGGTGCGAACGCCGCCGGATTCACAGTGACGGTAAGAGCGATGGTCCCGTGCTGAGGTACGTACGCGCGGTTCTTCGGAACGGACGAGAGAACGATTGGGTCCTCGGTGACGGGATTGTCGATCTTGTTGGTGGGACAGGTGCTGGCACAGCCGCTTCCCTTCCAGAAGGGCGCGTCATAGAGAACGCGCGTGCCGGCCACCTTGAGCTCGAACTGTCCAAGTTGACTTGTGCCGGGAGGGACCGAGCTCACCGAGAAGACGATCTGGGAGCCCGAAGACAGGTGGGAACTGCAACCGGGCAACGAGCCACATTTCAAGCTGCCCTGTATCAGCTGTGATCCCCATGCCTTGCCGTCGGTGAAGGTCATCGATCCGGACGCCGTCGAACCGGAATTGGCCACGTTCACGTCGAACGTCACCCACTCTCCGACGTAGACGGTCTTGTTCGTCACATCGTTGGGACCGACCGATTCGGACACCGTCACGCTGACACCACTGGTGGATGCTTCCGATGTCGCCTGCCCCACCGACAGCACGACGAAGGCACCCAAGAAAAGTCCCAGTCCCAAACGCTGGAGGGCCTGGCTCGCCCGGCGGCGCGTCAGTCCAGGCGGATTACGCCTCACTCTCCCTATGCAACTATGTCGGGGCCTACCGGAGACACCTCAAAATTGGGGAAACTGGAGACCAGGGAAGGCGATACAGAGGAGCTTGGGCACACGGTCGGATGATCTCATGGTCCGGCGGCATCTCGGGGGTGCACCCAGTGCCGCACCCGGTTCCTCGCAGCTCGACCGTAAGTCGAGTACTTGAGATCCGCGAAAAGCTCGAATCGCGCCCATCCATCCACCTCGTCCTCCACCGACGACCTGCCCAGAGCGATTCGAAAGATCCGGGAAATGAGCAGATTCCCCTCGAGGAGGTCCTGAACGGTCGTATCGCGAAGGTGCCCGCCCATGAAGGCGTTGTAGAGCATGACCGTGATCGGACTATGGTCGAACACCCGACGAGGAGAGGTGCAGCGGGAGAAGAGGCGGCCCCACTCGTACCACATGACTGGCGCAATTCTGCGTTCGGAAAAATTGTAATGGGCCTCTGTCGATGCGATGGAGGTGGCCAAAGGCTCTCCCAAAGCTGTTCGCGGGAGACCGGCCCAATCTTCAACGGAGCCGAGGAGTCGTTCCTGAGCACTCAACCACTTCTCGAGAAACTTCGCGCCAGGACGAGCCGCAAAGAAATTGTTCTGCACCGATTGTCTTTCCGACCCGAAAGTGACAAAGTCGTTCGACGACAGAGGCTCGATCAGCTTTTCGAGAGGGCTGACCGCGATGCAGTCGACGTCGAGGTATGCACCGCCATGCTCGTAGAGCAGACGTATCCGGGCGTAATCGGAACGACGGAGGGGGTCGGGAAGGCGCAGCCAGACTTGCTCGTCCAGGTCTGGAAGCCGGTCGAATATGGTTTTCTCGTCGAGTATTTCGAGAGTGAGCGAGCCGAGATGATGTTCGATCGTCTCCAAGCACAGGTCGAGGTACGGGGCACGCGGTCGCTCCGGCGGTTGTTCCCAGTACATCCACAACCGTCTTGGCGCGTGCTCAGGAGGCATATCTCAAAACGAGGTGAAGGACGCCCGGCACGCGCAAGCCGCTCGGACGATAGCATTTTCGCTCACCGCAACATCCCCTCAAGCTAACGGCCACCGAGGAACCTCGAGTCACCGGATAGGTAACGAAGAAAGGATAATTCCTCCATGGATCACAATTTCGAGTCAGCCATGGAAGGATTGTCGGCCACCGGCGCCAGCGAAGAGTCCCGTGAACTCGTGGACCTGTTCGCCCGTCATGGCAGCGAAGAAGGGGCGATGCTCCAGCGATACCAGCGCTTCGCTTCCGAAGCTCACTCGCCCGAAGTCCGGTACCTCGTCACGCTCATAATCGACGAGGAGCATAGGCACCATCGCCTCTTGGCCGAGATGGCGAATGCCCTCGCGTGGGGGATGAGCGAAGAAAGTCCGGTCGATGCCGTGCCGGATATCACCCACAGGGACTCCGGCAATCGCACTGTGATCGACGAGACCGCAACTTTGCTCAGAGCCGAGAAGAACGACAAGGTCGAGCTCGAACGGTTGCGCAAGAAATTGCGTCCGTTCAGAGACACCACCCTTTGGGAATTGATCGTGGACCTGATGCTCCTGGACACGGACAAGCACGTCAAGATCCTGAGCGCGATCTCCAAGCTCTGCGAAACCCCCTGATTGACCGACGTGGTGCCGGCCGAACTGCTCGGGCTGCTCGTCTGTCCGCGCTGCGGAGCCCCTCTCCGGGTCGACGGTGGTGACAGCGAGGCTTGGATCGAGTGCATCCGCGGTCACAGGCACCCGTTCGCAGAGGGCTACCTGGACTTGAGTGAACAGTCGGTGGCGGACCGCACGACTGCGCGTACGTTCGAGAGCTTCGGCTACGAGTGGAACACCTTCGACGACGAGCGCGAGGAGGACGCTCAATTCGCCGAGGTCTACTTTCGTGATCTGGACCTCAATTCCATGTCCGGAAAAACGGGATTGGACGCGGGTTGTGGGAAGGGACGCTACACGCGCTTTCTGGCTCCTCGATTGAGCGCTCTCGTGGCCCTGGACGGCTCCAGTGCCGTGCGCGCGGCGGCCCGGAACTTGCGGGACTTCCCCAATGTGCTGGTCCTGAGAGCCGACCTGCGGTCTCCGCCTCTGGCCCGAGAGCGCTTCGATCTCGTCGTGTGTCTCGGGGTTCTCCACCATTTGGAACACCCACGCGAAGGCTTCGACTCTCTCGTGAAGTTGTTGGCCCCTGGTGGAACCATGCTCGTCTACGTGTACAGCCGGCCCCTGCACCTCGGAATTCGTCGCTTCGCGCTGGCATGCGCCCGCTTTCTGCGAAAGCTCACCGTGCGAATTCCTCATGCCCTCCTGAAACAGTTGAGCGCCCCGATTGCGGCCCTCTTGTATGTCTTCGTAGTGCAGCCAGGGGCAGCCGGTGATCGGCTGGGGTTGGGAGTGCTCGCCCGGCTCCCGATGGCTGGTTACCGTGGCAAGCCGTTTCGCAGCCTCGTCCTCGACACCTTCGATCGGCTGAGTGCGCCGGTCGAGCACAGGTACATCTGGGCCGAGCTCGCCGGGTGGTTCGACGAGGCTGGGCTCGTGGTCGATTCCGCGCGTGACGAAGGTGGATGGTTCGTCACGAGCCACAGACCCACGCGGACGCCAGTGGCCTAGGCCCGGCCGGCGTCAGTCGCCGACGGTCTCGGTCACGGCCGGTCCCGTCTCTACTTCGCCGACGATTGGACGGCCCACGCTCAGCACACCCGACCTCTCGCGTCCGAGCGTGATGCGCCAGGGTGGGGTCACCAACGTGGCGACGAGCACCGCCGCAGTGGATCCGACCATGACCCAGGCGATCTGGGTTCCCGAGCCGTGTGAGGCGAGAGTGATCACCCCGGCGGTCGCAAGCACGCCGAGCCAAGGCCAGGTCGAAGCGATCGACGACCGAGCGAGGTGGTAGTAGACGAGGAGGCCCAGGATCCCCAGCGCGGCTCCCGCCAGGGCGAGGATCCGGAGGAGCGGCGCCGAGCTCGCGTATCGACCACCGAACATGAGGTGCACCACGAGGTTGGGGAACGCCATCAGCACCACTGCTGCTCCAAGGCTGAGGAGGGCGGTCACAGCGAGGGCCTCTCCGAGTAGGCGTCGTTCGCCGGGATCCCCCTTCTCGAGGGCTGAGAAGCGAGGGAAGACGATTAGGGCCACTGCCATAGGTGCGAACAACGCGATCCGTGCTGCCGTCGAGGCGGCAACGTAATGGCCTGCTGCGGCGGAGCCGAGGAAATGACGGGCGAAGATCGAGTCCACCGCCGTGTAAGCCGACAAGCCGGAAAGCGCCACAAGGCTCAGGGTCGCCCCGCCCAGCCGGGTCGAGAGCCGCTCACCTGCAGCTGAGCCGATCTCATGACGAAGAGCCCACGAGACGACGATGTAGGTGACGAGTTGGTCCGCGACCGTGGCCCACAGTGCACCGTTGAGGCCCATCCCGGAAGCTACGAATATCGGCCCCACGAGCACACGGAAGAAGCTGCCCGCGACCAGCGAAGCGCCCACCACGCCGTAGCGCTGCCGTCCCAGAAGTATTCCGGTCGGCACGGACATCGCCAAGGTCGGAGTCATGACGAGGCCGAGGAGCAGCACGGGAACCAACGAAGAGAGGTGGAGGTAGCCCTTCAGAAAGGGAGACACCGCGGCCGTCACCACGAAGGCTCCGACACCTGCAGCCAAGGCCCCGGCCGCGGGCCTGCGCAGCAGGAGTCGAGCATTTCTGCTCAATCTCGAAGCCACCGTGTGAGCGATGGCGAGCTGCACCGACGTCGTGAGGACCACGATGACCGTGACGATCCCCTGGATCGAGCCGTATGCGCCGAAACGACCTGCGCCCAGTTGACGACTCATTGTGACGGCGAAGACCAGGTTCCCGGCGTTCGAGAGCACGGTCGCTATCAACAGCGCCAGTCCGCCTCCCCCGACGACCCCAGCGGGAAGAAGGCGCCTCAGGCGGGAAGAGCCGGCGCGTGCTTTTGCGGTGGCAACATCTTTCCCGCCTTCTAGACCCGCGGTGACACGGGTCTCTTCCGAAGGCATGGCCGCCGTCATCGTTCGGAGCTGGAGGCGGCAGTCGCCGGCTGTTCGTGCATGGGCACCACGGGAAAACGGACGCCGAGGCGTCCCGTGGCCCCGTCGAAGAGCCCCCTGGCCATTGCCGAGAGACTGCGAAGTCGTCTACCCCGCTCGTGCACCAGAGCCCTCCCGGCCAGTTTCGTCACGTTGCGGGGGTACCAACCGACCCTGTGCATCAAGTGGAGGTGCAGATACAACATGTTTCGGGCTTCGTAGTAGTACTTCCAAGTCGGCACTCCCGCTTCGTGGCGCACGGCATCGTGCTGAACGACAGCGCCTGCGACAATCTTCCTCTCGAACCCGGCGTGAGGAATTCTCCAAAGGCAGTACTCGTTGTCCTCGGCCCACCAGAAGAAGTCGGCCCTCGGCACGCCCACGCGCTCGACGATGTGCCTGGAGATCAAGAAGCCGCACCACGCTCCCCACGCACCCGCCGAGCCGTCGGGCTGCACCGACCATGGAAAGCAGAAGGCGCCTTTGGGGTCCGCCTGAGCTTGTTTCCAGAGCGTCTCCAAGCAGTCCGGATCCGCGATGATGTCGTCGTCCAACACCCATGCGTGGTCGAAGGTGCCCGCGAGGAATTCCTCGAAGGCTCGTGCCCATCCGCCCCCCGGCCCCCCGTTCACCTCCAAACGCACGACTCGCACCGGCAAGCCGCCTGCTCGCAGGTCGCCGAGCTCGACGGGAGGGGAACTGGCATTGTCGACGACGATGATGGCCGATGGCCGCAGGGTCTGTTCCGTTATCGCCTCGATGCACCGGCGCAGAGCCAGAGGCGCGTTGTGCGACAACACCAGAGCGACACATTCGAGGTCGGGTCGGGATCGAAGGTGCTCGTCGACGGGAACGACTACCTCGTCGGCCTCGTGGGAGACCACGGTGCGCTCCCCGACGCTCCGGAGGTAGCGGGGGTTCATCCCGAGGCGATGCCGGGCGCCGTCGATCAACCCGCGAAGGATTGCCCGGCGCTCTTCGGCGCTTCTGGCGAGCTGAATGCGTCGTGCCGAGTACAGAAGATGCCAGGCATACCAGCTGCCTCTTCCATGGCGGCGCGCCAACGTAAAGAAGTTGCGTGCGAAGTAGTAGGCCCTCCATGGCTCTTCGGCATCCGTGGGTCTTTGCGCTCGCAGAGCTTCCTCGCGTGCGGCAAGTGTCTGTGTATGTGCGACACGTCGGGCGCAGGGCACGTCTACGAGCACCGAAAACCCCGCCGCGCGCACAGCCGAGAAGAAGTCGAAGTCCTCGAAACCGAAGAACATCTCGGGGTCCGGGAGAATGCCGGCCTCCACGACCTCTCGGGCGACGAGGGTCGCTCCCCAGGTCGTCACGTCCACCGGTGCGAGGTCGTGGTCGAGGCCGCGCCGAGGCACGAAGTTGATCGTGTGCCCGGAGCGACCCACGACGACCCGCCCGAATGGCACGACGGCCCCTACCGGAGCATCCGAGGCGAATGCAGAAGCCCTGCGGACGAGGTCTGCGACCCTCGGAGTCGGAAGCTGCAAAAGGCTCACGTCGTCCTCGCACAGATAGGCCCATTGAGTGGTCGCGTCGGAAAAGGCCTCGAGGAGGGCGCGCCTAAATCCTCCAGCAGGACCGAGGTTCGACGACGTCCGCACGATCTTCACCGACCGTTCCAAGCGGGGATCGTCGAGTCCGCCCTCGCCGTTGATGACGACTATCACTCGCTCGCCAGAGAAGCCTTCTTCCTCCAAGAGCCACCGAACGGCCTCACTCGCCAGGCGAGGGCGCTTGTGGGTGAGCACGACGGCGGTCACTGCTCCGAGTCCGCTGTCAGGTCCCATGAGTGCGCCGCCTCTCAGCGCAACTCCCAGTCGGCGTAGACGTGGACCGGGGAGAGGACCATGACCCCAGGTGGCGCAGGGATGGGATCCGGTCCGAAGGCCTCGAACGAAGCCACCGGCTGCCACGGCAAAAGGCTGGCGGCAAGGTCGTTCTTGCGACCCCACAAGGCCGCCCACACCGAGTACCGCCCCTTCGGCAATGGGAGATGACGAAGGCGGCAGTTGAGCTCCGAGTCCCCGGCGGGAAAGGACGTCAGGTAGTTGTTGACGAACACTGGAGTGGCCGTCCCCTGCGAGATACCGATGACGAAGGCGCCGTAGGTCTCCTGGTTCACCCGAAGCACCACTCGGAGATTGACTTCTTCGCCGGAGTAGACCTGAGGTCCATCGGGTCCACTCACCTCGACCTTCAGGATCCGCAGATCACCGTCCGCTGATGCCGGCATCATCGCCTGCTCTTCGACAGAGGCCCTGTAGAGGGCCAAGACCTCAGCGGTAGGGCCTTGCGCCCGGACGTACGAATCGGCGAGCCACATCGTGCGTTCGCACACTGCCTGGACGGTGGCGAGATCGTGGGAGACGAAGAAGAGCGTCGTTCCTTGGCCCACCACCTGGCTGATCCTCTCCAGGCACTTTTGCTGAAAATGGGCATCTCCGACGGCCAGGACCTCGTCGACGAGGAGAATTGCAGGATCGAGGAAGATGGCGATCGAGAATCCCAACCGCACGGACATCCCTGCCGAATAGAACTTCACCTGACGATCCACGGCCGCGCTTATCTCCGCGAAGTCCACTATGTCGTCGAAGCGTTCGCTCACCTGCCGCCTGGAGAGCCCAAGGATGTTCCCGTAAAGGTAGATGTTCTCCCGGCCCGAGAGATCGGGGTGAATACCGCTTCGTACCTCGAGCAGCGCGCCCATGCGTCCCTCCACCGTGACGCGCCCCGCCGAAGGAAAGGTCGTCTTGCAGATCATCTTGAGCAGCGTGGACTTTCCCGAGCCGTTGACCCCGACGATCGCCTGGGTCTGGCCGGGCTCGACGTGGAGGTTGACGTCGCGAAGGACCCACCGCCAGTCCCGGCCTTGTCCGCGCAGGCGCCTGCGCAGGACCCGCAGATGCTCCTGGAATTCAGGTAGAGCTCGATCGGGCCTGAAGCGCTTCCAGACACGATCGACGCGGACTGTCCCTTCAGGCAAGGTCTGCAAAGCTCACCTCGAGCCGCTTGAAGAGCGCATAGCCACCGAGCAAGTAGAGCAGGGAGCCACACATCGCAATCCCTATCAGGGTCCAATCTGGGGAATGTCCTAGGAGCATCGATCGCCTGATGCCGTCTATCACCGGTCCCACGGGATTGAAGATCGAGTACACCGGCCTCAAGCCAGCCGGGATCTTCGAGAACGGCCACACGACCGGAGAGGCCATCAGGCCCAAGGGCAGGATCGTAGGCACGACCTGGCTCAGGTCTCGCATTTGGATGATGACCGAAGAGACGATGAGTGCAGCGCCAACCGCAAAGGGGATCTCCACGGCCGCGTACAACGGCACCCACAGGGTCGCCAGTTTCGGAGTGAATCCCTCTATGCCGAACAGGACCAGCAGCGGAACGCAGCCCAGCATCGTCGTGAATGCCGACTGGAGCACCTGTGCCAGTGGAAAGCATTCACGCGGGAAATGAGTCTTGGCCATCATCAACTTGTTGGTGAGCAACGAGTTGGAGGCACCGGCCACGGATGCCTGAAAGAAACCCCAAGACAAGATGCCGACGTAGGAGAACAAGACGTATGGCTCACCTACCACGTTGAGCTTCTTCACGCCGGAGAAGACCAGGGTGAAGATCACGAGCGTGGCGACCGGGTTCAGCAGGGCCCACCCGACACCCAGCACAGCTTGCTTGTACTGTGCACGGATATCTCTCTCGGCTAGCGTGTAGATTACGTCGGCGCGCCTCAAAAGGCTGAGCGCCGATCGCCCCAGTTGGGGCCGGTGGCTGTACAGGAGCTCGTCGGGCGGCTCGAGTGGGATCGCCGTGACGTCCGTTACGACGAGCTCGCCCACGGTCCCGCGATTTCCCGCCGCAGAGAACGCCATTCCCCCCAAAGCCTTCGATTGACCATCCCGACGGTCGATCCAGGTTAGCGCGTACGGCGTTGGCTCCGCCACAGCATGTACCAGCCGCTACCATCGTCCGAGTGGGACCCGACTCCGGGCGCGAGGACCGTGCGCCCGGGCGGCCTCCTCGTGTCCTCATACTCATAAAAGGACTCGGACTGGGCGGTGCCGAACGCCTGGTGGTCGACTTGGTGACACGGGCCGGCCGGCACCGATTCGACTACGAGGTCGCATATGTCCTCGCCGCCCAGGATGCCCTGGCGCCGGCGCTCGAATCTTCCGGGGTGCCCGTACACGCATTGGGTGCCACGAGCACGGCCGACATCCGTTGGCTGGTGAAGCTTCGGCGACTTCTCGACGGAGGTGCCTTCGACGTTCTTCACAGTCACCTTCCTTTCTCGGCGGCGATGGGGCGTCTCGTCGCTCTGAGCATCCCCCCCCGGCTTCGGCCCGTCCTCGTCTACACCGAGCACAGTCTGTGGGACAGGGCAGCCATTGCGACCAGGATCCTGAACGGAGCTACCGCCTGCCTCGACGACGCGACGATCGTCGTGTCCGCTGCGTCGCGCGATGCCCTTCCGTCACGGCTCCGGGACGAAGCGCAGGTGATCATTCACGGGATCGATCAAGAGCCTTGCCGTGAGCTCCTCGCCTGCAGGGAGAGGACACGGGTTTCG
>Ga0116215_1001580_pt1 | contig 15022 bp, 18 predicted proteins | sample Sb_taG_7_FD_89698 | JGI IMG/M metagenome (GOLD analysis project Ga0116215, IMG submission 89698) | Peat soil microbial communities from Weissenstadt, Germany - Sb_50d_2_FS metaG | ecosystem: Environmental > Terrestrial > Soil > Wetlands > Peat | place: Germany: Weissenstadt | collected 2010-09-21 | reverse complement strand
GGCTACACGAAGGGCACGGTCGTGCTCGCGACGGTGTTCGGCGACGTGCACGACATCGGCAAGTCGCTCGTCAACACGATCCTCACGAACAACGGCTACACCGTCGTCGACCTCGGCAAGCAGGTGCCGATCCAGACGATCCTTGATGCCGCGGTCGAGCACGAAGCGACCGCGATCGGCCTCTCAGCACTGCTCGTCTCGACCTCCAAGCAGATGCCCGCCGCGATCCAGGAGCTGCACTCCAAGGGCCTGGAATACCCGGTGCTGATCGGCGGCGCCGCGATCAATCGCGCCTTCAGCTACCGCGCGCTCTATCCCGGCGGCAAAGACTCCGAGGAGCCCTACGAGCCCGGCGTGTTCTACTGCAAGGACGCCTTCGAGGGGCTGGCGGTGATGGACCAGCTGATCGACGCAGACGCCCACGCGGCGCTGCTCGAGAAACTGCGTGCCGGTGCCACGGCCTTCCGCGCCAAAGGCGAGGAGCCGGTCGAGGAGCTCAACTTCGCCGACGATTCAGTTCGCTCGGCCGCGCGCACCGACGTGCCGATCCCGACGCCGCCGTTCTGGGGCGTCAAAGAGATCCCCGTCGACCTCGACGAGGTCTACCCGCACCTCGACACGCACGTCCTGTTCAAGCTCCACTGGGGTGGCAAGGGCATCAAAGGCGAGGCCTGGCAGACGCTCCTGCGCGAGGACTTCCGCCCACGGTTGGAGCGCATGTGGAGCGAGCAGACCTATCTACACCCACGCGCGCTGCTCGGCTTCTTCCCGTGCTATTCGGCGGGCAACGACATCGTCGTGCTCGACCCCGAGGACCGCACCACTGAGCTGACGCGTTTCGTGTGCCCGCGCCAGCCGAAGGGTGACCGCATCTGCCTGGCCGACTTCTTCCGCCCGGCCGGGGAAAATGGTGCGCCGCCGGAGGAGCTGGACGTGATCGCCGTGCAGGCGGTGACCGTCGGCTCGGAGGTCACCGACCTGATGGCGAAGCTCGAGTCAGACGGCGAGTTCGCCGAGCAGCTGTTCGTGCACGGCCTTGGCGTGCAGACCGCCGAGGGGCTGGCCGAGTGGCTGCACTACGAGGCGCGCGGGATGCTCGACATCCCCGCCACCCAAGGCCGGCGCTATTCGTGGGGCTACCCCGCGGTGCCCGAGCAGTCAGAGCATTTGAAGGTCGAGCAGCTGCTCGACCTGGCCCAGATCGGGATGAGCATCTCAGACGGCTACGCGCCGATACCCGAGCAATCGACGCTTGCGCTGATCGCCCATCACCCGCAGGCGATCTACTTCGGCACCCGCCAGGGCCGCCTGCTGCCCGACGGCTCGCCCGACGACGTGATCAAGGGCTCTGCCCGCGATCCTTCGCTGTTTGGCGAGCTCGACGACGAGGACCCACCGGAGGGCGCTGTCGAAGCCGAGGACGAGCCGGCGATGGCGGGCGAGACCTCCTAGCTTAGGAATCTTCGCGGGGCGGAGGGCGAAACAGGATCCGCTTGACCTCTGCAGCCGATCCCCCGCCCAGGCGAAGGACGGTCTGAAAGCCCTCCGCTCCCAGCTCGCCCGCATCCAGCGCACGGCGCAGCTCGTTGAGCACGGGCAGATCCTCCTCGCCGACTTGGTCGCGAGCGGTCTCGAGCAGGATCAGGTGCCGCGGGCGCTTCAGGGCGGAGGCCATGCGTACGAAGCGCTCGCGCTCCTCGGCCTGCAAGGAGTCGGCAGCGATAACTACCGTCTCTCTGCTCTCCAGTCGCTTGAGCACCGCGGCCTGCAGCAGCTCCCGCGCACGCGCCTCCAGCTCCTCGGCGGCGACCCGCCCGGCCAGCAGGCCGCGAACCTTCCCGAGCCACAGCAGCGAGGCGCGATCCTCGATCAGACGCTCCACGAAGCTCTCGCGCTCGGCAGCGGACGCCGAGACGACTATCAGCAGGCTCCCCGGCGAGTAGCGCAGGCGATCCGCCGGCCTCAGCACGTGGCAGTGCACGGTGAGATCCTCCGGGCGGGGCGGCGCGCCGTCCCGGCGGGGCCGATCTGACGACCAGCCGGTCCGCTCGTCGTCTGAGATCTTGACGCTGCGGGTTTCAGGTCGTGTGGACATGTCCCCATCATGCCCTAACCAGGAGCCTCACCCCTTCACGCCCGTCCAGACACAGTCCTCTGGCGCGCCGTGCGCGGCGATCAGCGCCAGCTTGCCCGCCCGATCGAGCGACTTGATCCGCGCCTCCTCACGCCTGGCCGACGACCGATCGGCCATCGGCAGCGCGAACGCGAGCTCAACCGGCAGACGGCTGGCGGTATACCTGCTCGCTTTGCCCATCCGGTGTCTGGCAACGCGTTTCTCCACGTCGATACTCCAGCCCGTGTACAGCGAGCCATCGCGGCAGCGCAGCATGTAGACCCAGGCGTCGGCCATCAGCGTGTCGATACGCCACCCTGGCACACATGCCTGCTTCCGGAGTTACAGATTCTGCCTCGGCCTAAGGTTTGACGCTCGAGGCGGCCGCACCACGACCAACAGCTGAGGCCGGCAGCGGGCCGAGCTTGACCTGCGATGCGTGCATCGTGCGCAGGCGCACTTCTTTCCAGGAGAGGCCCTCATTGACGAGCGCGGGCAGGCCCATGATCAGCGCAGCGACGATCTCGACGAACTGCAGGACAATGCCGTAGGCGAGCGCGTCGGGAGTGGAGACGTGGTAGGCGCCAACGAGCACGGCGACACACGCCGCCTGGAAGACGCCTATGTTCGCTGGAGTGGCGGGGATGACCGCGGTGACATTGACAGCGAACAGCACCGCCGCGGCGCCGGCCAGTCCGGCGCGGGTGTCGAGGCCGAGGGCCATCAACAGCAGCCAGCAGGACAGCCATTGCAACGCCCATGCGCCGAGCTGAGTCACGGTGGCAAGGGCGGCGAGGCGCGGGCGGCGAAACACACGCAGACCGTCACGCAGGCGCAGCAGCGAACGGCGCAGACCGGTGAGCGCCGCCTGCAAACGTTGCGAGCGCGAGACAGCAGCAGGCGGGATGAGGACGGGCGCGAGCAGTATGGCCATGAGCGCGGCAAGCGGCGCGAGCGCGATCAGTAGCAACGCACGGTCGCGGTGGCCGTCGAGAACGCTCACGCTGGAGAGCGTGACACCGCCGAGGATGGCGAGCGCGAACAGATTGAGCAGCGTCTGGGAGACCATCGTGCCGAGCACGACCGGCAGCGTCTCCCGTGCACGACCCAAGCGCCGGGCGACGATCAGCGCACGCGAGGGCTCACCCAGACGCGCGGGGAGGGTCGCGGACATGAGCACGCCGATAAACGTGCCCTGCATCGCGTCGCGGCGTTTGGCCTTGCGCCAAGTGGGAGACGCGGAGAGGATGGCGTGCCAGGCGATCGCGCGAACGAACATCGCCAAGCACATCAGAGCGAGCCCAGCGGCGAGCAGGCCGGGCTTGGAGGCAACAAGGGAGGCGACGACGCGGGCGACGCCAACGCGCTGCAGCGCCAGCGCGGCGAGAGCCGCGCCCGCGAACGAACTCGTGACGAACGCCGCGCGGCGCAGCGTTCGCAGACGCCCGGGAACACCGGCCGTCACTCCGACCGCGCCCTGCTCCAGGCTGCCCAGCCGCTCGGCGGGAATGCGCGGGAGCAGGTCAGCGGGCGCGAGGCCATGGCGCACCGCCAAGCGTCCCAGCTGCGTGACGGGGCGCCCGACTGCGAGAGCCCGCTCATAGCACTCGACCACCTCGGCGGCGACGGATGGCCAGGCGAAGTGCTCGGCGCGCGCGCGCGCGGCGAGCGCCATCTGCGCGCGTAGGCGCTCATCGAGCGCAAGCCGGCGCAGAGACTCAGCGAGCGCGAGCGCGTCACCGGGGGGCGTGAGCAGACCATCGAGACCGTCGCGCAAGACGTCCCGGTAGCCAGGGATGTCCGAGGCGACGACTGGCGTGGCGGCGGCGAACGCCTCGGTGAGGACCATGCCGAAGCTCTCACCATGCAGCGAGGGCGCACACAGTATCTCGGCGCACGCGAGCTCTGAGAGCTTGCGTTGCTCGGAGACCTTGCCGAGCGCGACCACCCCACGATCGTCGAGCATCATATGGGCGACCTCCTCGGTGGATGCGCCGACGAGCGTAAGCGTCGCGGGGACGTGCTCGCGCAGCGCCTCGAACGCACGCAGCAGGACCGGCAGGCCCTTGCGTTCGACGGCCTGCCCGATGAACAGGATGCGCAGCGGGGCCGGCCGATCCCCGAGCGGTGAGTCGGCCGAGTCGGCGGCGTGATCGATCGGGGCGGCGAGGATCGGAGGAGCGTCCTCCTCCATGCCTGGAGATTCTTCACGCCGTGAGACGCAAACGGGCGCAGAGGTGCCCAGAAGGTGAACGCCGTTGGGGATGATGCGGTAGCGCCCGCCGTAGAAGCGCCGGGCGGTCCAGGCGGCCGCCTCCGAGACGGCGATACGCACTCCTAGACGGTTCATCCGCCGGCGGCCGCCCAGCGGGACGGCCGCGAAGCCGTTGGTGAGGACGTTCTCGGAGTAGGTGTGGAAAGTGCCGACGAGCGGCAGTTCCCCTGCCGAGCAGAGTGCGTCCCAGCCGACAATCGGCACGATCGGCTCGTGGATATGTACGACGTCGTAGCCACCTTGGCGTAGCTCACGGCGCAGAGCGAAGACGGCATGCGGGGTCAGCGCCATGTTCGAGACGGCGCCGTTGGCGGGTAGCCCGACGGTGCGGCCGAGCGAGACGAACCCACCGGGTGGCTCCATACGTTGCGGCTGGGCGCCCCGGTGCAGTCGACGGGAGAGCGCATCGTCGGGATCGAACGGCGCGAGGATGCGCGCATCGTGACCACTCGCCACAAGCTCACGGGAGAGCGCTTCGATGTGGCGCGTAACGCCACCCGGATACGTCCATGAGTACGGCGACAGCAGCGCGATCCTCACGGGTCAAACTGTATCCGCTGCACAGGCCGGCCCGATGGACAATCTCTGACTGACCGGATTCGACTGCTTTGCTGGTGCGATAATCGACGTGTGAGCCAGCGGCATTTCGTCAAGTACACGTTCCTCAAGCTCGACGCCGCGTGGCGGCGACTCGAGGATGAGCGCCGCAAGCAGGACAAGCGCGAGCTGATGGCCGCGTGCGAGGACTTCGCCGACGGACACCTGCTGCAGGCGTTCTCGCTTGTCGGCACGCGCGGGGACGCCGAGCTGCTGCTTATCTCAGAGGCGGAGAACCTCGACCGCATCCACGAGTTCCATGTCGTGCTGGCACAGAGCGGGCTGATGAAGTGGGCGCAGATTCCGTATTCGTTCCTGGGGATGAGAAAGAGCTCGGAGTACTCCGAGGACGAGCGCATTGCGCCGCGCGGGTTCCGCGGCAAGTACGTATTCGTGTACCCGTTTGTGAAGGCGCGCGAGTGGTACGCCCTACCAGCGGACGAGCGCTGGAGAATCATGCAGGGACACATTGAGGTCGGCCGCGAATACCCGGGCGTCGACAACCACACGACGTATTCGTTCGGTCTGGACGACCAGGAGTTCGTGGTCGCATTCGACACCGACGACGTCGGCACGTTCCTCGACCTCGTCCAGCGCCTGCGCACGACCGAGGCGTCGAGGTACACCGTGCGCGACACACCGAGCTTCACGTGCTTGGCGATGTCACTAGAGCGCGCGCTGAACGCGCTCGACGGCGAGCCGGTCACGTTAGAGGCGCTACCTACTGCCTAAGGGCCGCGCTCACCTGCGCCGGGTGGACCCGGTGCTTGCCGAGGTCATCGACGCGGTCGGCGCCCTGCCCGACCCGCGCAGCGGACGCCCAGACCGCGATGACCACTACGGCGCGCTCGTGCGCGCAATCACCGGCCAGCAGCTGTCGGTCAGCGCGGCGCGCGCAATCTACGGGCGGCTGACTGCTCGCTTCGGTGATCGCCCGCCCGCGCCGCAAGAGATCTTGGCCGACGAGCCCGAAGAGCTGCGCGCCGCGGCGGGCCTGTCGCGCGCGAAGGTGAGCTATCTGAGGTCGCTCGCCGAGCACGTCCTCTCGGGCGAGCTGGAGCTCGCGCGCCTGGACGAGCTGGGAGACGAGGAGGTTGTCGCCGAGCTGGTCGCCGTCAAGGGGTTGGGCCTGTGGACCGCGCAGATGTTCCTGATGTTCCAGCTCGAGCGCCCCGACGTGCTGCCGGTAGGCGACCTGGGCATCCGTCGAGCGATCGAACGCGCCTACTCGCTGGAAGAGCTCCCGGACCCGGAGACGATGGAGCGATTGGCTGAGCGGTGGCGCCCCTACCGCACACTCGCCTGCCGCTATCTATGGCGCTCGCTGCAGAACGAACCGGGGTAGGTCCACGCCTCGAGAATCAGCACAGCAATCGTAATCTGGCGCTGACCGCTGCCGCCAGCAGCCGGGGCGCGGGGCGACCTCAGACTGCCGAAACTTGCTCTTCCTCCGCGACCCGGAACGAGGAGCCACAGCCGCAGGCGGCCACGACGTTGGGGTTTGACACCTTGAAGCCCGCGCCCTGCAGGCTCTCCTCATAATCGATCATCGAGCCGCTCACAAATGGCAGGCTCTCGTTGTCCACGAGCAGCTTTAGCCCGTGGCTCTCGAACACAGCGTCCTCCGGACGCTGCTCGTCGAACGCCAGCTGGTACTGGAAACCCGAGCAGCCGCCGCCGCGCACACCCACACGCAGGCCGGCCATGCTGACATCGGCCTCCTGGGAGGCGAGAAACTCGTGAACCTTCTCCGCACCCTTGTCGCTGATCGTGATCATTGCTCTACTCCTATGGACGGCTTCAAGACTTTCCAAAGTATAGCGCCCCGCGGTGTTCTAACCTTGAAGCCGGAATGCCCAAGGCAGAGGACATCAAGCAGCGCATTGAGGCCGCCATCCCGGGGGCGCAGGCCGAGGTGGAGGACTACACCGGTGGAGGCGACCACTTCAGCGCGACCGTCACCGCCCAGGCGTTTGAAGGATGCAGCCGCATCGAACAGCATCGTCTCGTGTACGACGTCTTCGGCGCGGAGATCGGCGGCGCGATCCACGCATTGTCGCTGAAGACGCAGGTCCCGTCGAAGGTCCCCCAGACCAACTGAGAGAACCAGGAGATTGCCATCATGTCCGCCAGCCAGCCCGATTCGCTTCCCATGCTCACGACCGAGCCAAGCCCCGATCTCGTGTCCAGCGACGCCGGCGAGTCCAACCCGCTCCGCGACGCGATCGCCGAGGCGATCTCAGAGCACAAGGTGATCCTGTTCATGAAGGGCACCCCCGAGGCGCCCGCCTGCGGCTTCTCCGCGCGCACGGTGGCCACCTTGCAGGAGCTGGATGTGCCATTCGCCGCCGTCGATGTCCTGCCTGACCCCCGCATCCGCCAGGAGCTCTCAGCGATTTCGAGCTGGCCCACGATCCCTCAGTTGTTCGCGAACGGCGAGCTGGTCGGGGGCTGCGACATCGTGATTGAGATGTACGAGTCCGGAGAGCTCGCACAGGCGTTGCTGTAGCGTCCCGCGCCGGATGCCCTCCGTCGCGGTTGCCACCGACAGCACGCACTACCTGCCACGCGCGCTCGCGGATGAGGAAGGCATCCATCAAGTCAGCCTGTACGTGGGCTGGAAGGGGGCACCCGAGCGCGAGCTCGAGATGGACGGCTTCGACAGCTTCTACAAGCGATTGGGAACAGATCCGGAGCTGCCCACCACCTCACAGCCCTCGATCGGGGACTTCCTCGCCGTGTGGGAGCCGCTGATCGAGGCTGGACAGGATGTGGTCTCGATCCACCTCGCCGGTGGGATCTCCGGCACCTGCGAGGCGGCCCATCAAGCTCACGGACTACTCACAGAGCGCGGGTTGGGCGACCGGGTGGAGGTGATCGACGGCGAAACCGCCTGCGGCGGAACCGGCCTGCTGGTGCTGGCTGCCGCCGCGGCCGCACGCGCGGGCGAGGAAAAAGACGCTGTCGTCGAGCGTGCGCGCGCGACGCGCAAGGCACTGAAAATCTGGTTCTGCCTCGACACCCTGGAGTACCTGCGGCGCGGCGGGCGCGTCGGCAAGGCCCAGGCGTGGCTGGGTGGGACGCTGAGGATCAAGCCAATCCTGTCGCTCGAGTATGAGATCGTGCCCGTCGAGCGTGTGCGCACGGCCGGGCGGGCGTTCGAGCGCATGGTCGCCTACGCGCGTGAGCTCCACGACAGCGGGGCCGACGGCTGGGTTGTGCAGCATATTCAGGCAACTGAGCAAGCCGAGCGCCTGATCGAGCGCTGCCGCGAGATCTTCGACTCAGAGCCCGTATTCACCTCTGAGGTCGGACCCGTGATCGGCACCTACACCGGCCCTGGCCTGATCGGGGTTGGGGCGATTCCGCGAACGCTGCTGACTTCTTGATCAGCGCCGGCGACGGCGCAGCAGACGTCTACCGATCACGAGGCCTACGACCGCGACCCCGATCATCACCTCACGCTGGTGGCGCTCCACATGTCCACGCCAGTCGGTAAGGTGCGAAACCTCGCCGCGCAGGCGATCCATCGAGACCGCGAGCTCCATGCGATTGCTCTCGATCGAGCTGCGAATCTCGGCTGGCGAGCGTTGCGCCATCAGCTCTTCTCCTGTTTGTCGGCGTCGGTGTTCTCGCGCAAGCCGGCTGGGCTGCTCATCGCGTGCCTGCCCGAGTCCGCGTCCGAGCCGGCGCTCACCGTCTCGCGAATCTTGCGTGCCTCCTCAATCGCCATGCTCGGCACCGGCGGAGAGCCTTTTTTGACCGCTCTGGCAGCGATCAGGCCGGCGAGAACCCCCAGCACGAGCAGGATCACGGCCATTGCGAAGAAGCCCCAGAAGAACGTCCAGTCGTTGCCGGGGAGGAAGTAGTAGAGCAGCCACGCGCAACCGACGAGCGCGAACACAAGAGCCATCACGAAGAAGATCCCGGCGGCCACGCCGACCACAGCGCCCTTGACAAGCTTGGTTGCCTTCTCGGTGACCTCAGCCTTGGCCAGCTCGATCTCCTCGTGAATCAGCAGCGTGGCGCGCTCTGAAACCTCGGCGATCGCTGTCGCGATGTTCTGGGGCGGATCACGGCGGGGATCGCCGGGCGGCGGTGGGAACGCCTCGCTCACTCGGGCGGCTCCTCGTCGAACACGCGCCGCCACGCCAGCCCCGCGAGTCGCTGGGCGACGATGCTCGACAGCGCGGTGGCCGCCGCCATCAAGCCCGACCACATCAATCGCTTGGCCATCTCGTTCTCCCTCATCGCGTGCGTCAGTCTATTCCCCACGGAGGTCGCATCCAATCGTCGCGGCACAGCGGCGCGCCCGACGGCACGAGCTCAACCGACGCTCGCCTCGCCGACGGCGCGCTGCTGGAGGCCCCCGCACACGGTCTCGACGACCAGCCACTTGGCCCGCTCGAAGTGCTCCTCATCCTGAGGCAGCAGGCCGAAGATCCAGCCTGTCAGCAATTGCTCGATCGCACCGTAGAACGCCATCGCGGCGAACCGCGCTTCGATTTCCGCCTTGAATATGCCTTCCTCCTGGGCCTTGACGACGATTCCCCCGATCAGCTCATACGCCTCGCGGATCTGGCCGAGGTGAGTCTGCCCGAACGAGTTCGCCGCTCGCGTGACCTCGACGATGATCACCTTCATCAAGTCCGGGTCGTGGCGATAGCTGTCAACGATGAAAGACGCGATCGCATCCAGCTTCTCGCGCACCGGGATCGGCTGGGCGTCGACCTCGCGGATCATCTCGAGCATCACGTTCCAGCGCTCGAGGAACAGCGTGTCGAGCACCTCGTCCTTGGAGGCGAAATAGTGATAGACCAGTCCGTAGGCCACCCCCGCCTCGTCGGCGATGTCTGAGACCCGGCAGGCGTGGAAGCCCTGGCGCGCGAACACGCGCACCGCCGCGTCGAGGATCACGCGGCGCTTGTCCTGCGTCGCCTTGGCGCGAGGAACCGAAGATCGGCTAGCACTCACGCGTGCGTCTCCTCGGGCCAGCGGTAGGCGCAAGGACGACGATTGGTGAGCGCCGGCAGCTGCGCACGGATTTGCAGCTGGCGCTCGAGATCGAGCTCGGCAACGATGTAGCCCTCACAGTCGGGCGCCTGGGCCAACACGACGCCCCAGGGATCGACGATCATCGAGCGACCACCGGAGCGGAGACCTCCCGGATGGGGACCGACCTGGTTGGCCGCGATCATAAATGCCTGGTTCTCGATCGCGCGCGCCTTCACCAGTGTGTCCCAATGGTCGCGGGTCGTGGGCAGCGTAAACGCCGCCGGCAGCGCGATCACGCGCGCACCGCGCACCGCGAGTATCCGGTACAGCTCGGGAAAGCGCAGGTCGTAACAGATCGACATACCCAGCTCGACGCCATCGGCGGTCTGGCTGAGAACGATCTCTTCGCCCGGCTCCTCTACGTCTGACTCGCGGTAGGTCTTCCCGTCGATCTCGACGTCGAACATGTGCAGCTTGCGGTACACCGCCTTGACTTCACCCTGCGGGTCGACGTGCACGGAAGTGTTCGCGAGCTTCTCCTGACCTTGAACGCACTCGACGATCGAGCCAGCCACAAGGTCGACACCCAACTCGCGCGCGGTCGCGCGCGCCCACGCGATCGCCGGTCCGTCGGTCGAACAGCTCAGCTCCTCGGCTCCGGCGCGCAGATCCTCGGCGAAGCCGATGACCGTCCACTTCTCAGGGAGTACGATCAACTTCGCGCCGTCCGCCGCCGCGGCGCGAGTGAAGCGATCGGCTGCCTGTAGATTCGCGCTGCGATCGGCGGTGGAGTTGAGCTGGACTGCCGCGACCTTCAAAAGCGCATCTCCTCCCACAGGCATCCACCCGCAGCCCCGCGGGCATTCCATCTACAGAATAGATTGACTAGTCAGTCAACATCTTCAAGGATAGCGCCCGGCCGAGCAGAAATGACCGCCGGCGGCCCTCGGCCTTTCGATCCGATGAGGCTGTTCCAGGGCGGTCGTCCGCTCAAGCGCTGGCGCTATGTCGGCGTGTTCTGCGAGGAGCTGATGGCATGCGCCGCGCTCGTGCAAGTAGGTCCGGCCAGGCAGTCCTTCTGGGCCGTCTTCACGCGCGGGGACGGCCGCCTGCGTGAGCGCACCCGTCTGCTCCCGCGCCGCGGTGCAATCGAGCTCGTCCACGGGCAACCGCAGCGGACGCGTGACGGAGACCTCGAATCTGAACCCGGCCGTATGCGTGTGCGCGATGGCGGCATTCTGCTCGATCTCACACTGGAAGAGGACGAGGGCATCGAAGCCCTCTGTCCGCACGGGCGAAGCCACGTGTGGACCCGCAAGCAGGCGGGCGTCGCCGCGCGTGGCATGCTCGCGATCGACGGCGACCCGCCCCGGGAGATCCAAGCGAGGGCGGTGATCGACGACACAGCCGGCTACCACGCCCGCCACACCGAGTGGTGGTGGACCGCTGGAGTGGGCGCCGCTCCCGACGGAACGCCGCTGGCCTGGAACCTCGTCGCCGGCGTGAACGACCCTCCCACCGGCTCCGAGCGCGCGATATGGGTCGCCGGGAAGCCGCACGAGACCGCTCCGGTCAGCTTCGCGGGCGATCTTTCTCAGATCCGTGCCGAGGATGGCTCAGAGCTCAGCTTTACTCCCGAGGCCGAGCGTCGCCGTAAGGAGAACCTGCTGATCGTGCGCAGCGACTACCGGGCGCCCTTCGGTCGCTTCTCCGGCACGCTCCCCGGCCACATCGAGCTGGCACACGGCCTCGGGGTCAGCGAGCACCACCGCGCGCACTGGTAGTTACCGCTTGCGCTGCCGGCGCAGCTCCGCCAGGAGCAGCTTGGAGTGCATCGAGCCGATCAGCTCGCGCAGCGGCTCCACACCGGCCGCGACGATCTGAAGGGCCCGCTCGACCTCGACCTCACCCGCCAGCCGGTCGAGCAGCGCACGCACCTCCTCCTGCACGAGCGGCTCCAGCGCCTCGCGGTAGCGCAGCGTGTCGTACACCGTGAAGCCCAGCGCCTCCTCGTAACCCCCCGCGCGAAAGCTTGCGATCGCCTCGATGATCTTTACGTCGTCCTGCTCGTACCCGCTGCGGTTGGGAGTCAGCACACCGATCTCCGCCAGGCGCTCCAGCACGTTGCGCGGAATCTCGTAGCGCGCGCGCACCTCCTTCGCTGAGGTGCGGCCACGCTCCTCCGCGCCCGCGAGTGCCCGCTCGAGAATGCGATCCTCCAGCTCGACCAGCGCGCGCACGTGCTCCGGATCCTCCTCCAGCACCACCCGGATCATGCGCAGCGGCATGAACCGCTCCTCCTGCAGCTGCTTGATCAATGCGATCCGCTCCACCAGCTCCGGCGAGTAGTAAGCCATGTTGCGACTCGTCCTGACGATCCCCTCCTCCCCGCCGAGCAACCCCTCGCGCAGGTAATGCCTAATCGTTCCAGCGCTCACGCCCGAGCGCTCGGCCAGCTCACTGATCTTCAACAGCGGCCGGTCACCCGAGGCCGGAGAGCAGGGCCGATCGCGCGAACCCTCCGTAGCGCCGCGTACCGTCGTGCCCATGTTCCGCTTCGGCCTGCGCCTACACCCGGAACGTCGGGGCGGCTAGGGATCCATTCGTCGGGTGGGTGGGACCCACAACAACACCCGCTTGCAGCAGCTCGGCCACCTCGGCCTCGCTGTAGCCGGCCGCACGCAGCACCTCCTCGGTGTGCTCGCCCAGCGCCGGGCCCGGCAGCCGCCCGGGCTCGCCAGGGGTGCGCCCGAGCTTAACCGGAATTCCCAGCTGGCGCACGGGCCGCTGCACACCCGGCTGCTCTATCTCGACGACCATCTCGCGCTCCCGCACCAGCTCCGAGGAGAGCGCCTCATCCAGCTCCAGCACAGGCTCCAGGCAGCAGTCGTGCTTGCGCGCGAACGCCTCCCAATCGGCGCGACCGCGCGTCTTGAAGATCGCTTGCACCTCCACGTGCGCCTCGGACCCGGGGCGCTCGAACTGCTTGGCGATGAGCTCCTCACGACCAACGCCTCGACACCATGCCTGCCAGAACTTCGGCTCGAGCGCGCCCAGCGTCACCCAACCGTCGGCGCACTCGTATGGCCGGTAGCAGATCAGCGACCCGGCTAGTGGCAGATCGCCCCGACGCGGCACTGTGTCGTCGGCGAAGTATCCCGCCGCGACCATCGCCAGCCACGACAGCGCGCCGTCGGCCATCGACACGTCGACGACCTGTCCCTCGCCCGAGCCCACACGCTCCGACCGGCCATCGCGGGCGGGAGCTCCATCGCGCTCGTGCAGCGCCGCCATGATCCCGAACGCCGCCATCAGCGCACCGCCGCCCAGATCCGCGATCTGGCCCGCCGATTGAATGGGACCCCCAGCCACCTCGCCCGTCAGGCCCAGCAACCCGACGAGGCCGAGGTAGTTCATGTCGTGACCCGACGCGGCGCGCTTGGGGCCGCTCTGGCCGTAGCCCGAGATCGCGCAGTACACGAGACCCGGGTTCTCCTCGCGCATTCGCTCATACCCAACGCCCAGCCGGTCGAGCACCCCGGGGCGGAACGACTCGAGCACTACGTCGTATTCGCGCACGAGCCGCAGTAACGCCTCACGCCCGCGCTCATGCTTGAGGTCGAGGCGGATCGAGCGCTTGTTGCGATTGAGCGACAGGAACAACGCCGACTTCGTGCTGTCGTGCGCGCCCTCGTAATACGGCGGCGACCAGCGGATGTAGTCGCCCATACCGGTGTCCTCGACCTTCAGCACGTCCGCGCCGAAGTCGGCCAGCAGCAGCGAGCAGAACCCGCCCGGCAGCAGGCGGGAGAGGTCGAGCACCTTGATGCCCTCCAGCGGCAGGCTCACGCGGGACTCCCGGCGCGCTGAGCGATCGACAGCATCGCCCGTGCCTCGGCGACCGTCGCCGGACGGCGCCCCATATCTTCGGTCATCTGCCTGGCCTTGGCGATCAGCTCACCGTTGGACTTCGCCATCTCGCCGCCCGGTAGATATAGATTGTCCTCCAGCCCGACCCTGATCGAGCCCCCGAGCGTGAGCGCCGCCGCCACGAGCATCCACTGCTCGCGCGAGATCCCGATCACACCCCAGTGTGAGCCCGCTGGAATGTTCTCGACCATCGCCGCCAAGTTGCGCGCGCTTGCCGGGATACCCCCGACAACGCCCATCACGCAGTCGACGTGCAGCGGGGTCTTCAGCACACCCATGTCGATCAGCGGCGCGAGGCTGCCGACGTGACCTATGTCAAAGCACTCGTGCTCGGGTTTGATTCCCAGCTCGTTCATCGCCTCCAACAGCTCGATGATCTCCTCGAACGGGTTCGCGAACACCATCTTGAACACGAACTCTTTCCTCGACTTCGAGTACTTCGCGTAGTTCATCGAACCCATGTTCAACGCCGCCACTTCCGGGCGACAGGCGCGCAGGTAGGCCACGCGCTTCTCGACCGGAACCCCGATCGTGCCCGTCGAAAAGTTCACGATCACCTCGTCGCCGACCTCCCCGCGAATCGCCTCTGAGATCGCTTTGAAGTCCTCCACCTCATAGCTCGGCGTCCCGTCCGGTTTGCGCGCGTGGATGTGGATCATCACGCCACCCTCGTCCACGATCCGCCGCGCCTCCGCCGCGTACTCCGCGGGGGTGTATGGGATCGCCGGGCACTGCTCGCGGTTGGCGATCGCCCCCGAGATCGAGCAGGTGATGACTACCGGGTCCTCAACGCTCATTTTCCGGCAAGCCTCCACAGGTGCGTAGGGCAAGCTGGGCAAGGACGCAGTGAGCGAAGTGTGCTTTGCACACGAGTGATCGAGGACGCAGATCCAGCGCCGCCATACGCGCCTGTGGTCATACGGGCACCACCCCGTGGCGCCTCCACGGCCGCTCGACTTTCTTGTTCTGCGACATCTCCAGCCCGCGGCAGATGGTCTCGCGGGTCTCGCGCGGATCGATCACGTCATCGATCAGGTCGTTGCCGGCCGCGATGTAGACGTCGAAGATCTTACGGAACCCTTCGATCAGCTCTGCCTTCTTCGCCTCCGGGT
>Ga0116215_1001578_pt1 | contig 15044 bp, 9 predicted proteins | sample Sb_taG_7_FD_89698 | JGI IMG/M metagenome (GOLD analysis project Ga0116215, IMG submission 89698) | Peat soil microbial communities from Weissenstadt, Germany - Sb_50d_2_FS metaG | ecosystem: Environmental > Terrestrial > Soil > Wetlands > Peat | place: Germany: Weissenstadt | collected 2010-09-21 | reverse complement strand
GGGCCAGCCGAAAACGCCGGGCTCGAAGAAGGCGCGATAAACGATGAGCTGCCTGCGCCCCTCGAACAGGTCGAGAAGAGTAACCCTGCCTTTGGGCCCGTCGAACTCGTACCTCTTGTCCACCGCCACCCAAGGCATCCGCCTGCGTTCGGCGGCCAGTGCGTCACGGGAGCGCGTCAAGGCCTTCTCCTTCACGAGGAGTTGCTGTCGGGCGGCCTCCCATTCCTGCGGCGACACGATCGGCGCTGTCTTCATCGTGACTTGTACGTTGCTGTCTTTCTCTTTGCTTGTTGCCATTTCATTTCTCCTTGTCAGTTCCTTCGAACTTACTTCGTGCCCTGTTCGGCGCGGGCGCGGACGCGGGATAGTATGTGTTCCCAGCCCTTGACTACTCCGCGCCGGTGCTCGTCCTGAATCACTCCAAACGCCTTGTGATGAAACTTGATCAGCGTGCCGCCATCGGCCTCGCTCAGCCGGTACTGGAGGTTCGACACCACCGCATACGACATGAAGAGCGGGCCGGTGATTTCCAGCAGCGTGGGCCGCTTGATGGCCTGCACGTGGCCCCAGAAATGTCCGTTGTTTTCGCCCAGATCGCGATACCAACGGCCGCCCGGCCAGGGCTCGATCTTCATGGGCATCGGACCTTCCGGTGTTTCGTTGTAGGGGCCGATCTGTTCGAGCATCGCGGCGAACGTGTTCTCGAGCGATGCCTTCACATGGATTTCCTGGGTAACAACCAGCGTCAAGCTCTCAATTCCGGGTGGGGTCACGATTGCGCTCATGGTTGCTCCTTTTCATTACTTCTGTTTTGTTCTGCAGCCTTGCTCTCGGCGCGCTCCTTGATGCGCGTGAGCTGATGCGCCCAGAGGCGCTCAAATGTCTTGGTCCACTCATGCAGCGGGCGGATGGCTTCTGCATTGGTTCGGTACAGCATGTGGCGCCCGTTGCGCCGCACCCTCACCAGCCCCACGCTGCGCAGCACGCCCAGGTGCTTCGAGACCGAAGGCTGTTCCAGACTGAGCCCGGCGACGATCTCGCCCACCGGGCGCTCCGCGAGCGCCAGGAAGTCGAGGATCTGGCGCCGCCGGGGTTCGGCCACGGCGTTGAAAGCGTCGGAGGTGGTAGCGGCGCGCGGCATGGGGTGAATATATATTCCTATATAGGAATATGTCAAGCGAAATCTCTCTCCTTTGCTCTCCGTGCGCAAACCACGAAGGGCACGAGGTTTCCTGAAGGCAACGAGTCGCTGGTCTCCTTCGCGGCCTTCACGTCCTTCGTGTGGAGCAAGGCACTGCGTGGGAATCTGACGCAGGCGGGAGATGATCCGGTAAAATAGATAGTTTCAGCTGGAGCCGGTATTGATTTCTGAGCTCATCGCCGCGGCACACACATCAGCTTCGTTCCCTGTTTGGGTGGCCTCCCGAGGCGTCGCCCGCTACTTCCGCGACCATTTTCTCGATACCACGTTCCGCGGACTCTACCACGTCAACGGATTCGACCTGGCTCTGCTGATCCCCTATTTCGTCGTGCTCATTCTGCTGGCGGGTTACGGCGCGCACCGCTACATCCTGGTTTATCTCTATTACAAGCACAGCAAGAACCGCACGACTGAGCCCGCAGGCAAATTTGAAGACCTGCCCCGGGTGACCGTGCAGCTTCCTATCTTCAACGAGCAGTACGTGGTCGAGCGCTTGCTGGAAGCGATCTGCCGTCTCGACTACCCGCGCGAAAAGCTCGACATCCAGCTGCTCGACGACTCGACCGACGAAACCGTGGAAGTCGCCCGCGGCCTGGTCGAGCGCTATGCCGCGCTGGGCCAGCCCATCAGCTACCACCATCGCACGAATCGCGAGGGCTTCAAGGCCGGCGCGCTGGCCGAAGGGATGAAATCGGCGCAGGGAGAATTCATCGCCATCTTCGACGCCGACTTCACGCCCCCCGAAGATTTTATCCTCCGCACGATCCATCACTTCACCGATCCCAGGATCGGCATGGTGCAGACGCGCTGGACGCATCTCAACCGCAATTATTCTTTTCTGACGGAAGTCGAGGCGATCCTGCTGGACGGACACTTTGTGCTTGAGCACTCCGGCCGGGCGCGCACGGGCCTGTTTTTCAACTTCAATGGCACCGCGGGCATGTGGCGACGCAAAGCCATCGAAGAAGCCGGCGGCTGGCAGCACGATACGCTCACCGAAGACACCGACCTTTCCTATCGGGCGCAGCTGAAGGGATGGAAATTTATCTACCTGCAGGATGTGGAATGTCCCGCCGAACTGCCGGTCGAAATGACCGCGTTCAAGACGCAGCAGGCGCGCTGGGCCAAGGGGCTGATCCAGACGGGAAAAAAGATTCTGCCCCGGGTGCTGCGCAGCGACGCCTCGCTGCACACCAAGATTGAAGCCTGGTATCACCTGACCGCGAACATCAGCTACCCGCTCATGATCATGCTGTCGGTGCTGCTGCTGCCGGCCATGATCATCCGCTTCTACCAGGGCTGGTTTCAGATGCTCTACATCGACCTGCCGCTGTTCATGGCCTCGACGTTTTCGATTTCGAGCTTCTACCTGGTCTCGCAGCGCGAGCTGTTTCCGCGGAGCTGGCCGCGGGCGTTGCTTTATCTTCCATTTCTGATGGCACTCGGTATCGGCCTGACCATTACCAACACCAAGGCCGTGCTCGAAGCGCTGGTTGGCAAAAAGAGCGCGTTTGCGCGCACTCCGAAATATCGCGTCGTCGCGAAGGGGGACAAAGTCGGCGCCACGAAATACCGCAAACGTCTGGGCTGGGTGCCGTGGGTCGAACTGCTGATCGGCGCCTACTTCGCGCTCACCGTCTACTACGCGCTCGATAACGAGAACTACATCACCGTTCCATTTCTTCTCCTGTTCGTCGTCGGCTATTGGTACACGGGATTGATGTCCCTGCTGCAAGGCCGTTTTGGCGGAGCCTCCCTCCAGCCGACCACCCACACGAAACCGTTCCCGGTTGGCGTCTAACCCTCGAAGACCGTCTTGCAGCCCGCGAGACTCGAGACATTGAAGCATTGAATCATTGAGACATTGAGTCAATAAAACCCAGCTGATCGAGCGAAGGTTCTTATTGATTCAATGACTCAATGATTCAATGTCTCAATGCTACGAAATATATTCCCGGATGTACTCGTCGCGCGTATGGGCCAGCTGCCGCACGTCGCCGTCGAAGATGACTTTTCCCTCCCGCAGAATCAGGAAGCTCATGGGCACATCGCAGTACTGCCCCCGCGGCAGTGCGCGCATGGTATTGGTTTGCGGGTCGAACTGGTGCGAGGCCATGGTGAATGCATCCTGCAAGCGATGGGTCACCAGCAGGGAGCTGGTCTTGGAGACGTCGCGCTGCTTCATGATCAGCTCGACGATCGTATTCGAAGTCACGGGATCGAGCCCGCCGGTGGGCGAATCGTAGAGCAGGCATTCCGGCTGCGTCACAATGGCGCGGGCAATGGCCACGCGGCGCCGCATTCCACCGGAGAGTTCCGAGGGAAACATATCGAGGGTGTGTTCCAGCTCCACAAATCGCAGCGCCTCGCGCACCCGCCGGTCGATCTCGTCGTCGTAGATGCCATGCTCTTCCATCAGGCGGAAGGCAACGTTCTCCGCCACCGTCAGCGAATCGAAGAGCGCGCTCTCCTGGAACACCATACCCAGCCGTCCGCGCATGGGAAAAAGATCCTGCTCGCGCATGGCCGTAACTTCGTTGCCCAGCACGGTGATGCGTCCTGAATCCGGCCGCAGCAGCCCCAGCGCCAGTTTCAGAATCGTGCTCTTGCCCGATCCCGCCACGCCGAACAGAGCTTTCGTTTCTCCCAGAGGAAGATGGAACGAGACTCCGCGCAAGACATGATTTTCTTCGAACGCGAGATGCACATCTTCGAAGACGATCGCCGAGCCGGAGTGGGGCGGCGCCACCTGCGGCGGACACTCGATGGGCAAGGTCGGCGTCGACATGCGTCTACTTGTACGACAGCACGGAGATCAGCAACTTGGTCACAAAGAAGTCCGTGACCAGAATAAACACCGACGCGGCCACCACCGCTTGCGTTGTCGCCCGGCCCACGCCCTGCGTGCCTCCGCGCGCCGTGATGCCGTAGTAGCAGCCGATGGTTGCGATGATAAACCCGAACAAAGTCGGCTTCAGCAGGCCCATGAACACGTCCTGAAACACCAGCACCTGCCAGGCATTGTCCCAATATTGGCGGGCGTCGAGGCTGAGAAAAAGCTTGGCCACCATCAGCCCGCCCGCCAAGCCCACCAGATCGGAAATGACGCTGAGAAAAAACAGCATGAACACGGTTGCGGTAACGCGGGGCGTAACCAGTTTCTTGATCGGATCGGTGCCCAGCGCCCGCATGGCGTCAATCTGCTCGGTGACGACCATCGACCCCAGTTCGCTGGCCATGCCGGAAGAATTCCGACCGGCAACCATCAGCCCGGTGAGCACCGGCCCCAGCTCGCGCACCATGGAGGTGGAGACGAGTTGGCCAATCAGAGTGATGGAACCGAAGCGCTGCAGCGTGTTCGCCGTCTGCAGGGCGAGAACGCCGCCGGTGAAAAAGCCGGTCAGCACCACGATAGGCAGCGATCCCACGCCGATCAGGTCGGCCTGCTGCACCATGTCGGCGAAATAGATGGGCTTGCGGAAGAGGTTGCCCACCGACTGCGCAGCCAGCAGCGTGTACTCCTGCACCGCCTGGACCTTCTGCTTGGCGAACTCCGTGGGCGAGGTGAGTTCCATGCGATTGCGGCAGGCCTGCGCGAAGATGCTACGCACGCCCCAGCTTGACCGAACTATAACAGAGAAGGCTAGGAGCGATCAGCGGTTGGCCTCATACTCCGGCCCGCCGCTGGTTCCCCACGCTCCCAACAACCGCCCTCAACCGTGCCGCGGCTCCAAGAAATAGGGTAGAATCCACGCCGTCCCGTAAGGGACGCACCATCTTTCCCACGAACGCCTGAAAATCTCAGCCGAGGTGATCCTTATGGCAAGTGCCAGTGTTCTTCTCCGCAGCATTGGGTCCCGGGCGCGAATCGTCATCGCAGGCGCGGCCGCTCTCGCGATCCTTGCGGCGGCGGCGGCGAAGGCGCAGACTGCCAAACATCCGCTGGACGACCTGACGGCCCGGGAATATTGGACCGCGTATGAAGTTGTGCAGGCGTCCGGGAAGGTCGATGGCAACACGCGATACCCGCTGATGCAGCTCAAAGAGCCGCCGAAAGAAGAAGTACTGGCCTGGAAACCCGGCCAGCCCATGCGGCGGGAAGCGTTCGTCGTGGTCAAGAAGGGGCCGCAAACCTTCGAGGCCGTGGTGGATGTGAACGGCAAAAAGCTCGTCTCCTGGACTGAAATCAAGGGAATGCAGCCTCCTTCGCCCGAGGAAGAGAGCGATGAATTCAAAGACGCGATCAAAGACAGTGACAAGGTCAAGGCCGCTTTGAAAAAACGCGGCATCACTGACTTCAATGCGGTATTTTGCGGCGGCGCTCCTGAGGGCTACTACGGACTCGCGGAAGAGGAAGGACGACGCCTGTTGCGCGTCGTCTGCGTGCAGCAAACCGGTCCCCTGGAGGATGGCGGGGTCATCGAGGGCCTGACGATCTTGTGGGATGTAAATGAAAAGAAAGTCGTGCGCGTCATCGACACGGGTGTGGTCCCCATCCCAAAGGTCGAAGCGAACTACGACCTGGCGTCGGTCGGCGCCATACGCGATGTGCCCACCCCGCTCACCGTACAGCAACCGCTGGGTCCAAGTTACCGGCTGGATGGTCAATCGGTGAGCTGGCAGAAGTGGAACTTTCATTTTCGCATCGACCGGCGCGTCGGCCTGGTGGTCAACACCGTGAGCTATCAGGACGGCGGCAAGCTGCGCTCCATCCTCTACGAAGGCTCACTCTCGGAAATCTTCGTGCCCTACATGGAACCGAGCGAAGGATGGTTCGCCAGGGTGTTCTTTGATGCTGGCCTGGGTGGGGACGGATTTGCGAGCCCGCTAGTGGTCGGCGAAGACTGTCCGGATAACGCCGTCTACTTCGACCAGATGTACGCCAACTGGAAGGGACTCGTGCAGACCAAGCAGCGTGCCGCGTGCCTGTTCGAACAGCCGGCGAGCTCCATGGCGTGGCGGCACGACGATACAGGAGTCGTTGAGAGCCGCAAAGCGCGTGAACTGGTGCTGCGCACGATTGGCATCTTCGGCAACTACGATTACATTTTCGACTGGGTCTTCCAGCAGAACGGCAGCATTCGCGTGCGCGTGGGCGCTTCGGGCTTTGACCAGACCATGGCCGTGAACAGCCGGTCGGCCGCGGACGACCCCAAGGGCGAGGCCAGCCGCTACGGCCGGTTCATCGCCGAGAACAGCGTGGGCATCGACCACGACCACTTCTTTTCCTTCCGCCTCGATTTTGATATCGACGGCAGCGCCAACAGCTTCGTGCGAGACAAATTCCAGGTGAAGCGCCTGCCGGCCGAGAACCCGCGAAAGAGCCTGTGGGTCGCCGAACCGGAGACCGCCAAAACGGAAGAGCAGGCGAAAGCCCGCATGAGCATGGAACATCCTGAGGGCTGGCGCGTGATCAACCCCAACGTGAAGGGTCCTCTCGGCTATCCCGTAGGCTACGAATTGATGCCCGGCGATAACGCCATGTCACTCCTGCTGCCCGACGATTATCCGCAGATGCGCGCCGGGTTCACCGATTATCACGTATGGGTGACTCCGTACCGCGCCAATGAGCGCTACGCAGCGGGCGACTACCCGTTCCTGAGCAAAGGCGGAGAAGGCTTACCGGCGTGGACCAAAGCCAACCGCCCCATCGAAAACACCGATATTGTGCTGTGGTACACCGTAGGATTTCACCACGTTCCGCACGCCGAAGACTGGCCGGTCATGCCGACGGTGTGGCACGAGTTCGAGCTGAAGCCGGTGAATTTCTTCGCGCAGAACCCGGCGCTGGACTTGCCGAAGTAATCAACGGGGGTCCTACATCAACGTCGAATCCTAGCGAGGATAGGAGATGTGACGATCCGCCAAGCGAGGGAGAACGAGATCAGCCACAGAATCCCAAAGAAAACGTACCGTCCCCCCCCGCAGAAAGCTTATTCCCGCGACGCCCTTCCAATGAGCCAGCGCAAGGAGTCCAACCTCTAGAAGGATGTTCAGGCCAATGTAAAAGACAGAAGTAACTAAAGCAATCTTGGTAAACAGCATGGCCTAGACCTCCGTGTTCGATGAGCTTAACGGTCCGTGTCTTCCACGATTTCGAACCGGGAAGCGTCGGACGACGGGCCATGGGCTTCACTTCTTCCCCACCGGTACAAGGCGCTTCAGCTCTTCAAACCAGTTCAGCACGACGTTGATTTGCGCCGGCGCCGCCTCGCCTGCCTCGTTGGGCTTGATCATCAGGAAGCGCTGGCCATCAGGGGACACGTCGTAGTTAGGGGTCGTTCCCGGGGGCGGCACGTAGTGTCCCTCAAAGAGCATGTGCGGCTTGCCCGCAGCGAAACTTGGCTGCGCAGCAATGTCCACGGCCATCATCTTGTCGCCGTTGCGGTAGAACAGCTCCCGCCCGTTGCGGTTCCAGATTGGTTCCGTGCCCCCTTCCGTCGAGATTTGCCACTTCCCGCCGGAGCTCGGATAGGGCTGCACATAGACTTCCCACCGGCCGGATTCATTCGAGATATAAGCCAGCCAGCGCCCATCCGGGGAAAACTGCGGCACACTCTCGTTGAATTGGGTTTGGAGAAAGGGCTGCGCCTTGCGGTCGCCGAGCCCCAGCGTCCAGAGGTCATATCCCGTGCTGGGAGTGACTTCAACGTAGGCCAGCACTTGGCCATTCGGAGACCAGGACATCGGAAAATCAAGGAACTCGCTGGTGGTCAGACGCTCCAGCCCGCCACTGCCGTCGGCCAATTGCCAGAAAAGGTTATTCGGCCCTTCCTTGTTGGAGTTAAATACTATTCGTTTGCCATCCGGTGTCCAGACCGGGTTCGCGTTAAATTTTCCCTCAAACGCAAATCGGGTCAATGTCTCCCGGGAAAAATCGTAAAGCCAGAGTTGAACGTCCTGTCCTTGAAGGGTTACGGCTAGGCGCCGGCCATCGGGGGAAAGGCGCGGGAACACGTAGGGACGCGCCGGGGCGGCTATGGGTCGTTCCGCCCCAGTGCGATCGACCCAAACCAGCCTGTTTTGAGCCGCCTGAGCGTCCCCGGGGATATAGACCAGCGATCCCGTAGCAGAAATGCTGTACTGGGCGACTCCGCTGGTTGTGGATTGCAGGATGCCCTCGACCACGGGAACCCCTGCGCCAGCGACTGTGAGCCGCTGGGAGTCGAACGGCGCAGCCATCAGACTTCCCACTTGCGCGTACAGCAGGTGGCCAGTGGGCGCGTAGCGGGGCTGCGTTGCCCCTTGGACCAGGTTGTGTTGCTCGCCCGTCTCGACCGAACGGACGGCCACATATGCGTTGGTCCAATTAACGGAAGTCGGTCCGGCGGAAAAGAGCATGGCCTTCCCGTCGGGCAAAAACTCCGGCCAGCGATGGGTGATTTCCCCTCTCCCAAGGCGGGTCAGCGGTTGCGAAGCGCCTCCCGCTTCTGCCACTTCCCTGATGGCTGAGCCTACTGAGGGCGCGAACGTGATCATCCCGTGGCTGTCCCAACTGGCTCCCAGGGGGAACGCAACGTCGGCGAGGGTCAATGCCGATCCTCCACTCACCGAGACTTTCTTCAGCTTTTGGTCCGCGAAAAAACCCAGCCACTGGCCGTCAGGGGAAAAGAAGGGCCCGGTAGCGCTTTCGGTGCCGGGGATGGGCCTGGCCTCCAGACTGTCCATTGCCCGCAGGTAAAGCTGCTGTCTGCCGCCCTGGACGGCAACATATGCGAGATGAGTGCCGTCGGGGGAAAGAGCGATGGCAGGCTGGTCGAGTCCCGCAAGCCGCTGACCGGGCGGCAACGTAATCACAGTGCGGCTGACGGGCCGTGGCGGCTCGGGCTTCAGATTCCATGCGGCCAGGCTGGCGATCACCGCACCCAGCAACAACGTTCCTAAGCTGATGATCAGCGTATGGAGCCGCGGGGTACCTCTCTCTGTGGCCCCTGAGAGAGGCGCGACCTCGGAGCCACCTTCGGCAATCCACTTCAGCTGCAGTTTCACGTCGTGTGCCGTCTGCATCCGGTCGGCTGGATCCTTCTCCAGACATGCCTTCACGAGTCGTTCGAGCGCGCGGGGTGACATCGGTTGAAGGGCTGAGATCGGCTTCGGCTCGGCGGCCAGAATCGCCGCAATCGTGCTCGCCGTCGTCCTCCCTTCAAATGCCCGCTTGCCGGTGATCATTTCATAGAGCACAGCGCCCAACGAGAAGATGTCCGATCGAACGTCGGCTTCCTTTCCCTCCAGCTGTTCCGGGGACATGTATTGGAAGGTTCCCAGTATGGTTCCCTCCACGGTCAGCGGTTTCGACATCGTGGCCAGTGAAGCCGAAGACGAACCTGCTCCAATCGCGGCGGCCGCAGGTTTCGCCAATCCGAAGTCCATCAGCTTGGCGCCGGTCCTGGTGAGCATGATGTTGCTGGGCTTCAGGTCGCGATGTGCCACTCCGCTGCAATGTGCTTTCTCCAATCCCTCGCAGATCTCCGCTCCTGTTTTCAATACTTGCTCCAGCGGCAGCGGTCCCTTGAGCAGACGATCGGCCAGCGTCTCGCCTTCCAGATATTCCATGACGAGATAGCTGGTCCCGTCTTGCTGGCCAACATCGTAGAGATGACAAATGTTCGGGTGACTTAGAGAAGAGATAGCACGCGCCTCGCGATCCAAGCGCTCTTTCGCCTCGGTGTTCTGGGAGAGATGGGCGGGAAGAACCTTGATGGCGACACTGCGCTCCAGACGCGTGTCCCGGGCAAGGTAGACCTCGCCCATGCCGCCCGCACCCAGCGGGGCGACGATCTCATACGGGCCGAGTTTGGCGCCCGAGCTCAGTACCATCGGTGCGCGTCATTATAGTCTGTGGGGAAAGCGAGGCTCACAAGGCCGGCTCGGGCCACCAGTAACCGCGGCCGCACTCTGCATTTCGATTCGGGGCTTCTACCCCCGCCCCTTTTTCTTAATCTCAATATTCAGCCGGCGGATTTTCTGGTTGAGCGTGGACAGCGGGACGTGGAAGCGCTCGGCGGCTTCGGTCGCGCTGCGTCGGTTCGCGCGGGTGCCAGCTTGAAACGAACTACAGCAGAGATAAGTGTGAGCGGTTAGCCATCAGTCGTCGTGGCCCTTGACCCGGTTCCTGGTCAATGAGAGCTATCGCCTGATTTCAACAGTTAACTTCCGGTTTGCCTGTCATTCGGACACAATCGCCAAGCTTATCCAATCTCGCCCTTCCGCTCTTGCTTGTTTATGTTAACTGTGGTTAACTGATAAGAATAATCGCAGGTTAATAGTCAAACTAGGGGCAGATTGCCGCTTTGGGCAAATGGGTGGGGAAATCATGATGCGGGCACCTCACTTCGCTCTTCTTATGTTGAGCGTGGCGTGCCTTCTTCCGGCGGAAGCGCTGGCACAAGGCGAAACCACAAGTGCGATCGTTGGCGAAATAAAGGATGCAACTAACGCCGTGGTGCCGGGCGCCACCGTGACGATCACCAATCACGAAACCGGTCTGAAGCGTAGCGCCAGGACCGATGACGCAGGCCGGTTCAACTTTCCGCAGTTAAAGCCGGGTACCTATTCGGTCAGAGTGGAAGCACGAGGCTTCGATCCCGGGCAAAATGACAACGTCGTTTCGGGCCTGGGCCAGAAACAATCCGTGGATTTCACTCTTAAGGTGGCCCGATCCAATGAAGCGGTCGAGGTCAGCAGTGAGGCTCCACTGATCAATCCGGAAAATGCAAACACATCCACGACCCTCAGTGCTCCGGCACTGGAGGACCTGCCGAATCCGGGAGGCGACCTAACCTACCCTCTGCAGTTTGCGCCTGGAGCCCTGATCAATACGGCCGGCAGCAGCAACGATTTTGTCGGCGGCAGCAACGGGTATGGCAACGTGGAATTCAACGGACTCCCCGCGCTCTCCAATGGCTACATCGTGGACGGGCTGGAAACAAACGACCCACTCACCAATCTCAACAGCGGCCTTTCCACCAACCTCGTCCTGGGACTGAATTCGATCTCGGAAGTAACCGTCAACACCCTTTCCTACTCCGTGGATCAGGGGCGGTATGGAGCGTCTCAAGTCGACTACGTCACCAAGTCTGGCACCAACCAGTTTCACGGAAATCTCTATGAACTGTGGAATGGTTCGCTACTGAATGCCGCGGACTACTTTACTAACGCGACGCCGGGAAACCACAAGCCGGGAGCGACCGTGAACCATTTTGGAGGCAGTGTTGGGGGGCCGATTGCGCACGACAAACTGTTCTTCTTTTTCGATAGTGAATGGGTGCGGATAGCACTACCCATCGTCACGCCGACGATCGTTCCCAGTACGGCGTTCCAAGCATACGTCTTGCAGCAACTTTCTTGGGGGCAAACAACCGGCTGCGGGTCCAGCAATCCGAATGAGAACTGTTTGTTCTATCAACATATGTTCAACCTATACGGAAATGCCAACGGCACACCCACGGCGATACTTGGCTGCCCGCTTGGCGCCGCCGCGGATGGTTGCGCCAACCGGCAGAGCATTTCGCACTCCAGCGACGACCACGAGCAGGTCCAGACCGTCCGTCTCGACTACAACGTCAACCAGAAAAATACGGCATGGTTTCGGTTTCAGTCGGACTCCGGGCTGCAAGCCGCGTACACGGATCCCATCAACCCGGTGTTCAATGCGCTTTCGCCGCAACCTCTTTACTCGTTCGCCGCAGGGCACACGCACGTCTTCTCGCAGAACCTGGTGAACTACTTCAATCCTGCGTTCTCCTGGTACGAGAGCCTGTTTGGGCCAACCAACCTTCAGAAGACGCTTTCGGCGTTCCCGATCGTATTGCAGGGCAGCGGCGCGAATGCCTTCACGCCCGTGGGAGGGCTCGACAACACCTGGATTCAAGGCAGGCGCGCATCTCGCTTTTTCATCAACGACAATCTCGCCTGGAGCCATGGCGCTCACGAACTGAGATTTGGAACCAATACCCGCATCTTCCGCTTGAACGACTACGACTTCGGAGAAGGAACGGTTCCCACCGTGACCTACGCGAACTTGCAGCAGTTTATCGAGGGAGTGGCGAATACCGCGTCAGAGACGTTCCCTTCGAACGCAAATGAGCCCTTCAACTTCCTCAATCTCGATGTCTACGCGCAAGACACTTGGAAAGTAACTCGGAAACTGACCTGGACGTTCGGACTGCGCGACACCTTCAACTCAAATCCCCTGAACCCGCACGATCAAGTCGCCCGCCTCCGCGGCTCCTTCAGTTCCATCGTGCATGACAATCAACCGTTGAATGCCGTCATTCAAACCCATCTCGGCAATCTGTTCTCCTCCACGCCTGTGGCGATTCTGCAACCGAGAACGGCGGTTGCGTGGCAGTTCGAGCCGAAATCCGTGCTCCGCACCGGCTTCGGAATCTTCAGCGACATTTTGCCGGGCACGGTGGCCGACCTGATTGGCACAAATCCTCCCTACGATAAGACGTTTCAGGGAGGACAGCTTGGCACCGTGGGCATACCCGGATCCGCGGGCTGCGACCCGGTAGCCGGTTGCACAGCCATCGCACCAGGCGCACCCAACAGCGCACTGGACGCACTCGTTACCGCGAATCGGACTTTTACTTCGGGATTTCCCCAGGGACTAGCCCCTCTTCCGCCACCTGAGATCACAGCCATCCCAGATGGCAAACTCCACGCGCCATACTTCATGGAGTGGAGCCTGGGCATGGAACATCAATTCGGAACGACGGCCAGCCTGAAAGCGCAATACGTGGGCACGCGGGCGGTGAATCAGCCGTACTCGACGCAAGTCAACGGCTTCCAGACCGTATGCCAGGGGTGTTTTGCGCCATTTCCCTACCTGCCGCCGACTAGTCCGCGATTTAGCCCGACCGATCCACGATTCGGTGCGGTGACGCAGTTCTCCACCGGCGCGAACAGCCACTACAACGGTCTTCAACTGACCGCGATGAAACGGCTCAGCCATGGCCTGCAAGGACAGGTCAACTACACTTGGAGCCGTTGCATGGATACGGTCTCGAACGGAGGGTTCCTTCCGTTTTCCGCAGGAGGGATTCTCTCGCCTCTGCCGGGAGACCTGGCCCGCGATTATGGGCCTTGTGACTATGACATCCGGCACAATCTCAACGCGCAGTATGTGTATCAGTTGCCGGTTCGAGTGTGGAATCATTCTCTGGGCTATGCGCTCAACGGCTGGCAGATTTCCGGAACAGCGTTTTGGCACAGCGGAGTACCGTTCTCGGTGCTGAGCACGCCCTACTCAGCTGCCAATCCAAGCACGGGACAGCAAGAGGGAATTGTGCAGGGCAGTGGGCCGCAGTTTGCCAGTATCGTTCCCGGTGTTCCGCTGTATGAGCATCATCCGATTCCGGGTGTAACACAAGCGGGAACGCTGCAGTGGCTCAATCCGGACGCGTTCGTATCGGCAGTCGATCCGAGTACAGGGCAGTGCTATGGCGGCGACAGCCCGCAAACTTGCCAATTCGGAAGCCTCGGCCGCAATGCCCTGCGTGGTCCCGATTTCCTCTGGAGTGACTTCTACCTGACAAAATTGTTTTCCTTGACGGAGCATGTGAAGCTGCGGGTCGAGGGTCAGTTTTTCAATGTCTTCAACCATCCGAATTTCGCGCTTCCCAGCATGGTGCAGGCCGGCATTCCAGGAAATTCTTCGACGCAGAGTGGATTTGGAGCGCTAACGTCCACAACTTCTCCGCCGACCGGCTTGCTGGGAGTCGGATTGGGTGGCGATAGCAGTCCACGAATGATCGCCTTTCAGGCGCGGTTGGAGTTCTGAGCGTCCACGATTCTGGACGGTTGGTCGGCAAACCGGAAGTAATCCAAGCGTGGCTGCTAGGCTATCGTCTCAATTGGCGAAACATCGCGATTGCGCTCATTGACCGAAACCTGAGACCTGCTCTACCCTCGCCCCTTCTTCTTAATCTCAATATTCAGCCGGCGGATTTTCTGGTTCAGCGTCGACAGCGGCACGTGGAAGCGCTCGGCGGCCTCGGTCTGGTTCCAGTTGCAGCGTTCGAGCATATCGGTGATGACGCGCCGTTCCACCTCTTCCACGATTTCGAACAGGGAAGCGTCCGACGGCGAGTCATGGATGGAAAGGGACGACCCGCGCCCCAGCATGGAGTCGGGAAGCAGGTCGGAGCTGATCTCGGGCCCCGAGGAGAGCACCACCGCGCGCTCGATGACATTCTCCAGTTCGCGCACATTGCCCGGCCAGGAATACGCCATGAGCGGACGCAACGCTTCGGGAGTCATACGCGGCACCGGACGATCGTTCTCCTCGGCGTATCTCTTCAGGAAGAATTCGACCAGCAGCGGAATGTCTTCCTTGCGCTGGCGCAGCGGGGGCAGTTCGATGGTGATCACATTCAAGCGGTAAAACAAGTCTTCGCGGAATCGCCCCTCGCGCACCTGCTGCCGCAAATCAACGTTCGTGGCGGCGATGATGCGCACGTCGACCTGAAGTTCCTGGATGCCGCCCAGGTGCATGAAGCGCCGGTCCTGCAGCACGCGCAGAATCTTGGCCTGCGTTTCCAGCCCCATGGTCGCGATTTCGTCGAGGAACAGGGTGCCCTTGTCCGCCACTTCGAACAGGCCTTTCTTCGAAGCGACGGCGCTGGTGAACGCGCCCTTCACATGGCCGAAGAGTGTCGACTCGAGCAGATCGGCCGGCATCGATCCCGTATTCACCGGAACGAACGGTTTATCGCGCCGGGATGAGTTCAGGTGCACGGCCTTGGCGATCACTTCCTTGCCCGTCCCGCTTTCGCCCTGCAACAGCACGGTCGAGCGGCTGTTCGCCACCTGCCCCACCAGGTCAAAAATCTTCAGCATG